>Ga0172382_10004972_pt1 | contig 20067 bp, 20 predicted proteins | sample Leawel138RmetaG_FD_122245 | JGI IMG/M metagenome (GOLD analysis project Ga0172382, IMG submission 122245) | Leachate microbial communities from a municipal landfill in Southern Ontario, Canada - Leachate well 138R metaG | ecosystem: Engineered > Solid waste > Landfill > Unclassified | place... | reverse complement strand
TGCATGCCAACTGCGGCTGCAGTCAGTCCGATTTCTGCGCCAGCTGCAGCGAAGGTGCCGTGCTTGGCGACTGCGAGAAATATTTTAAAGGTCCGGATGGAAGACATGGTTCTGTTCGAGGCCTGTAAATTCAACGCTAAGGTGCAGGTAGATTACTGCAACCATGGCAAAGGATAACTTCCTGCCTCCTCCCTTGGTCAATTAGATTGTCTATATGAGTTGTCGCGGTTGATTGTCACGGTGCTTGCGCTAGGGTGCATACACTTGGCCGGGCAGAACAGATGTGTGGTGAGCAGGTGAAGCGTCTTCTGTCACTATTGTCTGCAAGGGTTTGCGCGAATTGCTGCGATACCTGGCGGCCTGACACTGTTTGATGGATGGACGGGTACGGCCATCTGCTCGTCCGTTGTTTCCGGCTAGGACGGTGAGAAACATGAGGTCCGATGCATGTAACGTGTGCATGCCACCGATTGAGCCCAGACCGCAGTTTTTTCGCACAGCGTGTGTGGGTACCGTGGCGGATCAGAATTCGACGGGGGCACCCGTCCACACGTCTGGTTTCGGCCTTGCGCGGCGGAGCGCAACACCAGCCTCACACCACCCCTCGCAGGCGTTGCGCCCGGGTCTGTGGCGGAAGAAGTTCAGCACCCCCTTGCACTTTGCATAGAGGCGGAAGAAGCGCAGTACAAAGCTGCGCTCGGACGTACTTGGCGCCTGATGGCTGCACACGAGCTTGTCATCCTGCATGCCGCGATCGGTCAAGGTGACCGCGCCCCACGCCTTGACCCGTATGCGCGTCCCCGACGGCAGTCGCGGCCCGAGCACCAGCGCATCGAGCAGATCGCCCTCCAGGCCGAGTAGGTTGGGCACCGAACCGTAATTGAAGGGGCATGGCAGCGGAGAGATGAAGTCGAGCTGGCCGGACGATCCGCGCTTGAGGAAACTGCCCCGCGGAATCTCAATGACCACTTCAAGCTCGGGCGGCTCGTGTTGGGTGTCACGGAAAGTGAAAAAAGACTCTTTGCAAGACTTGGGATTTTTCACTCTACCTGGCATTGGTGACGCCGCGACGTGCCAAAGATAGTGAAAAAACTCGGAACCTTTGCCACAGTTCCTGCATAAATCCGACGAGCCGACGTACGCGTGCGCAACGTTTATGGTTTCCGCCCGATGCAATTCCGTGCGTTGGAGGCGTCGCGTTCGACTCGTTCATGGCGGCAGAAGGTTCTCGCTGCTGATCGGCAACCGGACGTACTGGATGAACGTCTGCCGGAGTGTCGATAGTTACCTTATCTGCTGAGGTCGCCATCCGCAGCCCGAGATTGGATTCGATGCTGCTGTGGTACATCACCAAGTCGCGAACGAGGTATTCCAAAAGCCATCGGGGCGAGCCACCAAGGAGCTTGATCGACCACAGCGCGAGGCCGTCGATAATCGTTCGCACAAGCACTTGCAAGCCAATGTACAGCGCAAAGAGGATTGCGGTCCACGCTGCGACCATTAGCAAGAAATCGCGCGCTGTGGGCTCTGAATAGACTTCAAACAATGTCTCTAGGGTCGCGTCGCTTTTTGCCGCAAGAGCAACGGTGATGGAAACTAGAGCGATCATCAGCGTTAGCAGTCTAGCCTTTGAATCCCTGTCGTAGATCTTGCGCCCGAGCTCCGTCCAGCTCAGGTCGGAGTATTTCCGGAATTTCCGCTTGAGTGAGATCAGCTCATCGATTTCCTTCGCAAAACGGAGGAATTCCGATGGATGAGCAGCTACCGCCGCTGCTAGTACGTGGCGCCTGCATTCCGACGGCGAGTTGAAGGATGTCCCAAGATGTCGGTTCGTTTCCTCAACGAGACGACGCTCCTTCAGCGCCTGGATACGGAACGTGACCAGTAGCCATAATACTTCCGGGACGAGAATGGTCGCGATCCCCATCTCGTCGCGCGAGGAGTGATCGAGGATGGCAAATCGAGCCAACGTGCCTAGCCAAACTGCTGTAACAGCGAGCCAAGCAAGGGCCCAAGGGGTTTTTAGCGATGGGTAAAGGTGCAGCCCCTCTAGATGCCGGAAATACAGCTTCGCGATATCGATGTAGTCTTTCAAGATGCTTCCTCGTGGAACGCATAGGATGCAATGCAGCCGCCCTCGCAATCGACAGATCAGCCGGTGTAGTGTCAGTCCGCCAATGCATCCCGCGCGGCTTGCACGGCCTTCTCACTACCTTCGAATTCCACGGACGCCAGCGATCCGTCGGCCTTGCGCTTAAACCGGAGTTGCACGCCGCCATGGGGAGCAGCCGCTCGACGCGCAACCTCGGAGATCTGCTTCTCCGCCGCAGCGGACATCATCTTGGCCAGATCCTGTTTGCTGGGCCCTTTAAAATCGATCTTGATCATTTTTTGTCCTTCGGCGGGCATGGATCGTTGCCATACGAATCTCGTGCGCGGATCAAGTTGTCGCGTCCATGGATCAATAGCTCGCCTCGTCCCTCGCGCGCCATTTCTCGACCTGCCGCGACTGCAGCCGCTTGAGTGTTGTGCAAGCCACTGACCCGCTCGCCCCCTTCGCGCAGGGTTCCCCATTTGTCGCCACGCTGGATGATGTGCACGTTGTTTCGGTTTGCCATCACTACTTCTCCTTGCGGACACCCTTGAATGGGGTCTTGTCGGTCGTTTTGACGTCCATGAAGCGGCCGGTATTCGTGTCACGCTTCGCCCAGTGACCAGACGGCGTTTGTGTCTGGCTTCTTTCGCGAACTGCCCCGATACGCCTTCCATCGCCGGCAGGTGGGTTCTTAGCCATCTCAGTTCTCCATGATTTGAATCAGCATATGCTGATGACGACTAAGTTAAGTCATCAAAACGATGAAGTCAACGAGTCATCGGGATTTGACCATGTGAGGTGATCGGAGCAGAATCCACGTCCATGAAATCGAGCACTCCAAACGTCGATCAACGCGGCGCATTGAACGAACTCAGTCAGACGCAGCGTGAGCGCTTGGCCTACGTCGAGTTCCGGCTGTATTTCCTAGGGGAGGTTGGTCGGGCAGATCTGATGAGGCGATTTGGCGTTGCTCCGGCCGTCGCCACTCGGGACTTCGCGCTTTACAAGAAGCTTTTTGCCGACAACATCGCATTCGATAACGTCACCAAGACCTATGTCGTTGGTGAGTGCTTTGCGCCGGCCTTTCAGCATGTGACCGACAGGGTTCTAACCGCGCTCTCGGAGGGTTTTGGCGACGGTGTCAATCCTGTGGTGGGCTCGCTCGTTCCGTGCGAGACCCCCGCCGCGCTGAATCGGCTACGGATCGACGTACTTGCGCCGGTCACCCGAGCCATTCACCTTGGTAGGGCTGTGCGGTTGAAGTACGTCTCTCGCACGAGCGGTCCGACGACGCGGGAGATCGTGCCGTTTGCCTTGGCCACGGATGGGCTCAGATGGCATGTGCGTGCCTTTTGCAGAAAGCATCAGGAATTCCGCGACTTCGTAATTAGCCGCATGGACGACACCCACGTGATACCAAGTGACAACGTCCAGAAGCATGAGACTTCAGCTGCAGACATCCAGTGGAACCGAATCGTCGAGCTCGATCTCGTGCCGCACCCGGGCAGACAGTACCCCGAGATTACGGCCAAGGATTTCGGGATGACGGACGGCGTACTGCATCTTGAACTTCGTGCGGCGATGGCTGGATACGTGCTCCGGCAGTGGCATATCGACTGCACACCCGATCATCGACTGCAAGACGACGCCTTTCGCTTATGGTTGCGAAATCCGCTTGCCCTGTACGGCGTGGGTAGCGCCAAGTTCGCGCCTGGCTATGAGGCGCCGCAGTAGTTGGGAGCGGTAGCAACCGACGGTTTCATAGGATGCAAGGGGCGATGAGCGGGAACATTCTTAGGGTTGTTTGTTACCGCCACGGCGAGAGCGCGGCGAATGCGGGACATGCGACGGCGGATCCCGCATCGATTCCGCTAACCGAAGTCGGACTGCGTCAAGCAGACGCGATTGCGCGTGAATTCTCCCAGACACCTGATCTGCTGGTGAGCTCTTCGTTTCTTCGGGCGCGTCAAACGGCTGAGCCGACTTCCGCGATTACCGGCGTGCCGATCCGGATCTGGCCGATCGAGGAATTTACCTACCTTGCACCTCAGCGCTGCCAGGGAACGACCGCAGCGCAGCGCCGATCTTGGGTCGAGGCATATTGGGACGGGTCCAATCCTGGCGCTGTCGACGGAGAAGGGGCCGAATCGTTCGTCTCGTTCACCGACCGGGTACGCGCTGCGTTGGGAAGACTTGAGGAGCTGCATCGAGAGTCAGTGTCGTTCGTCGCAGTGTTTGGGCATGGACAGTTCCTGCAAGCGTTGCAGTGGTTGATCGAGACTTCCCTACATTCGATAGATGCAGTTGCAATGAGGCAGTTTCGAGCGAGAGATCTGGCCCGGCCGATCGCGAACGGCTCGTCGTTTACCGTAGTCTTCGATGGAAAGCGCTGGGCACTGCGCGAGAATTGACAGTGCCCGCGGTGATCGGGGCTGAGCCGATTCCGGCCAGCCCGTCACGATCAAGAGTGAGGCTAATCCGGTTCAGCGAGGGGGGACATCGTCCTCGTTCTGCATGGCCTCAATTCATGAGGTTCAGATGTCCCCGAGAACGGAACGCCTCAAGGTGTTTCTCCGCGATCATCACAGTCCTGTCGGAAAAGATCGTCTCCAAGGTTGCCGATTCGGCCTTCAAGTTAGTTCTCCGGTTGAGCATCTCGAGCGCGATTTCTATCTCATAGCACCGGAAATACTCCAGCATCTGCATCACGCTGATCTCTTGGTGACTACAGTCGGCCTTCCCGCAGAGCAGATGAATGATCAATACCAATGGTGCCACCGCGTAGGATGTCTGCGTGTCGGCCGTGCCCGCACCGTCACCGATCGACATTTCGAGGTCGTGCGCGATTTGGTCCAGCCAATGATCGGGCAAAAGGCTCGGGAGAGCGGCTTCAGGCGGGCCGGACAAGACCTCTTGGCGCAGAAGGTCCAAATCGGAAGGGGACCGATCGTCTTTGTTCATCGCTTGTCTTCTCCATGAGCTGGCGAGCCGCGCGAGACAGGCCCGCCGGCTCTCAGATACCGCCGCATAGTGTTGGGGGCGATTTACAGCGTTTTCGCAATCCGGTTCGCCACCCAGCGCACAGGATCACTTGCTTGGTTACAACGCTCCTCCTCTTCAGGGGCTGGTTGTATCCGCTACTCGGCAAACAGGCGGAAGCTCTTCCTCGCAGATGTCAGTGCGTCGAAAAAAATACTGCCTCGATCCGTCCACCGATGGTCCGGAAACGGGGTCGGCTCTCAGCGATCGCAAGGTTCGTGTCGGGGATTGCGCTTGTTTGCGAGCCAGATCGGCCAGTGAGACGTAGGTGTCTTGGAACTCGCGCAGATTTGCCTGACTGATGCGCCGGTGACCGGAACGTGTTGGCGTGCTTTTCAACAGTCCGACGGCAATCAGCTCGTATGCAACCTGCTGCTTCACGCCCAGCAGGTGTGCTGCTCGGTCGACGGAAAGCCAGTCGCCGACTGATGCACGGGTGGTTTGCAGGTACGCACGTACGGCTTCAGCGTCCAGCACAGCCTCGCCGAGGGGGTGCGGCATGCTGGAAACCGATCTCAGATGTCCGCCCTCGATTGCCTTGACCAATGCGACGAACTCACCGTCACGCAATCGCCAGGACTGCAGGATTCGTTTGAACGCGACGGCGTGCGCCGCGTCGCAGGGCTCGCCCACGATGGCAGAAAACCTGGCCATCTCAGCTCGCGGAATGCGCCAAGCCGCCGCTTGCATGCTTCGCCGCGATACGACTGGGGCGATGAGGCCAGAATCGACCAGCGCGCGCACGCGTCGCTCTGGTAGCGCGAGCGATCTCGCCGCCTCCGCCAACGTCATCGTGTCTTGCGTGAGTTCGACGAGTCGTTCGATGTCGCCCTTGTGAACCGTGCGGTTGCAGCGACCAGAAGGTGTTTCGCTGGCGACACTTGGGATGAGCTTCGCCTGTACGAGATGTCGTGCCACCGATGGCGCGGTGCCAGCCAGTTTGGCGGCCTCGTCGACGGACATGCGTGGATGGAGGCTTACCGTATCGGCGCGAAGCGAGCGATTGCGCCGGCCGATGTAACCCCACCAGTTTTCATGGAGATAGCCCTCGAAGGCGCGCCGCAGGAACTCGAAGCACGGGGCATGAAGGTCCATGTAGAGGACTCGATAGAGTCGTCCGAATGAACGCGCCAGACTCTGCGTTCTAGGTTCGCGACTTTGAATGGCCGCCAGTAGCGCGGTGAAATGTTGAGGCCAGGTGTCGAGCAGCAGGGCCGTGTTGGCGATTGCAGCGGTGGCGACATCAAGGCCGTGGAGTCCGGCAATCTGTCCCGGCCGTTGGGGTTGCGATTGCATCGTAAATTGCCCCAGATAGCGCACCAGGCGGTGCCATTCGGCGGCAGTCAACTCGGGAAGCATCGAGGAGGCATTGCCGACCGAGCCATGAGCAAGGCAGTTGCCGATCCGGCACTGCAACGGAGAGGCGGCAAGGCGTTCGGCCGCCGCCAACCTGCCGCCGCAAGGACATCGTGTGATGTCGCGGCGCTCGAAGCGCTGTGTGGCGCCGCATGCCGGGCATTGGCCGACGAGCATGATCCGGTGCATCGTACACACGCACTGGAGCTTCAGACCCCACACGCCGCGCAGATGTGGGGAGAGCTCAAGACAGCGGGGGCACCACCGCATGAGGCTATGGTTATAGTCACTGGCAGTGAGCCCCGGCGCGCAGTTGGCGGGCGACCTCCAGTAGTGGGGAAGCGGACCGACTAGCGACGCGACCGCTCGGCTGGAAATGCCAACCCTCTTGATCAGATCTTCGAGCGTCGCGGGGGGCTGGCTCGATTGGAGTGCGTGCCAAAGCTGACGCGGTGTTGCATAGCCGTTGGCTTGCGCGACGCGGATCACGTAACCGGCAGCGGCTTCCCCTGGAATCGGTCGCGGTCGAACCAGCAGTGCGCCCGTTGGTCGGGCGACGCGATCAGCCCGGCCGTGGCGAGCGGTCAGCGGCATGCCGCCTTCCTCCCTGACTCGGCAAGCAGATCCAATACAAACGCGAGTTCTGACTGTCGCAGGCTGTTCAGATAGGCTGCGAGTTCGTTCAAGACGTGGTCTGGCCGGAACGCTTGTCGCAACCTTTCCGGCACATGCCATCTCTTTGTCAGCGCGGAATACCGTTCGATGTCGTCATTGAACGACGCTGCGTCGAAAAGGGTATTCAGGACTTGAACGGCCAGTCTTGCGTTGGGCGCGAACAGTGGACTCCATCGGACACAGCTGAGAGCCGCGTCGGGTTCGAGGACAGAAATGCGCCTCGCCACTGCCTTCCACCAATGCGCAAGCAAGACGAGTTGACGTTCGCGATCGAAATTCAGAGATCGCGGATGGAAATACACATCGGGAAGGGTTTCAATCCCGGCATGGAGCGCGCCAAGTAGCGAGTCGGCCTCACGGTGCAGCCTTTCGGTATGCGGGTTACGGGGGAGGTCTGAAAGTGCCCTCATGGCCAGTGCAAAGGGCCGCGCTGTCTCTGGAAACACCAGCACACCGGTGTGGTGGCGGAAATCCCATTTCAGCAACCGGTGTAACGCGCGCTTGCGCGTCGATGCGTCTGCGACGACGAAATTTTGTGCCCAATGGGTTGGTGTCGCTGAGGACGACGGCTTCCTGAAAACAGGCCACCGTGGCCTCGATTGATACGGCAGCCTCCGGCTCAGTTGGTTGCGCAGCCGCTGTGCCCAACCAACAAAGTCATAGAGATCGTGTAGGGGGCCGCGTTGATCGTTAAGCGTGAGTGCTACACGGGGGGCTGCCTCGTTGTGAGGCCCGTCGAGATGCGTGCTAGACGCAACGATCGAGGCGAGGCGCACCATCCACGATGCGGCGGGCGTGGTTCCGGCGTTGGCCAAGGGGGCGCCGCAGCTGCAATTCCAACCCGTGCGCAGCGAACTCCAGGCCAGGGATTGGCCGCATGTCGCACAATGGGACACAAGCGCGCAATGATGAAATGGACACGCCCGCACCAGTGGCAATGTCCAGAGTTCGGCGTGATAGGTTTTTTCCCCGATGCAGATGGGGCAATGGCGAACCGGACTGTAGTGCGGGCTTCGCCATTTCGTATGCGAGCCGAAGCCGTGCTCGGCGTCGATGCGCGTGGTAACCCACCACTCATGGTCAGCGGCGTTCAGGGTGCCGATTGTCGATTGAAGCAGGACGAACGCATCACGGTGCCCATCGCCGAGGTACAAGCGTCGCAGGGTGGCGCGCAAGGCTTGCGGCGGCTCGTGACCGTTTGCCCAGTAAAACCGATGCACGTAGCCCGCCAGGCTTTCCCCCGAAATCCTTGCTGGCCGCACCGGATAATCTCGGAACGGGGTCAGCATGCGAAAAGGTCCTTGTTCCGGCGAACCTTCGAAGTGCCACGTTCAAACGGTTCGTTACCCCGGTCCAGTCGGCGAAATTCGAACGCTGGATTGAACGGATTGAGCTTTCCGATTCCCTCCCACCACAGTTCGTCCGTGAATGCTCGCTCCAGGAGCGCGGGTCCGATTTCACGGGCATCGGTTTCAGCCGCTACCCGTAAGGCGCTGGCAAGCAACTTCTTGATGTAGGCCACGCGCCCATCACTGGCGTAGTACAGGCGCATACCCAGTTCATCCCAGTCGGAATCGCCGCACGAAAGCGGAATCGGCAGGCAAGCGCCGAGCGAAATGAAAAGCTGAAGACACTCGTTGTGTATGGTGTCCGTGTCGCTCTGGCCCAAGGCAAGCCGAATGCGGCGCGAAAACCGTCGGCGTAACTGCTCGTTGACCTGGAGGAGTTGCTCAAGGCGAGGCAGGCCCAGAAAGACCGTGGGGACGCCCACCTGATCGATCAAGGACTTGAGCCAGTCACCGGCCATGTAATGGGTAGTGGCCTGGCCCCGGTCGTGGATATGTTGCGCCTCGTCGAGCAGGATCATTTCAACCCGACAGGCACGGCACAGGGACACGATACGAGCGGTTTTGGCGGACACGGTTCCGCCCGATGACAGGGGGTCACCAAGGCCATCGAGCATCGCCGACGCCATGCTGGCGATGGTGGCTGCCGCAGGAACCGCAACGATGAGTACCGGCAGCATGTCCCGGTCCGGGAGCACCAGACGCGGGTACTTCTGCTCAACCCACCGGCAAAGGCTGCTTTTCCCGGTACCGCTTTCGCCCAGGATCAGGAGGTGCTGCGCGATCCCGGTTTCGCGATAGAGCGCGAGGTTGGTCTCGATTGACCGACTCGCCGCGACGAAAGGCGGGAACGGAATGTACTCCTCGTCAAAGCGACGTAGCGCATCGAAGAGAGGTAGCGTCGTCATGACTATGCTTTACGCCCACGTCGCAGCTGGAAGGTCGGCAAGCGATCCGGTAGGTCTCGTGTCGCGTCGTCACCAGATGGTTTTGCGGCCTTGGGACGCGGTTGGGGCGCTTGGCATGATTCCTTAGGCTTCAGGTCTTGATCAGGACGGTTGCTGCTCATCCCCTTGATCGCTGCGCCCCGTCGCCGATGTCGCTGCTTGCGGCTTGCCATCAGGCGCTCGACTGCTTGAACCAAGTCATTGCGTGCGCGCTGAAGCGCGGGCCGGTCTTCCGCCTCCGCGCCCCGTTCCCGCAGCAAACCGCGGATCAGCTGGTTTTGCCGCACGGTCAGCCCGTTAGCATAGTCTTGGTCAAGCGCCTGTACTGCAATGGGTTCAGTGTCGTCAGGTCCCCAGACCTGGATCTCGCCGAGATCCTCGGGATCGTAGAGGACGCGGACCTGGATACCGTCGCCGTAGGCGCGAAGGATTGGAGCGAGAGCGTCGCCGTTGTATCGGATACCGTGGAGAATGACGCCGTCTCGCCGCAGCGAGCGTTCAGCGACCAAGCCGATGCGTCGTTGCAGGTCATGCAGATCCTCCGGCAGTTTGGGCTCCCGGTGCTTCAGCCCCTCATGCCACTTGTCCCACGGGGTCGTGCCGATGCCGCGATGCGTCGTTTGCGCATAGACATCAACGACCCACTTTTCGAACAGCTGCTTGAATTCTCCAAGCGTCAGCAGCGCATGTTTCTGCGGATCATAGTCCCCCCGTTCGTGGAGCCGTGCGAAGCTGGTCCCCGGCAACTGGTGGCAGAAGAAGTAGTTAATCGTCTTCAGGTGGCGCTCAACCGTGCCTTTGAACTGGGGCTGGTGCTTGGGGCAGTACTGAAGGCGAATATCCAGGTCGAAGGCAACGCTTTCCAAGTCGTTACCGTGGAACTCCAGTCCGTTGTCGAGTACGAGAAGATCAGGGCGGCCGTAACACGGCCAAGGGTTTTCGATCTTCAGTCCCGGAATGACGTCAGCAGGGGGGCGTTTGGGCAGTATGGCGTGTCGGAGTGCTCCCATCACGGCTGCCGCAGATGGATCGCCAAAACTCAGGTAATAGCCGAATAGCATTCTCGAGTGATGGTCAATGAGCACCGTCAGCGTCGGACGCCCGAGCGGCAACCCGGTCCTTTCGTCGATAAGGAAAAGGTCCAGCGGCGTATGATCGACCTCTACGCGTTCAAGGATATGGCCTGTTCGCACCCTGCCTTTAACAAGGCGAAAGCGCTTGTCAGCGGCGCTCTTCCCCTCCCTGAGCCGTACCTTGTCGTAGGCGTCGGTCCGTTTAAGCAGGCGATAGAGCGTGCTCAGGCTCGGTGCTTTGAGCGGTTCGCCATGGAGCACCTTGCGATTTTCATTCTCGACTTTCGCGATGAGGCGCGAGAGGATGTTTGGGCCGGAGGCCTGGGGCGAGGCCCTGAACGCCTCTTCGATTGCTTCCGCAGCCAGCTCCAGTAAGCGATCGCTTTGTGCTGGGCGCCTGGACCCTCGGCGATCGATGCGCGGAATCAGCGCACGTGTGTCTTTAGACTGGCGGTAGCTGCGATACCAGCGATACACCGAGATCACGGACGGTGGCTTTGCATCTTCAATGCCCTCGGCCGCCTGCCGGATTAATGGTTCTAGATACGCACGTGTGAATACAGGCTTGCCGTGAGCAAGAATGCTTTCGAGGTAGTGCCTTCGACGGGCAAGGTCGGACCGGACCTGTGCAGACAACTCGTCGAGCGGTCGCGAGAAGATGGGCGCTGCAACAGGTGTGACGGAAGGCTCGTTCTTTTTTGTTGAAACGTTGCCCTGCCCGTATTCAGCGAGGAGCGCCTCTCGCGGCACGATTGAGAGTTTGCCGTCCTTCACACGCTCCAACAAAATCTCCCCGTTTGCTTGCAGGCGATCGATACGGAATTCGTTACCGTCCCAGTCAAAAACCATGTCCTTGAGCAATCCAAAACCAGCCATCGCCGGCCTCCGTCACTAGATCTATCGTGGTTTCAAGGGAAACTGGCCGTGTTAGCGGGCAGTGCAACAGCCCAGCGAGGAGCAGGCTGTATGGGTCCATGCCACGCGTACTGAGAAATGCTGCAGCGGCACGGATGGACAGGGGGAAGAGGCTTCGATTCCGCTCCACAGCGGTGCGTCTCGCGTCCGGGGAGGGTGGAATACGTGCGGCCTGGTGATAGATCCAACGGAGATTGGACAGGCGCGGCTCCTGACGTATGGCGATATCAGTCAGAATGACGAAGACGGTCCCAGAACGTCGCATGTGTTCTGCTACGCGATCAAGTTTATGCCGCACCTCGTCATCCTGGAGGCTGCGACTTGGCTTGACCTCGATCAGCACGATTTCGCCCGAGGTGAGTAGAAGCTCGAAATCAGGGGTGTAACGTCGTAGCCGAGCGCCGTCTGGGTAGCGGATTGTCGGTGGTTGCTCGCGGTATCGCAGGATCAAAGGCGAGGTCTCGAACAAGTAGATCGCGTCGAGCTCAAGTAACCCTTCGTGATGGACCATCCGCCCGTTCTTCCGGCTGGGAAACTTGCCACGAACGATGCCGCCGGAGGGACTGATTACTTCTCGGGCTCGGCGGTGGATATCGCCTGCTGGCGTACGCCCGTGCCATCGCCCCCGCCATGGATTTGCGGACATGCTTGCGCTCCTGCTGTGCGGCGGCAGAGGGCAAAGCGATCCCTCCGACACCACAGCCGTGTTTCGGATATTCCTGTTTTTGGGCGTAACAAAGCCCCGGTCAGGTGGTTGGCTAGACCTCAAACACAGGAAATGGAGTGGAAACGGCTTGACGCTGGGGAGGCAGCTGACGATACTTGGGTTGCGAGTCGCAGGTATCGAACGATGCCAGCACAACGGGGCAAGCCGACAGGTTTGTCCCGTTTTTACATTCTGGCCTCCTCTTTTTTGCGCCGCTTCAGCCGGCGTGGCGCTTCTGATCTCTCGTCGGTAGCCGGTCCGCGCATGCACAGTACGTCGCGGATCATTCTGACGTGGGTGGGGCTGAGCTGTCGGACCTTCTCTCTCAGGTCGTTTACCAGCCAGTAGATGTCTTGCGGCGTGTCGGGGTCGAGCACCAGCTTCCGCTGGGACGCTTCTGCCGCTGCGCGTAGCTCCTGCTGTTCTGAGGGCGTTAGCTGGACAACGTCAATCAGGCGCTCGATGAACTCGTCAGGTGGCGGCCCCTTGATGCCGACCTCCAGCGCCGAGATGTAGCTTTGCTCGTAGCCCATTGTCTCCGCGAGTTCGACCTGGCGGATGTCGTAGCGCATGCGAAGCTCGTGCAAGAAATGCGAGAACGGACTCATCGTTAGCGGGCTCGGTTGCTCTATCAACCCGAAGCGTAGGTACTGAGAAAGCTGTTGTCAAACAGAGTGTTAGGGCTAGATTGCGACGTGCTACAGGATGCTGTTGCAAAGCATCGTGTTTCGCCTATGCAATCGATAATGGATTGATCGGATGCGAAGACGTCGTCGCCGGATAGGCTACGGCTGACGCCTGGGACTTGTCGTCTGCGGCAGAATCGCGCCGAACGGCGCCTTTGCCTTCTCCGCTAATGCAGCACAGTGCCATTTTCCCGTGACTGCCATCAAGGGGGACAGCGTCAAGCTGGCGACACAGAGATCACACATTTTTATGTGTTCTCATCATATAATCCCGCGGGATTGGCTCGTGCTGGCTCAAACCGATGACTTATAACGATTTTTTGGCTGAATTGGGCAAGGCAGGGTTGAGCGTCCGCGCGTTTGCGGAGCTGATCGGCATGAACCCGAACTCAGTGTCGAACTATGCCGGCATCGGCGAAGTGCCTTGTCATCTGGCCTTCATCGCTGCACTGCTTGCAGAGATGAATGTACATGGCATCGACTTTCAACCTGCCCTAGGGAGAATTGGTGCCAGCCGGAAGAAGCCACGTGGCAGAGCCAAGCTGGGCCGGTTTGGCGGTGGCAAGCAGGAACAACTGGAAGTAGGGCCTGAGGCTTGAAGTCTCGGCGGCACGGCAGACAAGAATTGATATGGAAGGCGGAAAGATGGGAAAGACTGGCGTGCAGCCGGGTACTACCAACGATGCGAGGCGAGTGAACTCTTTCTTTGCGGGGATCGGGGGCTTCGATCTTGCGTTTGAGAAACATGGGTTTGAGCCGGGCTTCTATTGCGAAAAGGATGATTTCTGTCGAAGCGTCCTGAAGCGGAACTGGCCGGCCGTCGCTAATGCGGGCGACATTCAGCAGGTCGATGCTAAAAGCATTCCACGAGCTGACGTCTGGACCGCCGGGTTTCCGTGTCAGGATCTATCCTTAGCTCGTACGCCACATGGTAAGCGAAATGGCTTGAAAGGATCTCAGTCCGGTCTCTTCTACACATTCCTTGAGCTTCTGTCTGTTCACAAGCCGCCAGTCGTGTTGCTGGAAAATGTAGCGGGCCTGCTGAACTCCCACAAGGGTGCAGACTTCAATGCGCTTGTCGGGTCACTGACCAAGCTTGGGTATGGGGTGGCGTGGAGGGTGCTCAATGCGCGCTATTTCGGGGCTCCGCAATCTCGGCCTAGAGTCTTCATATGCGCTTGGCGCGGCTCCCCCGAGAATGCCGTCAAGGCGCTATTCGAAGATGAAATTGCAATGAAGCCGAAGAACGAGCGGCGAGGTTTCATGGTCGAGTCGAAATGCTCCGAGTCTGGAATCTCTGTGCCGCAGGTTTCGTTCTGCATTTCCGCTACATCGGGGCGGCATACGGGGTTGGATTGGGCAAGATCGTATGTGACTTATCCGGATGCGGTGCGCAGGCTGACACCGCTGGAATGCGAGCGGCTGCAGGGATTGCCGGAAAATTGGACTTTGCCTGACAGTGATTATGTCATTCCCATCCGAGGCATTGAGACCAACAGGTATCACGCGATCGGTAATGCAGTCTGTGTCCCCGTCGCGCAATGGGTAGCCGGACGAATTTCGAGTGTTTTGCAGACGCCAGAGGAGGGGGCTAAGGGCGCGAGAAAGCTGCCGAGCAAGATGCGCCTTCAGCATGTGGCCGTAACTTATCTCTCGCCTAAATTCGATGTGCAGCCGCTGCTAGCCAACTCTGATGAGTCGAAATGGCAATCAGGTGGGGTCGCGTACAAGGAGTGGGTAGTCACTGCGGCTGTTTCTTCCAGCCCCGTCACGGCGGTACCGTCGCAGTTGATGAGCGTGATCGAGAAGAAGAAAGTGCATCAGCGCTACTTCCTCAGTGCGAACGCTGCGCAAGGAATCTTGCGCAGAGTTGACAAGCTCGGCCGGCATCTCTTTCCGCCGCTCGATGCTGTACTGAGGAGAATTGCTACTTCCAGCCCGACGCCGGCCGATGAACCCTCCGAGGCGCAAGAAAATGTTCTGGCCGAAGAGCTCGCAGCTATATAACCCTGTCAATCGTGACTAGCTATTTCATCATTCGTCTTGGCGCCGATAGCGAGAACGAGATCAAGAGGATCAATGCGTACAACGCCTATTCTTCTGATCCTTTCTTCATCGACGTCAAATGCAAGCAGGTGCCTAGAGACGTGGCGCACGGGGACGTTGCCGTCATCTGGCTTGGAACTAACAACAACAAGGGCGGGAAGACGCCTTGGGTCCAGGGAATCCGTGCGCTGGGACGAGTTGAGGCGGTTAGCGGAGAAGGCGGATACGGGGCCGCTAAGACCGTCCGCGTTTCGATCGGCGTTGTGCTTCCGAAGTCCGTGACCAAAATGGACATCGTGACCAAGCAAAGCGTTCGTTATCCGGCAATTGCTGCGATGCCTGTGCTTGGAGTCAACAACTACAGCAGTCAGGTTGTGCAGCGGATCGAAACTTCAGAGCCAGGACAGAGCCTATCCGCACTGTTCGGCGCGCTGGAAGGCATCGCGCCGGGGCTGGAGTCCGCGACTCAGTCAGTTTACGCTGACCTGCAGCACCTGTTCGACGAAAGCAGGTCCCCGGCGACGTTCGGGAGGAGTCAAGTTTCCTTGGACACCGACGATTTCGATTTCTCTGAAGAGTCCAAGCCTTCTGAGGCGAGCAGGAGTCTGAGCGAAGAGGATGATGATGGCCTCGAGCCAGATGAAAGCCGCGACCCTGGCACAAACATCGAGGTGCCATTCGATCCAACAAAGATTGACATCATCGCGAAACCGATGACGATCAGTTCCCTGGAAGACCGATTGGACAATGAGGAACTTGACCTGACTCCCGATTTCCAGCGGCAGGCGAACGTCTGGGACGTGAAGCGGAAAGCCCGGCTGATCGAGTCGATCCTCCTCAAAATCCCTTTGCCGTCGTTCTATTTCAGCGAAGACTTAAGCGGGGGCTATGCCGTTGTGGATGGGCTGCAGCGTCTATGCGCGGTATTCCACTTCAAAAATGCCGCGTTGCTCAACTCGTCCACTGGGGCGAGCCTCGCTCCGCTGAGGCTGAAGGGCTTGCAGTATTTGAAGGAGCTTGAGGGCAAAGCCTATCCTGATTTGGATCGGAAGTTCCAGCGCCGCATCTCAGAGCTGGAGATCACCGCAAACATCATCCGGGCGAATACTCCACCTGCCGTCAAGTTCAATGTCTTCGCCCGTCTGAATCAGGGCGGCATGCCGCTGAACGCGCAAGAAATCCGCAATGCGATCTTCCCCGGAGTATGGCGCAATGAGTTGCGGCGGCTGGCAGAGAGCGAGAAGTTCATCAATGCCACAGACGGCAAGGTGCAGAAATCCCGGCAACAGGATATGGAGCTCGTGCTTCGTTTCATCGCACTATGGCAGCTCGGCGAGCCCTATCGCAGGCCCGGCAATCAGACGCTCGACGAGTTCTTGAACGCCACGGTAGAGCATACGCTTAGCCGCTGGAGTGCGGACAAATGGAAGCAGGCAAGCGAAGCGTTTCATCATGCCATCGATGCCACGTGCCAAGTCCGCGGGAAGCATGCTTTTCGGAAGAGCGCTGGTGCGCAGCAGAGAAAGCCAATCAATCGCGGTCTCTTCGAGGCAGAACTGATCGTCTTTGGTGGCCTGGATTCCAAGACTCTTTCGCTCGCCACCACGCAAAAGAAGAAGGTCGAAGAGCTGTTTATCACTGCGCTGGCCGAGAATAAAGAGCTAATCCAGTCCCTGCTGTATGGGACGGGGTCTGCCGAATCGTCCAACGCGCGCATTGCAGCTCTGAACAGCGTCGTCACAGAGGCAATCCATGCTTGAACGCATCGAGCTCCACAATTTCAAGTCCGCTCGCAGCCTTCCCGTCCGGCTTGCAGCCCTGACAGTTCTCACAGGCCTGAACGGCTCGGGGAAAAGCAGCGTTCTGCAGGCCCTCGCCCTTTTGAAACAAAGCCTCCGTATTGATGAAGGACTTCAGGAGCTTTCCCTGCGCGGGTCGCTTGTTAGTCTTGGGCGCAGTGAGGATGTGCGGTTCGAGAACGCCACAGACGACGAGATCGGCTTCACCATCGAGACCTCTCAGGGCCGGACGAAATTATTTGCGTCGGCAGCGCCCGGCGCCGATACGCTGAAGCTTCATCATGATGGTGATGTCAATGACGTAGTCGGTGCGTTGAATAGCGGCTTCCAGTTCATTCAGGCAGACCGTATTACTCCGGCAGTCCAGTACCAGCAGGCCAGCACCCCCGAGCGGGTTGCCGGCTGGCTGGGATGCGGTGGGGAGTACACAGTTGACTTCTTGCTGCAGAACGAAAGCATCAAGGTTTCGCCTGGACGGCTTTTCCCGCGCGACCATCCCACGCTATCGGCCGCATTGCTGGACCAGGTCGCACCGACCGAAAGCCTGGTGGACCAGACGTCGGGATGGCTACAGCATCTCAGTCCGGGAGTGAGACCCCGGGCCGTGGCCGTCGAGCTTGCGGACGCCGCATCGCTGAGATTTTCGTACACCGGGACATCGGTCGATTCGGGTAGCCGCGAGCACCGCCCTTCCAATGTCGGGTTCGGACTAACCTATTGCTTGCCAATCATCGTCTCCTGTCTGGCGGCGCCGAAGGGCGCATTGCTGCTGCTGGAGAACCCAGAGGCACATCTTCATCCGCGCGGCCAGTCGGCGCTCGGGCAGCTCTTGGCACGCTGCGCTGCGGATGGTGTGCAGATCGTCGTCGAGACGCACAGCGACCATGTACTCAACGGCATCCGGCTGGCTGCGAAGCGTGCCGAGATTCCGAACGAAAGCGTTGCCGTACATTTTTTCTCTCGTGATGTGGAGAGCGGCGAGTCTTCGATTACCTCGCCGGTCCTGCATGCCAACGGCCGCTTTAGCGATTGGCCTGACGGCTTCTTCGATGAATGGAGCAAGGCGCTGGATGAACTGCTCGACTCTTGAACAATGACGACACCCGTTCTGTTCCTTGACGACGCGTCGCGTCACGTCGGTTCGATAAACCGAGGATGCGCTGAAGAGATCGCGATGACACTGCTCGCGACGCTAAGGCGTCTTCGCAAGATCAACAGCAGGATTGCCCTGAATACAGCTCGGCCTATCGCCCAGTACCAGATTGCGGATGACTGGACCCTGCAAGCGGTGCTTGGGGGGCACGCGTTCAAGGAAGAATGGGACTTCGTCAAGGCGTTAAGTGATCGCTCACCCTTTTCTGCAGGGCTGAAGGAAGGGATGTCGCAAGAAGTCGACGACATGGAGTTCCGCACACGGGCGGGACAGGTCCCTTCCAGTGCGCTTGCATGGGCGACTGTGCTGGACTCGGCGACAGTAAGTTTCAACGTCCATCCGGACTGGTCTCGGAGTTGGGTTGAGACGGCCTATAGCACGCTCGAAGACGATGGCAACCTAGTTGAGGGCGAAGGCCGTATCAAGAATACTAGCCTTGCTGCGCATGCGGATGAGCATGCAGATTGGCTGAAACTGCTCGGTGTCGCTGAGGCGCCAACTGCTGCGCAGGTATGGAGCGAGAAAGGGGATCGCTTCCCGAACTTGCGCTTTCTGCCGCGAACAGAGAAAGACCTCACGGCTCTGGAGGGCAGCGGAGCTCCGTTCCTGCAGGCATTGGCATCGCTTGAAGCGCTGGAGAAAGATGCCGTTCACTGGAAGGAGGACAGCGCATGGCCGGAGTTCTCAACAAAGGCCACCGGCGAGGCGGAGCAACGCCAAAAGCTGTGCTGGGTACATGATGACGCGACTGGCAAAGAAGAGCTCTTTGACTGGCACACTCGCTTTACGGGCGGTTTGGCTGGCCGCGTTCATTTTCGAGTGGATGCAGCGCACAGAGTGATCGTCGTTGCCTATGTCGGCGGCAAGTTGATGCGGAAAATCTCAGGCTAGCCAGACTCGCACGAATCATCTTTGTCAGGGACCGTGGTCGACAGCTCCTCCGCGCATGAAGGCTGACATCCTGTCTTTGAGGTGTTCACGCCGCCGGATTTCCGATTCCGAGAGTACCAGTGTGCTCCAGCCGAGCGATGCGACCGCCTCAAGGTTTCGTGTGTCGTGATGGGCGGCAGGCGTAGGTCGCGTAGCTGTCGGTCGCTTCGAGCGGGCCGGTCGAGAGCGTTGGCCGAAGTTCTGACGTCTAATCCCTGTTGCGTTGCTCGTTGACGTGGAACGGACCGGTCGTCGCCAGCATGGCGAAATGAAAAAAGCCCGCGCACGGGCTTTTTTCATTTTCTGTGACACTACCTTTTCACGTACTTGGCAAAGTTTTCACGTTCCCTGATATTCGACAACCTCAGATATCGATGTTCTGCGCATACAGTGCGTTGCTTTCGATAAACGCCCTTCGCGGCTCGACGTTGTCGCCCATCAGCGTGGTGAAGATCTCGTCCGCGGCGATGGCGTCGTCGATCTGCACGCGCAGCAGGCGGCGTACGGCGGGGTCCATGGTGGTTTCCCACAGCTGTTCGGGGTTCATTTCGCCCAGACCTTTGTAGCGCTGCTTGCTCAGGCCGCGTTCGACTTCGGACAGCAGCCAGGTGATGGCGTCGGCGAAGCGAACGATGGGCTGACGCTTTTCGCCGCGGCGGATTTCGGCGCCGGCACCAATGAGGCCGGTGATGGACTCGCTGGCGTTGCGGATGGTGCGGTAGTCGCCGGAGACGACGAAGCCATGCTCGACCCAGCCAAACTTGCGGTTGCCGTGGTGCATGCGCTCGATGGTGAGTCGCCAGCCTTCGGTCTCTTCATGGTATTCGGCGTAGATCTGCAGGTCTTCGGGCAGATGGGGCTGGATACGGGCGGCGGAGTCGCGTGCGGCGGCTTCGTCTTCGAGGTGGACCGGGAGGTCGTGCGCGAGCATGGCCTGCAGCACTTCGGGGTCGATGTAGCTGCCGAGGCGGCGGATAACGGCTTCGGCCAACAGGTAGCTGCGGGCGAGGCCGCCGAGGGTTTCGTCTGTAATCAGGTCGGCATTGGCGCGCGGCAGGAGCACGGCACCTTCGAGCGCGAGCTTGAGCAGGTGGTTGTTGAGTTCGTGGTCGTCCTTGATGTACATCTCGCTCTTGCCGTGCTTGATCTTGTACAGCGGCGGCTGGGCGATGTAGATGTGGCCGCGCTCGACCAGTTCGGGCATCTGGCGATAGAAGAAGGTGAGCAGCAGGGTGCGGATGTGCGCACCGTCGACGTCGGCATCGGTCATCAGGATGATGCGGTGGTAGCGCAGCTTTTCG
>Ga0172382_10004970_pt1 | contig 20070 bp, 19 predicted proteins | sample Leawel138RmetaG_FD_122245 | JGI IMG/M metagenome (GOLD analysis project Ga0172382, IMG submission 122245) | Leachate microbial communities from a municipal landfill in Southern Ontario, Canada - Leachate well 138R metaG | ecosystem: Engineered > Solid waste > Landfill > Unclassified | place... | reverse complement strand
GATAGTTTTTGTGCTCTCTCCCTTGGTGATTTGAAAGTCGATTTCAACCTCACCGGCTTTAAGCTTAATAGCCTCTTTATCGGGACCGAATAGGGCTAAAATAGGCTCTCCACGATAAGCGACGACCACAGAGGCAAAAATAGGGATCTCCTGTTGACAGACACTGATGAGATTGTTGTTTCCAAAATCTTTAGCATCCAGCAGGAAGTTGTTCGCCTCAAGGTTTGGCAAGTTCACAGCCAAGATTGTCCCCGCATCAATAGGTGCCCTGACAATAACGCCATAGAGGATTTGGGGGCTATCTTGGGTCTTTTCTGTCATCTTTTCGTGTGCTCCCTCAAAGCTAAAAATACCATTTAACCCCCTCCTCTGCAATGGCAAAAGGTTTAAAAACAGGTATACTAGGGACCAAGGAGAGAAGTGGTTATGGAGAAAATTGAGATGGCCAGGCAGGAAATCGCTCACCTCAGCACTGAGGTGCGTAAACATCAAGACCTCTACTACAAAGCGGCGCAACCTGTGATAACCGATCGCGAATACGACAGAATGCTCGACCGTCTAATTTACCTGGAGAATCTCTACCCCACTTTAAAGGCAGTAGATTCGCCCTCTTTACGGGTGGGCAGTGACTTGGACTCTAGTTTTCCCGAAGTTGCCCACACGGTGGCGATGCTTAGTTTAGATAAAACCTACGCACCCCAAGGAATTTTAGAGTGGGTCACCAAGACAAGTAAAAGGATAGATGAGCCCCTCTCCTTTGTCGTAGAGGAGAAAATTGACGGCGTCTCCCTTGTCCTTTATTACGAAGAAGGGTATCTGGCGAGGGCGGTCACACGGGGTAATGGGATTGTGGGGAACGACATAACACCGAATGCCAAGACTATAGGGACAATCCCCTTAAAGCTTTCCAAAGCGCTAAACATCGCCGTCAGGGGGGAAGTTTTTCTCCCCCTTGAGCAATTCGAGAGCATCAATAGTAATCTAGAGACCCCTTTTGCCAATCCACGCAACTTAGCAGCAGGGACTTTGAGACGGCTAAAGAGTAGCGAGACAGCCAAAATCCCACTGAGGATGTTTGCCTACGAACTCTTTTTCAATAACCCACAAGAGGGGCCTCCAACCCATGCTGAGAGGTTAGAACTCCTTAAAGAGGAAGGCTTTTTGGTCAACTCGGGTTATGGTCTCTTTACTCAGGAGGCCCTCTTAGCAACCAACGGCTTAGATTTAATCACTACTTTTGTCGCCGAACAAACGCGCCAACGATCGGGACTCTCCTACGAAATTGATGGCTTGGTCGTCAAGGTCAATGAATTAGAATACAGAGAAGTTCTGGGTTACACCGGGCACCACCCCCGTTGGGCGATTGCTTATAAATTTGAAGCCCCCGAAGGGGAGAGCGTTGTCGAGAGTATTGATGTGCAAGTTGGCCGTACGGGCAGGATTACACCGGTTGCCAGGATCAGGCCGGTTAAGGTGGGTAATTCGGTCGTCTCTAACGTCACCCTCCACAACCAAGATTATGTTAATCTGCTCGAATTAGCCCTCAAAGATAGTGTGACTATCTCCAAGCGGGGGGACGTAATTCCCGCCGTTGAGCGGGTCATTGAGAAGAATGAAGAGGGGAATAAGACCTGGCAAATGCCGACGGTTTGCCCTGCGTGTAAAACACCGCTAGTTCAAAAAGGGGCCCATACTTTCTGCCCAAACACCGAGGCATGTGTCGATCAAGTGAAGGGCAGAATTGTCTTTTTTGCCGGGCGCAATCAGATGGATATAGAGGGCTTTGGCCCCGAGACAATTAACTTCTTGGTAGAAAAGGGGTTTGTTAAGAGTATTGGAGAGCTCTACAAGTTTGATTATAACACGCTGGAGGGGCTAGAGGGATTTGGACAGAAGAAGAGTGAGGGGCTGACCAAGGCTATCTTGGAGAGTAAAAAGCGCCCCTTTAGAAGTGTTTTAGTCGCCCTTGGGGTTGCCGATTTTGGAAAAAAAGGGGTAGACCTTTTGGTGGACAGTGGTATTAAAAGTATGGACCAGCTGTTAAATCTTATCGATAGTGGCAACAGAGACTTCTTTTTGAATATTAAAGGGCTCGGCGAGAAGAGTGTAGAGAATCTTTTCGAGTACTTTAGTGATGCCGAAGTGCGCCAAGAAATCGAGGTTCTAAGAGCTGCGGGTCTCACTTTTGTAGAAGAAGAGGAGGCGCTTGAGGTTTCCCAAATTTTCGCAGGTGAGCTGTGGTGTGTAACGGGGAGCTTTGATGCTTTTAATCCGCGCTCTTTAGCTTTAAAAGAGATTGAGAAGCGTGGAGGGCGGACCAGCAGTGCCGTAACCGGTAAAACGACCCACCTTTTGGTGGGCAGAGGTGCCGGCTCAAAGTTACGTCAAGCGATAGAGTTGCAGGTGAAGATTGTTAGCGAAGAGGAGTTTTTAACTCTTCTAAAGGAGGAGTAGGTGACTACTAATGCGTTAAATCAGGTCTTCAAAGGGACCATCATTGAGAGAACTCTCTCAGAGTATGGTCGGCGCGCCTACTTTCCGAAAGGGATTGTAGCGCAAAGCCAAGAAGCTCGCGAGATTGCCACCTATGCCAATGCTACTGCGGGGGTGGCTCTACAGGGAGGGCACTATATGAGCCATTCCCTCTTTAAAAAGTGTGATGCGCTTTTGACAGTGGATGAGATGGTAGGTTACGCCCCTACCGCCGGTGAAAAAGAGGTGCGTTTAGCTTGGCAAAAGGAGTTGATCAGAAAAAATCCTCCTCTTAAGGAGAGACTCTTTTCATTACCGATTGTAAGTGCAGGGCTGACCCACGCTTTAACCTTGGCTGGGGAGCTCTTTCTTGACCCCACAGATGAAATTATTGTCCCCTCTCCCAGTTGGGATAACTACGATTTGATTTTTGGAGTAAAGCAAGGGTGTAGCCTTAAAACTCCCCCTCTTTTTGATAAAGCGCTCAAGTTTTCCACAAACGCTCTGGCCAATGCCATTAGTGAAATAAGGCAAGCGAAAATTTTCATCGTCCTGAATTTCCCTAACAACCCCAGTGGTTATACTCCTACGAGAGAGGAGGCCGAGGAGTTGAGAGATGTGTTGGTCTCTTTTGCCTCTCGGGGGAAATCCCTGGTGGTAGTTATCGATGATGCCTACTGGGGGCTTTTTCACACCCCTGATGTCTACCCTTACTCCCTTTTTACCCTTTTAAGCGCTGCTCACGAGAATATTTTGGCGATTAAGTGTGATGCGGCAACCAAAGAGGCTTTGGTATGGGGCTTCCGTCTGGGCTTTATAACCTACGGCTCTAAGGGACTCAGTGGCGAGCACTACCAGGCACTTATGGAGAAAACTACCGGCGCTATTAGAGCATCGGTTTCGAGTGCTTCCAAAATTGGGCAATCCCTGTTGTTAAAAGTTCTCCATGGGGAGAATTTTATTGAAGAGACTACCCAAGTTGCCAAAGTACTCAAAGAGCGCTACGTGGCGCTAAAGGAGGCAATTGCCCAAGAGGATGCTTCTCTTTTAACCCCTCTTCCCTTCAATTCCGGCTACTTCTGTACTTTTGTTTGTAAGGGAGAAGGGGCCCTCCTAAGAGAGGAGTTGTTAAAAGAGGCCCAAATCGGTACTGTTGCTCTAGAAGGAAATTTATTAAGGGTGGCCTATTCTAGTGTCGATCTTGAGCTTATCGCCCCCTTAATAAAGGCGATTTATTCGAGGAGTAAAACTTTATGGAGATAAAAGCGAAACTCTATTTAGTAACCCCCGAAGGACAAAAATTTATGGGTATCGGGGTGATGTGGCTTCTGGAGCAACTCAGAAGTGCCCCTTCTTTACGATCTGCGGCCCTTTCCCTAGGTATCTCTTATTCCAAGGCTTTTGCCATGATAAAGAACTTAGAGGAGTATTTGGGGGTAGCTGTTATTGAGCGTAAGCGGGGTGGTTCTAAGCGGAAAGGGGCTTGTTTGACCGAGTTTGGACAAAAGTTTCTCTCCCTTTACGACAATTTTCAAACTTTAGCTAAAGAGTGTTTAATAGATCCTTTCTCCACTTTTTCCCGGGAGTTAAAGGAGTTAACCAAGGAATATTCACCTGAAGAGTAAGGAGCTGGCATGGAAGGTAAAAGGACAAAAAACAAATACGATTTTTCGATCTCTTCACTTGGGGAGGCTAAAATTACCTCTCCCATTGAGATGTCGAAGAATAATGATGATGGTTTGGCCGACTATGTGAGTGACAGTAGTCGTATATTGTACAGCATTGAAGCCGTTAAAAATGAGTCAGGCGAGGAGGAGGCCCTCTACCACGATACCGTGGAGTTGGCCGGTCCGCGGGAGAAGATCTACTTCAATCCTCCCATGTCCACGCTGCCATTGTTACTTGCGGTGGCATTTGTCCTGGCCTGAACAACGTAATTAGAGCGGTTGTGCGCTGTTTCTGGTATCGCTATGGTGTCAGACGCATCTCTGGAGTGAAATTTGGCTACCGTGGATTGCTGGAGAACTCTCCCTTCCCGCTGATGAATTTAGACCCCGATGTAGTTGATGACATTCAGGAGAAGGGGGGCACTATCTTGGGGAGCTCGCGGGGAGGCGGCGACAGAGTTGGTGAAATAGTTGACTCGCTTGAGAGGCTTAATATCAATATTTTGATTACGATAGGGGGCGACGGAACCCTTCGCGGTGCTTGGGACATTGGCGAGGAGATTAAGCGCAGGGGGCTGAAGATTGCCGTTATCGGGGTTCCCAAGACAATCGACAACGACCTCTCTTTTATCCAGAGCTCTTTTGGGTTTGACACTGCTGTAACGCAAGCTGTTCCGGCCGTTGTAGGAGCTCATACCGAAAGTAAAGCCTCCATTAATGGAATTGGGTTGGTGAAGGTGATGGGACGCGAGTCGGGTTTTATTGCCGCTAGCACAGCTTTAGCGATGAGTGACGTTAATTTCTGCTTAATTCCTGAAAATCCTTTCGATTTAGAGGGGGAGAACGGCCTTTTGGCCCATCTAAAGCGTCGTATCTTGGAGCGCCAGCATGCCGTTATATTGGTAGCTGAAGGGGCCGGACAAGACTTGATGCCACCCACCGGAGAGAAGGATGCTTCCGGCAATGTTAGGTTCGGTGATATCGGGGTTTTTTTGAAAAAGAAGATTAAAGATTTTTTTAAGAAGGAGAAGATTGAGATTGGCCTAAAGTACATTGACCCCAGTTATATCATCAGGAGTGCAAAAGCCAACCCTAATGATTCAATTTACTGTTCCCGTTTAGGTTCTAATGCGGTGCATGCCGCTATGGCCGGTAAAACTCAGGCTCTAATCTCCTTGTTGAACAATAAGTATGTCCATGTCCCCATAAAAGTAGCGGTTTCTGAGCGCAAGCATATCAATGTTGAGGGGAGTCTTTGGCGGGATGTATTGGAAAATACCCGCCAACCGGCTTCGATGAAAAATTGAATTTAGACAGACTTTAAAAAGTTTTAAAAAAACGCTTGATTCTTTTTACTTTTATCAGTATGTTCTCTGCGAAAGGTAAGTAGTTGGTTATAAACTTCCGTTTAGAATTGCCAATTGCACCTTTCATAACCTCCTTTTTGTTCCCCCTGGGTTTAACCTCCTTTTCCCCAGGGGGTTTTTTTGTCCTTAAAGCAGAAGGTCCATATACCCTTGAAGAGCCGATTCTTCTACATTGCCGGTGAGAACATGGTTGGCTAAAACTTTTCCTAACTGAACCCCCTCTTGGTCGAAGCTGTTAATGTTCCATAAAAACCCCTGGAACATCACCTTGTTCTCATAGTGGGCTAAAAGGGCCCCGAGGGTATAAGGGGAGAGTTGGTCGGCAACTAAAACTGAAGAGTAGCGGTTTCCCGGAAAGTTCTTATTGCTATTTTCGTCCTCTTTGCCTTGCGCAAAAGCGACAATCTGCGCAATGAGGTTGGCGATAAGTTTGGTTTGACTTGTTGAGCCGTCAACGACTATATCTTTTTTGCGCTGTGAGTTTTTAAAAGCGATGAATTGCAAGGGGACAGGATTTGTCCCTTGGTGGAGTAGCTGGTAAAAGGAGTGTTGCCCGTTGGTGCCCGGCTCTCCAAAAATAACAGGGCCACTTTCGTAGCCAATCTTTTCTCCCCAGCGATTCACCTGTTTTCCATTACTCTCCATATCGAGTTGTTGCAGGTGGGCCGGGAAGCGTAAAAGGGCTTGTGAATAGGGGAGAATTGCTGTGTAGGGGTAGTGCAGCACGTTGCGATAATAGATCCCAATTAAGGCATCCAGCAGAGCCCCATTCTTTCTTATGTCGAGCTCAAGAGCGTTAGCATCTCCACTATGGGCTCCGTTTAAGAGTTGCCGGAAGGTATCAAAACCAAATATTAGCGCTAGTATTACGCCTCCCACGGCACTGGTAGAGGAGTAGCGACCCCCCACGTAGTCGTCGATAAAAAAGGCTTTAAGGAACTGCGTCGAGGTTGCTAACGGACTGCTTTTACTGGTGACAGCCACGATGTGTTTAGAGGGGTCCAGTTGGGCATTTTCTAAGGAGAGCATAGTTTGCTTAACCATCTCTAGGTTGGTCAGGGTCTCTTGAGTTGTGCCACTTTTTGTGACTAAGATGAATAGAGTTGAGGCAAAGTCGAGCTCTTCAAAGACCTCATAGGCATCATCGGGGTCGACATTGGAGATGAAGTAGGCTTTTAGGCGGTGTTCAGCTGCAACACTCCCTTTCAAAGCATGATAGAGGGCTCTGGGGCCCAAATCACTGCCCCCAATCCCTATTTGAACAACGGTGGAGAACCGTTGGCCTGCTGAAGATAAAATTTGGCCACTACGGACAGCTTCAGAGAAATCTTGAATTGCTTTGAGTTGCTCTTGGTAGAAAGCCCCTTTCTCCTCGCCATCGGCAAAGACTGAGGTATCTTCGCCTAAGACTCTTCCGCGGGTGAGGTGGTGTAAAACGAGGCGTTTTTCACCGGTGTTCATCACCTCCCCGGCTAATAATGCTTGATACTTTTCAATAACCTGTTGCTCATCGGCAAGCTCTTGAAGAACTTTAAGATGGGTCTCCTCAATCGGGGTAGCAGCCCAATTGAAGGTGAGATCCCCACCACAAGGGGTCAATGAGTTCTCAATTCGGTTTTTGGTGAGCCGGGTGTGTAGATTAGTCGGTTTCAGATTTTTTAACTTAGTAAAAGAGTTTAACTCGTTAAGATTTTTAAATTGCATACTAACTCCTTGGGGAATGTTAAGTCTAATACGGGGGGCAGTTGAGGGCAAGTCGGTTAGGCTTCAATTTCGGGGATCCTTGTCTTGAAACTCTCCAAGAGGTCTTCTTTGGAGTTTCCCTCTCTGAGGATGACAAAAATAGTGTCGTCTCCTGCCAGAGTTCCTAAGATTTCGGGAAGTGCGAGGACGTCTAAAGCTAAGGCAACACTATTGGCATGCCCACTACGGGTTTTTATAACACCGAAGTTTTGACTAAATTCAATCGAGAGGACTCCTCTTCTAACGTCCTGGATATAGCTTTTTTCCGATTCAGAGATTAGGTCGTTTTCCGGGAGGGCATAGTAGTAACCGGACCATCCGTCCGATATCTTGCCAACTTTTAACATCTTTAGGTCTCTAGATAAAGTAGCTTGGGTGACGTTGAAACCCTCTTTGGAGAGGAGGTCAAGCAAGGTGTCTTGGTTATCGATGCGGTTGGCTTTAATTAATTCTTTAACCACAGAAAGACGCGTATGGCGCTGTTTCATCTATAACTCCCGTCGGTATATTTATTCTTAAATGCTTGTATGAATATACAATAGAATTGGGGGAAATACAAGAAGATTTGCTAGACTAAACTTTTATGGGCGGCTACTATCTAGATAATTAATGGAGGAACCTATGGCCCTAATAATCGTCCTAATAGTAGTAGTTTTAGTCGCATTATATTTCGTTGCCACTTACAACAAGTTAGTCCGGTTGCGAAATCGCAGCGAAGAGTCGGCGGCAGCGATTGACGCCCACTTAAAAAAGCGCTACGACTTAATCCCCAATTTAGTTGAAACTGTTAAAGGGTATGCCTCTCACGAGACCAAAACCTTGACAGCTGTCATCGAAGCCCGTAACAAAGCAATGCAAGCCACCACTTTGAGTGAAAAAAACGAGGCTTCCAATGCCTTCTCTGCCACCCTAAAAAGCCTTTTTGCCTTAAGTGAAAGTTACCCTGAACTTAAAGCCAACGAGGGGTTTCTCTCTTTGCAGAATCAACTGCAAAAAATAGAGGAGGAGCTCTTACAGGTCCGCAAATACTACAATGCAATTATTGGCGATATTAACACTATGGTAGAGACTATCCCCAGTTCTCTGGTAGCCTCGTTGGCCAAATTTAAGAAACTACCCTATTTAGTGATTGAAGAAGAGGCTAGGGAGAACGTAAAGGTTAAGTTTTAAGAAAATGAAAAGGGTAAGACTTCTCATTGTAATTGGTCTCCTCCTGCTCAGCAGTGCCCCTCTTTTTAGTGCTGATGCCTACTCAATAGAGTCTTTACAAAGTGTTGTGAAGGTTAGTGAAGAGGGTCTTTGGGATGTTGCTGAGGAGATTGTGATGAATTTTCAGCGCCCTATGCACGGTTTCTACCGCATCCTCCCCGTCAGGTATGATCAACGGCGAGTGAGGGTCTCAAAACTAAAAGCCAGTGAAAAAATGGAGAGCAGTTACGGATGGGGGTACCTCACGCTAAAAGTGGGGCGTGCTGAGCAAACTGTGACGGGACGACAGACCTACAATCTCTCCTACCGCTACAATGTCGAGCCCGACGCTTCCCTCGATTACGACGAATTTTACTTCAACCTTGTAGGTGAAGGGTGGGAAGTCCCTATAGAGCGGTATTCATTTAGAATTGAGTTTCCCCAGTCAATTGCCAATGAGATGATCTCTTTTACCATCGGAGAGTGGGGGAGCACCACTTCAGAGGGAGTTACTTGGAGCCTCAGTGCGGACGGGAGGATTATAGAGGGGTTTGCGCGGAGATTGCTTCCTTCAGAGGCTCTTACCGTCAGGGTCCAAATGGAAAAGGGGTACTACAAGGAGCGGTTCAACTACCAAGGGCTTTTCAAGATCCTCTATCCGTTGGTAACCCTCCTCGGTCTGTTTTTTGCATGGCTAATTTGGCACCTACATGGAAGGGATAAGGATTTAATTGTTGTCCCTCAATTTAAAGTGCCCCCTGAAATGAGTCCTCTGGATGTAGGGTACTTAATCGATAGCTCCCTCGACCCTCGCGATGTGACTGCCATGCTCTTCTACTGGGCTGACAAGGGGTGCCTTTCAATCGTGGAGGAGAAGCAGGAGTTTACCTTTATTAGGGGCTATGACCCTGTTAACCCTTCAAAACACGAGAAAAAACTCTTTGAAGAACTCTTTTCACATGGAAAGCAGGGGGTTGTGAAGGCGCAAGACCTTAAGGGAGAGTTTGCCAGTTCGTATCAGAAAGTGAAAAGGATGGTGGAGAAGCACTACACTAAGAGCCGCTCGCTGGTTAGTCAAAAGTCACTTAAAATTCAGTTAGCGTTTACCCTTTTCCTCTTAATCCCTGCCATGTTTTTTGCCCTAGCCTTTAGTGCTAACTTCATGGGAGGAGAAACGGTAGCTCTGGCTTTAGCCTCCTTAGTTAGTGGAATAGCCCTGTTTCTCCTGTTTTACCGCTTCGATAAACAGTGGTTTGCGCTGAGCCGCACTAGGAGAGTTCTGTGGGGATTGCTAACTATTTTACTCATCTTGGTTGCCACCCTAATGCTCTCCTGCTGCCTGCTTTTAGTGAACGAACCCATCTGGAAAAATATCTTCTGGGTTGCCTTAACGGTCGGGAGCAATATTGCTTTTCCGTTTTTGGCTGTAATCACAAAGCAACGGAGCGCTTATGGAAGGCAGCAATTAGAGTTAGTTTTGGGGCTTAAAGATTTTATTGAGAAAGTGGAGCTGGATCAACTAAAACGGATGATTGATGAGGATAGTGAGTTTTACTACCACCTCCTCTCTTTTGCGATTGTTTTAAACTTAGAGAAAAAGTGGGCTAAAAAGTTTGGGGATTTCACACTGGAGAGGCCCTCTTGGTATTCGGGGGGTAGAGTTGGTGTATGGGATGCTGTTGTTTTAAGTTCCCTTTTAAGTCGTACCGCCACAGCAATGAGTGGTGCTTATACCAAGATTCCAACCTCTTCCCCCACTAGCCGCTTCGGAGGCTCCTCTTTTGGAGGGGGAGGTTTCTCCGGAGGAGGTTTCGGTGGTGGCGGTGGCGGGGCTTGGTAGCAAAAAAGGCCAGCTCAGTTGAGCTGACCCTTGGTTTCAAAGAACTATCTTTTAGTCTCGGAAATTTCTGTTTCCCCTTGGCTTTGCGATAGCTTCGTTAACACGAAGGTTACGTCCGCCAAACTCTTTTCCGTCGAGCTGGGAAATTGCTGCTTCTGCTGCTTCGTCTTCGTCCATTTCAACAAACCCAAACCCTTTGGGGCGGTGTGTTTCACGATCGATGATGATGTTAGCACTTAAAACAGTGCCATACTGAGAAAACAGGTCCCGAAGTTCCTCTTCGGTAGTGGCGTAACTCATGTTGCCGACATAGATTTTTTTTGCCATAAAGCATCCTCCACAGGCCTTTGCCTGAACTATATAATTGCTTCATTTGGCGGCATGCTTGAGTCAATTTAATCGCCCTTTGGAATACGACAATACAACTCGAAAGAAACTAGATTAAAAGAAACAGCAGCAACTCAAAAACGAAAGCACCACCACCATAACACGCACCCTAATAGGTGTCAATATCTTGCCAAAGGGGGAGCATTTACCTATAGTTATGCAATGGATGTAAAAGGTTTGGTTTTTTCATTTACTTTCATTTTTGTGATTGTGGCCTTAGGGGTGCTCCTCTCCTTAACCAAAGTAGCTTCGGGAGAAACTGCCCGCAAATTTATCCATATTGGGGTCTCTAATTGGTGGTTTATTTTAATTCACTATTTTACCACCCTCAGTTCTGCCCTGATTGGCCCCTTAGCTTTCATTATTATCAACACCATTGTAGTCTATACAAATCTGGCAACTCTGGTAGGTATTAGCACTAAAAGGCGGAATATGGGGTTGATCTACTACCCAATTTCCCTTGCTATTTTGGTAGTTTTAGGCTTCAAAGGGATCTTTCCCTTGTGGGCCTGCGGCATAGGAGTTCTTGCCATGGGCTACGGTGACGGTTTGGCGGCTGTCATCGGGGGCAAGTGGGGCAAGCGGCGCATCTGGGGGAGAAAGACCCAACTGGGAACCATCGTGATGGCGCTTGTTACCCTCATTATCTTGGTAGTTTTCTCTGTCACCTTTAATCTCAAGGGGCTCTGGAGTTTTCCTTGGGGTTTCAGTGTCTCCCTTATAGCTCTAATCGTCGCTTTAACCGAGGCTTACACCCCCTATGGACTGGACAATGTAAGTGTGCCATTGGTCGCCGCACTCCTCTCCTATCTCCTATTGGGGGGCGTATGAGGAGCCCTTTTACCCCTCTTTTGATTGCCATAGGCGTCAATTTAGCTCTGGCCGTTATTGCATGGCTGTGGCGACTGCTGACAATTACAGGGGCCCTGATGGCTATTCTAGTAGGGGTAGTTGTCTTTTACTTTTTGGGCCTTGGGGGCTGGATACTTCTCTTTCTCTTCTTTTTAACGGCCAATATTCTGGGGAGGTTAAGCCGTTCGGTTGTAGATGCCTCGATGATTCAGAAAAAGGGGGGAAGACGAGATTGGGCTCAGGTGGCCGCTAATGGAATCTTAGCCGGTGGCGCTGCCCTCTACTATGGGTTAGGTGGTGGTGTTTTGGCTTTAGTTATGTTTGGCTCTTCAGTGGCGGCGGCCACTGCCGACACGTGGGCCTCTGAAGCGGGTATTTTAAGTAAAATCCCCCCAGTTTCAATTAGGACTTTTACCCCTGTCCCCAAAGGGATGAGTGGCGGGATAACTTGGCTGGGGACGTTTAGCAGTCTCCTAGGCTCTGTAATTATTGCAATGGGGTGGTATGCTACTTTTGGTGATTACAGAGAACATAGATGGCTGTTTTTAGCCTCTATTATCGCTTTTGCCGGTATTGTGGGCTCATTAGCCGATAGCTTCTTAGGGGCGACTGTTCAAGGACACTACTGGGATGCGGTGAATAAGCGACCTTGTGAACATGAAGAGTTAAACGGAGTTAAGTTGGAGTTGTGCCGCGGGATCCGTTGGATTGACAATGATGTGGTAAACTTCTTAAGCAATGCGATTGCCGTAGCTTTAGCCGGAGGCTTAAGTCTCCTTTTCTTATAGGGGGCATAAATGGAAAAAATCGTCTTAATCCCCGACTCTTTTAAGGGCTCAATGCGCTCATCTGAAATTTGTGCTATTAGTGAGAGGGCAATTTTAGCCCATTGGCCCCAATGTACAGTTATCTCGCTGCCCATGGCTGATGGCGGAGAGGGGACTGTAGAGGCCCTTTTAGCAGCCAAGGGGGGCAAAAGGGTCACAAAAAAGGTGAGTGGCCCCTACTTTAGACCACAGGAAGCCTCCTACGCCATAATTGAGGGGCGCGCCGTTATTGAGGTGGCTGCCTGTGCCGGCCTTCCATTAGTAGGCCACGACAAGCGTCCTGGCGAAACAACCACCTACGGGGTAGGAGAATTAATCCTCGACGCGGCCCTTAAAGGGTGCAAAGAGATTGTCGTTGGCTTGGGCGGCAGTGCCACGGTCGACGGGGGCGTCGGTTTGGCAGCTGCCGTGGGAATCTCCTTTCTAAACGCGGATGGCGAGACTTTTATACCGACGGGCAATACCTTGAAAAAAATAGCTAGAGTTGACTACTCGCGGAAATCGCCCCTTCTCAAAGATGTAAAGCTTACGGCTATTAGTGATGTAGATAATCCCCTACTGGGGCCACGGGGTGCCGCTCGGGTCTTTGGACCCCAAAAAGGGGCCGATAGTGCTATGGTCGAGTTTTTAGAGGATCAATTGACCCATCTCAGTGGCCTTTACACCACTAGGGGTGTGGTTAACTTGCCGGGAGCGGGAGCGGCAGGGGGTTTAGGGGGCGGCTTAGTAGCCTTTTTAGGGGCCACTCTTGTTAGCGGAATTGATTATATCCTCACCATCATCGACTTTGAGGGGCTAATTGCAGGGGCCGATCTGATAATTACCGGTGAGGGGCGCCTCGACGGACAAAGCTTAGGGGGCAAAGTTGTTTCCGGCGTGGCTAAGAGGGCAAAAGCCCAAAAGATTCCGGTTGTCGCGATTGTGGGGGATATAGGTGAGGGTAGTACGCAATTTTACAAAGAGGGGGTCGTAGGAATCTTTAGTATTAACAGGGTGGCGGTCCCTTTAGAGGAGGCTCTAAAGCGCTCTCAAGAGGACCTATACTTTACTGTCGATAACTTGATCCGGTTCTTGAGTTCCGTGCGGTAACCGCTCTTAATGGCTGAATAGGGGCAGGCGACTATGCAATCCCCACAGCGGATACAGGCGGAACTGTTGGGAGTTTGCCAGACAGGAATGTCCAGTTTGCACACCTTTTGACAAATACCACACTCAGTGCAAGCCTCCGTATCAATTTCAAGCCTATAGAGGGAGAAGTGGTTAGCCGCACCATAAATGGCCCCTAAAGGACAGACATAACGACAAAATGGGCGATAAACTATAATAGAGGCTATAATCGTTATTAAAAGGATTAGGTTTTTCCAAGCAAAAAGCCAGCCGGCAGCACCTCTTAAGGGTGCGTTACCCGCCAAGAGCAGGAGCCCTGAAAGGGTTCCGGAGGGGCATACCCATTTACAATACCAAGGAGAGCCTTGTCCAATGAAGTCAACTACAAACATGGGTAGCAGGATTACTAGTACTAATAGAACTAGGTACCTGAAGAGGGAGAGGTATTTTTCGCCCCTTAAGCGCCTCTTTTTAGTCCATTTTTTGGGTAGTGGTATTTTATAAAGGAGGTCCTGAAACCATCCAAAAGGGCAGGCCCACCCACAAATTAAGCGGCCGAAAATAGCCCCTATTCCGGCTATAAAACCGCCCACGTAGAGGGAGAGGTTCCGCCCTCGAGATCCTATTACAGCTTGCAGGGACCCAATGGGGCAAGAGCCCAGTGCCCCCGGACAAGCGTAGCAGTTGAGACCGGGGAGGCAAAGGGCTTTACTGCTACCTTGATAGATTTGTCCGTTGAAGTAACCTTTTAAATAGGCATTGGAGGCGAAGGAGATGATTAGTTGGACCAAGTCCCTTAAACGGCGGTGAACTGCCAGTCTCTTTTTAGCCAAGGCCGATACACTCCAGACAGATATTGGTTGCTTTTGTGAGAACTATCGCGATTTCATCACCCAAAATACCCACAACAATGGCCACTACTGAGAGGGCTATTACCAAAAAGGCTATTAATTGACGAGTTTTAGGGTTGATTCGATGGTTTTTTTCCATGCCGCTTTACTCTTAGCTCCATAGTAAGTTCCCCCTACAATGTTCCCTTGGCGGTCGACAAAGAAAGACTCGGGGACCACTTGGGAGTCTTTAAGACGGAGATTGTGGAGGTCTTCAGAGATCAATAGATGCCGATAATCGGCTTTGGTGCGCTCCACGATTAAGTTTGCCAGGTTAAGATTTGCCTGAAATTTTCTCTCATTACGGTCAAAGACATCGGTTACTATGCCGACGATGTTAAAGCCTTGGTCGGCAAACTCCCTTCTAAGTTCTCCCAATGCCGGCATTTCTTGAAGGCAAGGGGGGCAGAAGGTCGCCCAAATGTTAACCAGCGTTAGCCGATAGGGGGTAAAGATCGATTCATCAACCTCCTGGCGGTTGATATCTATTGTCCAGAAAGGGGCCAATTTCCCTTGATCTTTGGCAATTAAAAGAGTGGTGACAATTAGAAACAGAGTAATAGTCACTATTACAAACTTGCGAGTCTTCGTGTTTCCCATATTAACCTCTAAGCAATTTTCCAAAAAATAGTAACACGAACTAATTTAGCTGGCAAGCCCATCTGATATATCACTGGTGCCCGGTCCGCCCTTTTTGGAGAGGTAGAGGCCGAGGAAGATCAGAAAACATCCACCTAGGGCCATGATGGTGATAGGCTCTTTTAATACCAAGGCGGCGGTAAAAAGGGTAATAAGAGGGGTAAGGTAGATATAACCGCTGGTTTTATAGACTCCTAAGACGCTAACGGCAAAATTCCAACTTACAAAACAGCCGGCACTGGCTCCCAACCCCAAGAAGATAAGGAGGGCTATATTTCTGAAGGTAAAGTCGGCGGCACTGACAGAAAACCCGCTAAAAAGGGAGATTGGTAGCATCCAAATGATACCGTAAAAGAATATTTTCTTTGTGTAGGTAGCTACTTTGTAGTTTTTAGTGTCGATTTTACGCAGGAGGATTGAGTAGACTGCCCACCCAAAAGTGGCGGCTAATGAGAGTAAGTCGCCACCTAGAGAGACTTGGAACTCTATCTGTCCGTTGAACATAACGAGGGCGACACCTAGGGAGGCAATTAGGAAGCCTATTAACAGGGCAATCTTGAACTTCTCTTCTTTCAAAAAGAAGAGTCCTACCAGGGCCGTCGTCAAAGGGGCTATAGAGACTATTATGCCAACATTTGAAGCACTGGTCATGGTAAGGGCGACATTCTCGAGAAAGTAGTAGATAACAACCCCACATAAACCGGCTGCTGCAAAAAGGAGTTCTTGGCGCAGAGAGAGTGGCGGTCTGGAGTTCCGGTTTACAATCGCATCGTAGAGGGATAGCCCTATGAACCCCATAACAAAGCGGATAATTAAAATTTCTAAGGGGTTAAAGGTCTCTAGTAACAGTTTTGTGGCGATGAAGGTTGTTCCCCACACTAAAATTGTGATAGAAGCAACAGTGTGGGCTAGTGTTTTTCGCTTGTCCATGGAGAGACTTTGTCACGAATGGCGATAAATGTACAGTAAAAGAGTCTATTTTTAGGGGTGAATACGCAAACTCTGCTTGGGGTGTTGCTGTTCTCGAAATTTATTTGTATGTTACATAGCGGTAGGTTTAGTAGAACAAGCTACAACCACCTATGCCTAAGCTCAGGCTAAATTAGAAAGACAATTATATATGAAGAGAGGGAAGACTATGGCAAAAAAGCTACAGTTTGATGAAGAGGCCCGCAGGTCACTGGTTGTTGGAGTTGAGAAACTCTCACGTGCAGTGAAAGTTACCCTTGGGCCGAAAGGGAGAAATGTTCTAATTGACAAAAAGTTCGGCGCTCCTACTGTGACTAAAGATGGAGTTTCAGTTGCCCGTGAAATTGAATTAGAAGACCCCTTTGAAAACATGGGTGCACAACTGCTTAAAGAGGTCGCCACGAAAACAAACGATGTTGCCGGAGACGGGACAACAACCGCCACAGTTTTGGCTTATTCCATCACCAAAGAGGGGATGAAGAGCGTTGCTGCCGGCGTCAATCCAATGGGAATCCGTCGTGGTATCGACAAAGCTGTCGAAGACACTGTCAAAGAGTTGAAACGGCAAGCCAAAATAATCAAGGACAAAGAAGAGTTAGCCCAAGTAGCCAGCATCAGTGCCAACAACGACCGTGAAATTGGTGATGAGATTGCCAATGCTATGGAGAAGGTTGGTAAAGATGGTGTTATTACGGTTGAAGAGTCCAAAACCATCGAGACTACGACCGATTTTGTGGAAGGAATGCAGTTTGACAGGGGTTACTTGTCACCTTACTTTGCCACAAACCGCGATACCATGGAGTCAATTCTTGAAGATCCTTACATCCTGATCTACGACAAAAAGATTGCTAACATGAAGGACCTTCTGCCCGTCTTAGAGAAAGTTGCCCAGGCCGGCAAGCCGATTTTAATCATTGCCGAAGATGTTGAAGGGGAGGCTCTTGCTACCCTGATTGTCAACACAATTCGGGGCACCCTGACAGCGGTTGCCGTTAAGGCACCGGGCTTTGGAGACCGCCGCAAGGCTATGCTCGAAGACATCGCCATTCTAACCGGTGGTGAGGTTATTTCGGAAGAAATCGGTCTGAAACTTGAAAATACCGATATCTCACAACTCGGCAGAGCCAAAACTGTTAAAGTTGAGAAAGACAATACGACTATTATTAACGGGGCGGGTAAACAGAGCGATATCAAAGACAGAATTAGCCAAATTAAGGTTCAAATCGAAGCTACCAGCAGCGACTACGATCGCGAAAAATTGCAGGAACGCCTGGCTAAATTAGCCGGTGGTGTGGCTGTAATCAACGTTGGTGCAGTTACCGAAGTTGAACTGAAAGAGAAGAAACACAGAGTTGAAGATGCCCTTTCGGCCACTAGAGCCGCGATTGAAGAGGGTGTCATTGCCGGTGGTGGTGTGGCTTTAATTCAGGCTGCCAAGGTATTGGCAGAGAAAAATCTTTCAGGGATGGAAGAAGCTGAAGTTATTGGCTACAAGATTGTCCGTCGTGCCCTTGAAGAGCCTATTCGTCAGATTGCCGAAAATGCTGGCTTAGACGGGGCTATTATTGCTGAAAAAGCTAAGAACGAAAAAGTTGATGTGGGTTTTGATGCTGCCAAGATGGAGTGGGTGAATATGTTTGAGGCGGGGATTACCGACCCGGCAAAAGTCTCCCGCAGTGCCCTCCAGAATGCAGCTTCAATTGCCGCTTTAATCCTTTCAACGGAGTGTTCAATTGCCGAGCTCCCCTCTGAAGAGAGTGCTATGCCTGCCGGTGGCGGTATGGGTGGTATGGGCGGCATGGGCGGCATGATGTAAACTGCCTTTAGTTTGATTTTTAAGGGGTGGGCTTGGCCCGCCCCTTTTTGCTATCTACTATGATGAGTCCATACCAGAGATAAACTTGACTATAATCAGACTATCGTGGTACTTTAGGCGGTACGCTTAGAAACGAACACTTGAGTGAGGTTATTTGAATATGAAAGGATTATTGACTACCTTAATGGGAGCCCCAAGCGGTGGGTCTGGTGGATCTTCTATGACTACCACATTTATTACGTTTGGGCTGATCATCGTTATTTTTTACTTCCTGATTATCAGGCCACAGAAGAAACGCGACAAAGCTGCTAAAGATATGCTTGCCGCCATGAAAAAAGGGGACAAAGTTGTCTCCATCGGTGGAATAAGGGGAACCATCATAACGGTAAAAGAATCGACAGTTGTTGTGAAAGTTGACGACAATACCCGATTGGAGTTCTCCAAGAGTGCAATTGCTCAGATTTTAGACAAGAAGGCCGAAGTTGAAAAGAAAGAGGCCCCTGTCGAGAAAGTGGCAGCGCCTGCTAAAAAGAAGAGCACCCCTGCCAAGAAAAAAGACGAACCCGTAGTCGTCGAAGAGACTCCTGAAGTTTCTGAGGATGATGCGGAAAAAGACGAGAGCAAGTAGAGAGTTCATTATCATACGGAGAGCAGCATGAATAAACGAGGACGATTGGTAATCGTTCTCTTGGTTGCGGTGATGTGTGGGGTTTTCCTCTATCCAACCGTAAAATGGTACTTTTTCGTGCCCCAAGAGACAAAAGATCTTGCGACTGGTTCTATGATCCAGATTCGGGAGTATGCATTAGGACAGGCAACTATGGATTTGCGCGAATTGAAGGCTCTGATAGCCTCCGATTCATCGGCAAAACTTCCAGATAACTTAGGATTCTTAGTTTCAGTTGCTAAAGAGAATTACAAAACAGCTAAGCGGAGTATACCTAAAAAATGGACTGTAGAAGATGTCTTTAGGGGTTTCAGCAATGAACAAGAGTTGTTTGATGCTTTAGAGAGTCGCTATAGAACCACCTTAATCGATTTGAAAAAAACGAGTGGCAAAGTGTTGCAATTGGGCCTCGATTTAAGGGGAGGGATGAGCATCCTCTTAGAGGCTGATGTTGATGCTTACGAGGCTAAGACCGGCACGCGGCTCTCCGGTGGTACCCTTACCACCCTTCTAAACGAAGATATTGCGATTCTCAATGAGAGAATTGACCAGTTTGGAGTCAGTGAGCCCGACATAAGAATACAGGGTAGTAGCCAGATTCTCATTGAAGTGCCCGGTGCGGCCGACCCTGAGAGGGTTAACTCTTTCCTCAAGGGCAAGGGCTCGCTCAGTTTCCAGATTGTTGACCGTGAATTGACAACAGAATTAAACGCCTACTTTAAAGAGCACCCCGGTGAGGTTTTTACCAATTTGGGGCAGATTAGACAGCCTGATTTCCTGCCGGCCGGGAAAATAGCCGCCGGATACTACGTTAATGACGCTTACGGTCTAGACCAACTCTCGAGTTACGTGGTTCTGAACGAAGAGATTGGACTGGACGGAATTCATATAGCTAACGCCCAAACGGGAACAAACTCTATAACAGGACAACCCACCGTTAACTTTGAGCTTGATGGAACGGGAGGCGAGATTTTCTATAAACTGACCTCAACCCATACCGGAGAGTCGATGGCTGTTGTTCAAGATGGCAACGTGAAGGCCATGGCCACGATAACCGAACCCATCAGGAACAATGTTCAGATTACCGGATTTGGGGAGAAAGAGGCGCAGGACCTCTCAATTGTTTTGAAAACAGCAGCTCTTCCCATCGAGTTGATTGTTGTCAGCCAACAGGGCATTGGCGCCTCTCTGGGAGAAGATACCGTACAAGCTGGTTTGATTGCAATTTTTGTGGGCTTGGGCCTTGTCTTTATTTTCATGCTTGTAATCTACAAAGGCAGTGGTATTTTTGCCGATATCGCCCTTTTGTTTAACTTAATTATTATGCTGGCCATTCTATCGGCCTTTAATCTTACTTTAACGCTAACCAGTATCGCCGGATTGGTGTTGACTGTCGGTATGGCCGTTGATGCCAACGTCATTATTCTGGAGAGAATCAAAGAAGAATTAGCCGTAGGCAAGAGCGCAGCGGCTTCAGTGAAGGCCGGTTTCTCTAAAGCCTTCTGGACTATTATGGATGCTAACGTAACAACAATAATTGCTGCGCTAGTCCTCTCTCAATTAGGATCGGGCTCGATAAAAGGATTTGCCAACACATTGGCAGTTGGTATTGTGAGCAGTATGTTTAATGCCCTCTTTG
>Ga0172382_10004969_pt1 | contig 20075 bp, 32 predicted proteins | sample Leawel138RmetaG_FD_122245 | JGI IMG/M metagenome (GOLD analysis project Ga0172382, IMG submission 122245) | Leachate microbial communities from a municipal landfill in Southern Ontario, Canada - Leachate well 138R metaG | ecosystem: Engineered > Solid waste > Landfill > Unclassified | place... | reverse complement strand
TATTTACAAATGCTGGATTTCTGTGGGGAGAAAATGGATTTCTTGGTAATGTAACATCTTTTACAATTCCGGCTATACAAAGAAAAATTAATGCAACAAAATTATCTACGATGTCTCTTGTAGATGGCAAGTATCTTAAGGCGTATCAATTCACTGGACTTCCAGATGCTATTATTGTTGGAGATTATGACGAATTGTCTTTTAATGGTGGTTCTCCTGATAAACCTTTTAGTGTTACTGTTTGGGTTAACGTTGCAAATACAAGTACAAATAAAAGAATCATAAACAAAACGATTACAGGACAGCTTGAATATTTATTTAATATTGGTAGTGATAAAGTTGCTTTATTATTGTATAGCGCAGACGGAACTTCTAATATTGTTGCAAGATCGCCGTTTACAATCACAAATACATGGGCATTTTTATGTGCAACTTATGATGGAAGTGGACTTGAAACTGGAATAAAAATATATGTAAATGGGATTGACACAACTAATGAAAATGTTGAAACAGGAACTTATGTTGGGATGAAAAATTCTACATCGTCATTATACATTGGTTCGACAAATGCGGCAACTAATGTGTTTGTTGGATTAATGGATGAGCTGAAAATCTGGAATAGGGTGTTAACGCCTACTGAAATAGGATATGTTATGAATAATAATGCAGGATGGTAATTCAAAAAAAGATGAACATAAAATTTGACATAAGTATTTATTTAACGTGGAGCAAGATCACAGCATGGGTAATTCTGATTTTGAGTTTTATTTTGGACTGGTATAATGACAAGGGTGGCACAGTATTAATGTTTGCAATACCTTTCGTAGTATTTTTAATTACAGGAAAACAGTTTTTTGACCGTGGAATTGAAAAACAGGTAAAAGATGAAATGGCTAAATAACATAATCAAACGAATAAAGTGGAGGCGAATAGACAAAGAGTTAAAGAAAGCACTAATAAACAAAACAGAGATGCTAAAGTGTTACAGAGTGACTAACTGTATTTGTCTGCTTTGAGCAGGACACCGAGCATCAGCGGTTTATCGTGCCTATTAGTACGGTTGGACTTTTGATCCGTAAAAATCTGATGCCTCTGTTTTTATATAAATGTTTTAAAAAGAAATAAAATGGGAACAGCAGTTAATCTTCATCAGATAGTAGAAATGACTTATGAAGAAAAGAAGGCAATGTACATGAAAGAGAAAAAAGAAAAGTTAGTTGAGATGCTTATTGAGTGTAACAGGATTATAGATGCAATGCCAATTACTGCATACGAATATAAAGATTATGACATAAATGATTATTTATTTGGAATATCAGGATAAGAATTTCAAGGATAAAGGATAAATACACGAAAAAGGATAAACAAAAGGAAGAATTGTTTAACCTTAATTTTAATTAAAATGGCTAAAAAATTAATCTCTGACGAACCTCAGCATTGTTTGCATGAAGAACAATGGGGGAGGATATTAAAGATTGCCGAAAGGCATGAGCATGATCTATATGGAAATGGTAATAAAGGAATGCGAGATGTTGTTACTGAGTTATCATTTCAGGTAGGAGCATTGGTGGATATAAGTCAAAAACAAAATGACAAACTCGAAAGTACATGTTCTAATATTAGAGACCTTAAAACATCAGTAAATGCGATGATGTTGGCTCAGGAGGACTTTGAAAAATGGAGAGAGAACAAAAAGCAAAAAGAAGAAAAGAAAATAGATACTAAAATTAAAATATTTAGTATTATTCTGGCTACGATCATGGCCATATTTACTATTGTTAATGGAGTTGTTTCATATAGTAAAAATATTAAACCAAAGGAGCAAACTGAATATGAATCTTCAGCAGTTCATAAATAAATGGTCTGAAAATGGAAAAGAAGATGAAATGTTTGAGGATTTAAAAATGGTAATTAAAGATGCAGAGGAGGAAAAACAGGCATGGCATTTCCACGAGTAGGTGAACATATAAGTTTTGCTGAGGCAACAAAAAGCCAGACAGCAATACGATTAGGAATAGATAATATTCCTGATGACAAAACATTTGCCAGTATGAAAATACTTGCGGATATGATTTTTGAACCTTTACGTAAATGGTATGGCAAACCGATAGGTATAGCGTCTTTTTACCGTTGTGAGAAGTTAAATAAAGTGATTGGAGGTGCTGTTAATTCACAGCATGTAAAAGGAGAGGCAATGGACATAGATGCCGATATTTATAATAATGGAATAACAAATAATGAAATATATAATTACATTGCAGATAATCTGGACTTCGATCAATTAATAGCTGAGGGAGAGAATTTGGATGGCACTTTCGGATGGGTGCATGTATCTTACAGGACAACACCTGAAAATCGAAGGCAGAAATTAAGAATAGTATTTAGAGACGGAAAATCTATAACATCAATATTATGAAATTAAAAACCTTAACCACAATTATTACAGTTATTGTAATATTCTTAGCGTTATCTATCTTTGGATGGGTGAAAAACGCTAACCTGAAAAAAGTAACAGCGCAAAAGGCTAAATTAGAAGTCCAATTCGCTAACCTGCAAAAAGAAAAGGATGCGGTTGATTATGAATTATCAATCAAACAAACAGAAAATGCCTTGCTTAACGGCGAGAAAATTGCTTTAGAATCCAAATTACAGGATTATAAGGATAAAACTGATAAAATAATAAAAGACCACGAAAAAACTATTGCGGAATTAAAAAATATACCTATTGATACGGTTTACCAATATGTATATGCTTACTATGTACCTTTGAGTTCAGAAGTCCCAAAATACCCGTTTACTGAATCACAGGTTAGAAAAATTCACCTTGCTATTTTTGAAAATCAGTATCTTGATAACCGATTAAATTTAGCAGTCGAGAGCATGAAAAAATGCAATCAGTTGAATGCTAAAAATGATGAGATAATTACTAATCTGGAAGGGCAAAATAAAGATTTAACCGATAAAAATACACTATCCGAAGGGCAGGTTGTTAATTTACAAGATCAGCTTAAATTAAGTAATAAGCAGGTAGGTAAGCAGAAACGCAAAACATTTTTGTATAAAACCACAACCGTTATAGCGGGAACTTTAGCAGTCATATTTGCATTTAATTAAATTACCTATTATTTTTGATAAACTAAATCATTAAATTTAAGATTATGAAAAATTACAAAGAAATCCTTGGAGAAGTAAGGTCAAAGAACCCTAAGCTATCATTCAGGGAAGCACAGATCACGGCATCTAATATATTCAGAGAACAAAAAGAAATGGCTGAAAAGGCTAATGCTTTTAAAGGTCCGGTTCAATCAATCGTTTCTCAATCATTTCCCCATGCCGGAGCGCAAGTAAAATCCGAAAATAAAGTTGACGAACCTCAATTTTTGGGGAATGTTAATATTAATCCAGATGATGTTGAGCAAGCAATAAGAGACAGGGGTATAGACCTGAATAGTATAAAGTTTATTGCACAATCATTCAGCCCTTATTTTACTTTACACTTTGCAGGCAAAGAAGGTGTTAATACGCTCGTTTACCTTGACGGCCCTTGTAGGGTTCCGGCAAGTGGATTTTTTAAGATTTTCTATGTAAAACAGTAAATATCATTACAATGGCAAAAAAGAAAAGTATTCCTAAGTATCAATTTGGCGTAGGACGAAGGACTATCCATATTAAGGCAATAAATTTAAAGTCAGCTAAAGTAAAAGCTACTAAATGGAGAGATAACCATGCAAAAAACTCAGTATTGGCTTATGATTATCGGGTTGATTAATTAAACCGTAAATATTATGTCAGCAATAACAAAAATAACAGAGAGCAAACATTTTAATCCGGTAGTAGCCATATTATGGGCAGGAACAGTGGCATTAATTCTTTACAATACTTACCTGAGTATTAAGATAAATAAGAAAAAATTAAGCGGAGAGAAGATTTAACTTTTTAATCATAAAGCCATGTCTAAAAAAATTAAAACAAAAAAGACGCCTAAATACAAGGCGTACATTGCCGCTAACAGATACACGAAAGCGTTTGATACTGCTTACGGAGCAACATCCTCATCTGCAAAAGGAGCAGTAAAGCGGAAAAATAGCCCGGACTGGAAAGATTGTTACGTGTGGGCAGAAAAATTATAAAACATTTTAAACAACCCCCATGCGCGCAAAAATAGGTGCTTCCTACAATCTTTTTGACGGTGAAGAACTTTTGGAAAGTTCTATCCTGTCAATCCGGGATAGCGTGGATTTTATTTCCGTGGTGTACCAAACCCAAAGCAACTTAGGTAATCCGTGCAACCCGCAATTAACGGATTTACTCCTTAAACTCCGCAAAGATAAATTAGTGGATGAGGTTGCTCATTATAACCCTGACTTATCTAAATCCGCACCCGATAATGAAATAATAAAACGGAATATTGGACTAATTTTGTCCACAGAAAATAAATGCACCCACCATTTGAGTATTGACACGGATGAGCTTTACGAAAAGGATCAATTTGAATATGCCAAAAAAGCAATTATTCAGGAGGATTATGATAGTTCTGTTTGCAGGCTTTATACTTATTATAAAAATGATTATACAATTCTGGATCCAATGGAGGATTACTATGTGCCATTTTTATATAAAATCCGCAAAGGTTTTTTCTTTGAATCAATACAATTCCCTGTACTTGTGGACCCGACAAGGAGAATGCCGGCGGGTCGGTTAATTGAGTTTAATCCAAATGAACTCATTATGCACCACTATTCCTATGTTCGTAAAGATATGAGAATGAAATTGGAAAATTCAAGCGCAAAAACTAATTTTACAGAAGAAATGATTGAAAATATCATTAACCATTATGAAATATGGCAACCAGGTGTTGATGCTTTGATTGCGCCTAATAGATATTTTCAGACTAAAACTATTGAACCAAAATTTAGACTATGGCAAGGTTAAGGGATGTGTTAAAATTCAGGCGAATGTTAATTGCAATTAACAAATTATTCAAATCCAATGGATAACCCCGCTAAATTATTAATTCAGTTCCCGACAAGGGAAAGACCTCAGAAATTTTTGATGGTTGCTAAGAAATATATGGATTTCATGGAAGATAAAAAGAACTGGATAATGAATGTTAGTTGTGATGACAATGATTTCACTATGAATGACCCGAAAATGATTAATAAAATTTATGATACCTTTGGAGACCATGTGAGAATAAATTTCAACCCAAATAAAAATAAGCATGAAGCCTGTAATGCTGATATTAGCAGTTTTACCTTTGATATAGTGCTATTAGCTTCTGATGACATGATACCTAAAGAGGTCGGTTATGATAATATCATTCGCAAGTATTTCTCTATGTATTTTCCGAATTTTGACGGGGTACTCCATTTTGATGACGGCCACCAGCATGATAAGCTAAATACCTTGTCTATTCTGGGACGCAAATATTATGACCGGTTTGGATATATTTATAATCAGGAATACATTTCATTATGGGCTGATGCCGAATTTGATATGATAAGCAGGATTCTTGGTAAAAGAAAATATATTGAACGGGTAATAATCAAACACGAACACCCTAATATAGTCACAACCGTGCCTTATGATGAATTATACCGAAAAAATGATAGTGCGGAACTTCATGACAGGTCGGTTTTTTTCAAAAGAAAAGCTATAAACTTTAATCTTTGATATTATGAAAAAGTTCTTTCGTTATTTACTTAGAGACAAGGTGGATTTTATTCTATTACTTGTCATGATTTCTTTATTAATAACTCAATTTAATGAATTTGGGTTATCAGAAGTGGTACTTGCTATTTTTATTCTCTATATACTTGGGGTAACTTGGCGTATGGGTATGGCGATGGATATAATAAATGAATATGTGATTGACAGGACAATAAGAATTTCATTAGGTATGCACCCCATACCCGGAGAGCGTTACATTAAAAGAAAAACATGGTTTGCACTGATTGTAGATATTATTTTTTGGTTGGCAGTATTTGGAATTTTAATTTATTTTGTACTAACAAATATTTAACACAATGTTATTTTCTATTCTTATACCGTCTTTATATGAGATTGACAGGATTGAAAAATTATCAAGCCTGAAAATTTCATTATATGGTCAAATTGCCAGTCTAAAATTAGAAAATCAGGTCGAAATACTTATTTTATCTGATAACAGGCAGGAAACAACCGGCAAAAAGAGACAGAAGCTATTAGAAATGGCTAAAGGGGAATATATTGCCTTTATTGACGATGACGATGCTGTGAGCGATCATTACATTGAGAAAATAATGGAGGGCATAAAAGCCAAACCGGATGCTATCGGGATCCGCTTAACCCATTATATTGACGGTAAACTGTTAGGCAATACTATTCATAGCATTAAATATAATGGTTGGGAAAATATTCCGGGTAAAGATGGCATTTGGACGTTCACCCGTTGCCCGAACCATCTGAACCCTGTTAAGAGAAAACTGGCATTAAAGGCAGGATTCCCTGACAAAACCTATGAAGAAGATAAAGAATATTCATACACCTTGCGTAAATACCTGAAAACAGAATACATGGTTGATTATCCGATTTATTTTTATATGGAGATTTCAAAAGTTTAAGATAAAAACATGTTTTAAAACATTTTCCGATTTACCAAATAATATTTTATATTTGGTAAACATTAATTCAAAAACCCTATGGACGATAAACTGACTTGTTTGGTAATTCAATCCGGCGCAATGGGCGATATTTTCATTGTTGCCCCGATTGCTAAATATTACTCAGATAAAGGATTTTTGATATACTGGCCGGTACGGGATAAATATTTCAACTTGGTTGCAAATTATTTGCCTTATGTATCTGCCCTGTATATTGACGATGAGAAATATCCCCGGTTGCATCATGATTGGCTTCGTTCAGATACTATGCACCTGCAGAAATTAGCTCAGAAAGGAAATTATGATTTAGTTATTGATACATCGGACAGGGATCAAAAGCCAAACCAACAATCATGGGAAGGTTTTGAACAATACAAATACCGGATTGCCAACGTGCCATTTCATTATAAAAACCATCTATCGTGGAAGGCAAATAAAGAAAAGGAAAATGATTTGATTGCCATTATTGAAGAAACCCATAATATAAATATTTTAAAGGATCAATATATAACCTGCCATTTGTTAAGCAGTCACAATGATAAAGCCTTTTTACCAAAGGATGAAGTCAGGTATTGCGTAGAAATAACCGAAATACCCGGATTTGAAATTCCTGACTGGTATCCTATTATTGCCAATTCAAAGGCTTTGTATGCCGTTGAAAGTGCTGTACACCAATTTATTGATGGGTGCATTCACAGGCTCCGGTACCACAATAAAGATATTGAATTATATTTACTTTCCCGCAGTTCCCTTGCTCCGGGAGAATCTTATACAATAAGTCAATACTGGGATAAAAAATTCATGTTATGAAAACAAAAAACCTAAACACCAGAATCCTAAAGAAAATAGGGCAAAAAGTTAAATTAGAATATTCTAATTTACTTGAAAAGTATCTTGTATTTTACAGGGACAACGCAAAATCTCAATGGAGGGAGGTTATGAGAACTTCTTCTATTAAATTGGCAATTCAGAAAAAACATTGTTTAACCGCTCTAATAATAAGAGATATAGGTTTATTCATGTTTTTTAAAGACAGGCGTGTTAAAATGCAGCGAAATATATTTCAAAAAAATTGTGCATGAATATCCCTGTTATATCTATCGTGATGGCTTATTGCAACCGCAAAAGTCAATTAATTTATACTTTAGAATCTATTAAAAAATCAAAGGTAAAAGATATTGAAATTATCATTGTTGATGATTGTAGTAAGCCTGAGCATAGTATAGATGACTTGCTTACAAAATATCCTGCAATCAAATTAATTCGGATTAAACTTAAAGATAAATGGTACATAAATTCATGTGTGCCTTATAATATCGGATTAAAGCAAGCTGTCGGCAAAATTATAATTCTCCAAAATCCTGAGTGCTTACATATACACGATGTCCTTTCGTATGCTATTGAGAATATTACTGATTCTAATTATATTTCAATGGGTTGCTATGCTTTAGACCGTAGCAAAACAGAAACGATGCACGATTATTTCAAAAATAATAAATTAATTGATTTTTTCAAGTCATTGCCAAATGTAGCATACGAACCAACAAGCTGGTATAATCATTCTATTTACCGACCAGGGCATTATCATTTTTGTAGCGCAATCACCCGTAAAAACATGAATAAACTTGGAGGCTTTGATGAGCGTTATGCACATGGAATAGGATTTGATGATAATGAAATAGTTGAACGAATAAAAAGGCTCGGATTAGAATTAATTATTGCGGATAGTACTTGTGTTTTTCACCAATACCATGAAACTATTTTTGATAACAGAATAGATTATTTGCCATTATATGAAAAAAATAAGCAAGTATTTCATAGGATAACCATGAAAGAAGAACATTATAACCCAAACCCGCCAAAAGATATTGACGACTTGCATCTTAAACTTACAGAAACCTTTACAAAGGTTTATGATAATAACATTTGGGGGTCCAAAGAAACAAAATCAGGATACGGCAGTGAGTTAAAGCAAGCAGTTAATTTAGTCAAACAGATGCCGAAAATCTGTAAAAAACACGGTATAACCGGAATGATTGACATTGGCTGTGGAGATTTCAACTGGATGAAAAAAATCGCTCCATCCTTACAGAATTACTTAGGTATTGACATAGTTCAGGAAATGATTGATAAGAATACTGAAAAGCATGGAAATAATAAGATAAAATTTGAATATAATCATTTTCCATACTGGCTTATAAATTTCTATGATAAAAAATATAATGCCGTTCTTTTCGCCGATATATTTGTTCATTTGCCCTATTTTATTTCTTTAGCCTATATAAATGCTGTTAAAAAGACCGGTATAGAATATATGTTCGCAACCACGTTTACCGATTTTCATTCAAATAAGGATATTAGTATAGAAGAAACTGGATGGAGACCACTGAATTTACAGGATGAACCGTTTAATTTGGATAAACCCTTAGAATTAATGCAATATAACGAACCATACATTGAGGATGAGGACAAAATTAAAAATGATAAATATATCGGGCTATGGAAAATCAACTAATACCTAAACGAATATTTTTCTATTGGCAAAATGATTCTTTGTCATGGATGAGATATATGACGCTTTATTCCTTCCGTAAATTAAACCCTGATTGGCAGATAGATTTATTTTACTTTGACGATGCCATTGTTCATGAGAAACAATGGAAAACATTGGAAAATCAGGATTATTTCACATATATAGGCAAAGATTATTTTGACAAAATCCACGAATTAAATATTAATATAAAGAAATGGGAAATACCTGAATGGGAATTAATAAATTTGAATCCAGTTGCTAATAGTGATGTATTCCGGTGGTATGAACTTTGTGAAAACGGTGGCATTTATTCAGATATGGATATATTATTTATTAAGCCTATTGATGGACTTTTTAATACGCTTATATCTGGGAAATTTGACACAATGTTATGCCTGACAGAATACTTATCCATTGGGTTTTTAGCGTCAACTCAACATAACTCTCTTTATAAAGATGTTTACAATAACTGTCTGAAAATAGTTGAGAATGACATAGGATACCAGTCTTTCGGGGTTTGTAGCTTTTATGATCTTTTTTGTACCGATATGGCTAAAACAAATGTGTTATCGAAAAAATATCCTGAGTTAAATATCTACAACTTGCCATTTAAGACCGTTTATCCTTTTGATTCATTTCAAATAGAGGACTGTTTTACTGGCAAATGTAATATAAGTCAAATACCGGAAGAAACAATCGGTTATCACTGGTATGCAGGACACCCGTTAGCTCAAAAATATAATTCTATATTGACAGAAAAGAATTATAATTCATTTAATAATTTATTTTGTGAACTTGTAAAAAAATATCATAATGAAAAATAAATTTATTATTGTTGTACCAGTTTATAATGCTGAGAATTATATTGAACAATGTATTGATAGTATATTAAGTCAGCAATACCGTAATTTTGATATGGTTGTTATTGATGATTGTTCAACTGATAAAACCCGTGAATTACTATTTAAAGAGGCTATTTCGGTATCAAATAGGTTAAATATAGTAACCAATCCAACAAGAAAAGGATCCGCACTCGAAAACATTGTTAATGCTATTGAATTATACTCAACTAATCCAGAAGATATTATTGTAATTGTTGACGGTGACGACCATTTAAAAGATAGCAGTGTCTTAAATTACTTGGATGCTGTATATTCCCATCCTGATGTTTGCTTAACCTACGGGCAATATACTCCTTTGAGCGGTACATATGAAAAATACTGCAAAAATATTGAGAATACACGTACATACCGCAAAAGCAGACAATGGTTGACCAGTCACTTGTTGACATTTAAAAGAAAATTATTTGACAAAATAAATAAGGATGACCTGAAGGATGCTAATGGTAATTATTATAAATACTGTTATGATGCAGCATTAACGTATCCAATGATAGAAATGGCAGGGATAAAAAGAATCAGGTATGTTAATCAGGTGCTTTATGTATATAATGACCTAAACCCATTATGTGAGATGGCTTTGCGTCCCGATGAACAAACAAGGATTGCAAATGAGATACAGGAGAAACCAGAATACCCCGAATTAGAAACTATTTAACGATGGATTTTAATATAATAGTATTTAGCAAAGACAGGGCGATGCAACTGGAACTCTTTTTAAGGAGCTTTGCTATCTATGTTTATAATTTCCATAGGTATAAAATCAATGTTTTATATACCTATTCCAATAAGTCTTTTAAAGAAGGGTACGATAAGCTGATTAAAGAAATTGGGGTTAATATCCCATATTTTTATCAGGCAGCTTATTGCAGAACTATTAAATTTATTTTAGAGAATGATTTTAGGAAAAATGTAATCGAATTGATTAATCCCAATAATAAATATACTGTCTTTTTTGTTGACGATGACATTTTTAAAAACCAAGTTGATTTTTACGATAGGCAAATGGATATATTTAATAACGATCCAAAGATACTTTGCCGGAGTTTGCGTCTGCATCCTAATTTGACGTATTGCTATACGCAAAAAACAAAAATGAGAAAACCTGAATTTTTACCTGATAATGTATTTTACTGGAAAAAAACAGATATAGATTTTGGTTATCCCATGTCAGTGGACGGTCATATATTCAGGACAAAAGAGATATTGCCTTTGATAAAAAAAATTGATTTCATTAATCCTAATACCTTTGAGGGTTATATGGCTATTAATCCATTGTCATTTCCAAAAATGATTTGCTATGATAAATCAATTATTGTTAATAACCCGGTGAATATGGTACAGACAAATAACATAAATTATCATGGCAATATTAGTCAGAACTATTTAAATAAAATGTTTTTAAAAGGATATAAAATAAGCCTTGAAAATATTGCAGGAATTGAAAATATATCCTGTCACCAGGAAATAGAATTTAAACTTTTCAACGATGAGGTATGATTATTTTTTAATATGGGGAGACGGTCTTCCGTACATCAATGAGATCACTGAATTAATTAATCAGGATTTTAATTTTAAAATCATATTTGAAAAAATGATATTCTTTGAAAATTGGGAAACTTTTATACAAGACATTTATGCGTTGGATTTAATGGATAAAGACCATTTAACAGGCAAATCCCAGTATTTAATGAATAAAGAAAAAAAGGCTTATTTTCTATTAGTTGAGAATAAACAACCCGATGTAAAATATTTTGGCAAAAATGGATATAAGCATATTGAATGCCAGAAGGTCAGGGATATAAAGGCATTAATCAGAAATTTATATAATCCCTGGTTAGAAGATCGAAAAAAAATAATAGAGCCTTTAAATCCGGGAGTATCCCATAATCACGTTATACATGCCTCAGATAACCAGTTCCAAACAGAATACATTCTTAAACATTTTAATCTACCTGAATTAGAGTACTTTAAACGATTTTCAAATCAGGTTGATATTAAATATTTTTTACTGGATATGCCTTGTAAATATGTTATTCTAAGAATGAGTGAAAATTTCCCGAATTACTATAAAAACAGTGATATTGACATTCTTTGCGAAGATGCACAGGAAACATTAAAATATATTCTTAAAAAAGCTAATGTTTATAAGGAGTTTGATATAAATTCATATAGAATAAGTGATAATAACCATTACCAAATTGATTTTCTAAAAAATGGAGAGCTGGATATAAAATTTGACCTGATTGATAATTTTAATTTTATAAATTTTAATGTAATAGATACTTTTAAAAGAGATGTTTTATTAACTTCTGTCAAAAAATTCAATGTATTGGTACCATCAAATGATTTTGATTGCGCTATTCGTTATATGGAATACGTTGAACATCCTGAGAAAATAAGGCATTTAGAATACTGCAGGAATTATGGTAATAAAAATAATATTGAAACGATTATTAAGCAATATACAGATATTCAATGGAGTTGGTAAAGGCAAATATAAATGATTTGCGGGCTGTTTTAATTACAAGATGGCCTGACGTGAAAAGACTTGTCCGATTAGAGGACACCCCTCATTATCAATTTTTATTAGGCAACCGGCAACCATATATTGATTATTTGAAAATTGCTAACCAGCCAGATCATAGTGTTGAAAAGTTTGATAGATTAATTAATGATTTTGACATTGAAAAGTCTAAATTTATACGATGTTACCCCGACAATCAGGGGAAGTGGATTATTGCTGACGGATTTCACAGGGCATGTATAATGCTTTTTAAAGGGATTTTTAATTTGACAATAGAAACATAATGGACGAGTTTGAAATATTTCATGAAAAATCAGGATTAATAAATCCCGAATATTCTGAATACCTGCTTTTATATGTCAAATTGGTTTTAGATAGGCATAATATCCCATTTATACTTATGTTCGGCACATTATTAGGCGCATATCGGGATAAGTCCTTCATTCCTTACGACAAGGATATAGATATAGCATTATCTGATGAGAACATACAAGATGTTAAAAGAATTATTTCATCCGGTGAATTTTCAATGTATGAAATATATGTAATACGCAATGCTTTACATAAAAATTTATTAAGTTTACGTTACAGAACGGATTATATTGATTTTTGCTTTTTTCAAAAGAGAACCGATGGTTACTGGTATAACGAAAAAAGAATTGACCTTTGGCAAATTGATAACGGACTGACTGAGATAGAATTTTTAGGACAAAAATTTAAGGCTGTCAATAATATAGAGGCTTTACTTGAAAAGTGTTATGGTAATACATGGGAAACTAAAATAGAAAACTATCCTGCAAATGAAAAATTCTAAATTAACCATATTAGTAATAGGTGGAGCCGGTTTTATTGGTTCACATATATGCGAAAGGCTTATTAATTATGGGCATCAGGTTATTTGCTTAGATAATCTTTCAACTGGATTAATGTCAAACATAAAACATTTGCTTAAAAATAAAAATTTTAACTTTTTTTATTGGGATATATGCAAAAAGCTATCTTTAAGCGATAATTATTTCTTTTTAAACAAGCCCTTTCCTGAAGAAGGGCCGTCAATCTCAGAAATTAGCCAGATATATAACCTTGCTTGCCCTGCAAGCCCATTTCAATATTCAATAAGTCAAATCTCAACATTAAAAGCATCAACCATCGGAGTTTACAATATACTTGAACTTATTAAGAATACGGATATATCATTTTTACAAGCGTCAACCAGTGAAATATATGGCAATCCCTTGGAGCATCCGCAAAAAGAAACATACTTTGGGAATGTGAATCCCATAGGCGAAAGGTCTTGTTATAATGAGGGCAAGCGATGCGCAGAAGCATTTATAGTAAATTATATAAGAAAATATAATGTAAATGCCAAAATAGCACGCATATTCAATACCTATGGAATAAGAATGAGACACGATGACGGCAGGGTAATACCTAATTTCATAAATCAGGCACTTACTGATTCCCCATTAACAATACATGGAAATGGACTACAAACAAGGTCCTTTATGTATATTGACGATCTTATTGATGGTTTGATATATTTAATGAATAGCGACATACATGATCCGGTAAACTTGGGTAATATTCATGAAATAAACATGTATGATTTAGCAAAGCAAATAATTTCAATGACAAAATCACAGTCAGAAATAATATACATACCTTTACCCGAAGATGACCCTATCATAAGAAAACCGGATATTAGCAAAGCTAAAATATATTTAGATTGGGAGCCAAAAATATCCTTACAAAAGGGATTGGAAAAAACTATTGAATATTTTAAAAAATCAATATTATGAAAATACTTGTATTAGGACATAAAGGGATGCTTGGTAACGCTGTTTACCAGTATTTTAATGACAAAGCTGATGTTGTAATAACGGATAACCGATGGGATATAAATGGGTTTAAGATAAAAGCTGATTTTAATGTTGATGTAATTATTAATTGCATAGGAGCAATACCACAAAAGGGTTATACTAAAGAAGAATTTGATAGTTTAAATTCACATTTGCCGACCTTTTTAGAAACAAAGGCAACATATTCAACAAGGGATATTAAAATTATTTATCCCGCTTCAGATTGTGAATTTTCAGGGAACCTCCCATTTCCTTATAAATATACTAATAATTCAAAAAGAGACGCTGAAGATGATTATGGTAAAAGCAAAGTCGTTGCATCTGTTTTAATTGAATCTGCTTTTAAATATACAAAGGCAATTAGAACGTCTATTATCGGCCATGAACTATCTGATAAGAAATTCTCCTTATTAGACTGGTTTTTAAGCCAGGAAGGAGAGGTTAATGGATATATAAACCACTGGTGGAGTGGAATAACAAGCCTGCAATGGTGCAAAGTTGCTGAGGACATGATTAACAACTGGGATAAATACAATAAAATTACTCAGGTCGCTACTGATCCATATTCTAAATATATCATTTTACTTATTATAAAAAAAGCATATCAAAAAGATATTAAAATTAATGAATATATTCATAAGAACAAGGTAAACAGGATGCTTTGCACTGATATTTCCGTGCCTGATATTTATTCACAATTAATGGAGTTAAAACAGTTTTATGGCAAATAACAAAACTATATACATGGCAATGTGCGCTGATATAATCCATCACGGGCATATTAACGTGTTAACAGAGGCACGCAAATATGGTGATGTTATTATTGGATTGCTTTCTGATGAAGCTATTGAGAGCTATAAAGGTAAGCCTTTACTGAATTATTCTCAAAGAGAAATAATTGTCAGAAATTTAAAGGGTGTTTGTGATGTTATTAAGCAAAATACATTAAGCTACAAAACAAATTTAATGCTATTCATGCCTGACTATGTGATTCATGGGGACGACTGGAAAAAAGGAGTTCAGGAATCAATAAGACACGAGGTTATTAACACCATTTCATTGTGGGAAGGCAGGTTAATAGAAATACCATATACGAAAAATATTTCATCAACTTTATTAAAGCTAAATTTAAAATCATGGGAAAATATTTAATTACTGGGATAACGGGATTTGCAGGCCCGCACCTCGCAAAACTTTTAATAAAGGAAGGACATACAGTTCATGGACTTGTTAGGGCCACAAGTGGAAGGGAAACTGATCTACTTGATATATTTAATCAAAGAGAATTTGAACAAATTACATTTCAGTATTCCGACCTTTTGAATATCGTTAAACTAATGAAAATAATCGGGGATGAGCAATATGACGGTGTGTATCATCTCGCTGCTGCCAGCCATCCAGGACAGAGCTTTAAAGACCCGATTAATACATTTCAGGACAATGTGATAGGCACAGTTCATTTAGTTGAGTGTATTACAAGGTTTTCACCTGAGACAAAATTTATGCTATGTTCAACCTCTGAGGTTATGGGTGATCAATGTAAAGATATAGGAATGCTTACAGAAGAAACCCCGTTGAAACCATGTAACCCTTATGGTGCATCAAAGGCAGCTATGGACTTGTACGTGCAGGAGAGAATGAAAAACGGATTTTTAAAGGGGTTTATTACCCGTGCCTTCAGCCACACAGGCCCCCGCCGTTTCAAGAATTTCTCTATAAGCTCAGATGCTTACCAGATTGTTCAAATGGTAAAGGGATTGAAAACCACACCGCTTTGGATAGGTAATTTGGAAACCGAAAGGGTTGTTATTGATGTTCGGGATACAGTACGTGCTTATTACTTATTAATGGAACATTGCCATGACAGGATAATAAATACATCCAATGGACAGGTTTATAATGTTTGCGGGACAGAGGTTCGCAAAATGAGATACTTTACTGAAAAACTGATTGAAATATCTGGTTTAAAAAATGTTGAAATGGAAATTTCAAAAGCATTTTATCGCCCTATTGATATTCAGGTTCAGATTGGTGATAGCACTAAATTAAAAGAACTAACAGGGTGGGAACCGGAAATACCTATCGAACAAACATTAAAGGATTTATACGATTATTGGTACAGAAAATTGTAACTATGGCAACGTTAAAAGATTATTTTGTTGACAAAAACAGTCTTGACATATTTATTCAAAACTATTCATTGAAATATTTTATTGAGACTGGTACAGGATATGGAGAAACAGTTGAATTTGTAAAAGGATCGTTTAAAAAGGTCTTTACTATTGAGGTTATAAAGGAAATTTACGAAGGCGCAAGGATTAAATTTGAAAATGACACAAATGTATATCTTATAAATAAGTTATCCACTTTAGGTCTTAATGAGATATTCAAAGAAAACAATCTTATAAACCCTGTTTTGTTTTTTCTGGATGCTCATTTTCCTGGTGCGGATTTTGGTTTTGCTAAACATGACAGCGAAAAGGATAAAGATAAAAGGATGCCTTTACAAAAAGAATTAGAAACTATTGTAAAGTTAAGGGGCAATTTAATTAAAAGGGACTGTTTTATCATAGACGATCTCAGGGTTTATGAAGACGGCCCATTTGGAGATGGAAACTGGCCAAAACGTAAAGAATTAGGAGGGGACGGGATTGATTTTATATATGATTTATTTGCAGAAACACACTATATTGAAAGGGATTATCGTTATCAGGGATTTATAATATTAACTCCGATGGCATGAAAAAAGATAAATTATATGGTCTATTTGAGCAAAATAAAACTGATATTTTCTTTGAAACAGGAACTCATTTAGGCTATTCAGTTAAAAGGGCTGTTAATATCGGATATAAAGAAATTCATAGCATTGAGATTATAAAAGACAGGTATATTGAGTGTCGTGAAAAATTCAAAGATAATGAGAATGTTTTTCTTTACTTAGGTGATAGCTTGATGTGGATCCCTGAAATACTAAATACGATTGATTGTAGATGTACATTTTGGTTGGATGCACACATGAGTAAAGTTTCAAGGAACTGCCCTACATTGGAAGAACTAAAGTTAATCGGGCAGCATCATATTAAAGACCATATTATTTTAATTGACGACATGAGGGATTTTGGTACTCATGCACATGAATTTATTACTATTGATGAGTTGAAAAATCAAATATTATCTATAAATAAAAGCTATAAATTTTCTTTTGAATCTACATCTATTCCTAACAATGTACTGCTATGCAAAACGTAAATTATAACTCAATAGGTTCTCCACAGGATGAGGTATTTGAACATATTTCTATTGCGAAACAAACCCGGTATGGGATTGTTGAGCTTGGTGTTTTATTTGGAGAGACAACCGGTAGGCTTTGCCATGCAAACAGAGGTATTACCGTGTATGGCATTGATCCATTAATCCCTGACAGCATGAATCCGTCTTTAGTTGGAAATATCCAGCGAATACGTGATAACACAAGGGGTTGCGGAAATTTTACATTTATTAAAGATTTTAGTTATAATATAGCTCAAACATGGACTAAAAAATTTGGTTATTTGTTTATTGACGCAAGCCATATATATGAGGATGTAAAACGTGATTTTGAGGACTGGCTACCATTATTAGAACCAGGAGGGATTGTTTCTTTACATGATTCAGCTTGTGACAGGGGCGGTCCTCATCATTGGCCGGGACCGTCAAAATTAGCAAATGAATTATTTACAGATAAACGGGTTGAATACATTAAAACAGTTTATTCACTTACTATATTTAAAAAGCTATGACCCTATCTGAGATTGGCACAAAGTATTGCACTGCTAAAAATATTCATAAATCCTTTGGTAATACAATGTTGGATATTTATGAACCTTATTTCTTTCCCTATTTAATTAATTTTAATAGCAATATACTTGAAATAGGGGTACTTGACGGAGCATCTTTATATGTATGGAATGAATATTTTCCAATGGCAAAAATTTATGGTATTGACATAAATCCATTGGAAATAAATGCAGAGCGTATTAAAGTCTTTAAGGCAGACCAAGGGAATGTTAAAGACCTGCAGAATGTTTACAACCAGATTAATGAAAAATTTGATATTATCATTGACGATGGCAGTCATTTAAATGAATATACTCTAACTGCCTTTAATTTCTTTTGGGATAAGTTAAATAGAGGTGGTCTTTATATAATTGAGGATACTATTTGCACGTATAACAAAGTTTCTTTTGACTGGCCGGGGATGAATCTTAATAAATCAGATATGAACCCCGTAAATAACCGCAAAGATATTGATAACTTTTTACTTAACCACATACAAAATATGGACTTTGATCAGAGTGATATATTTTTTATTCATATATATAGAAATGTTATTATAATTAAAAAAGCGTAAATACATGGCAAAAATCCTTATTAACTATGCTCATAACTCATATTACAAATCTCAAATAGGTAATTGTGAATCCGGTAAAGAATATGGTTTTGATGAAGTGATGCCATATAATATTGATATGCTGGATAATTCTTTTAAGAAAAGAAATGCTCATATCTTAAAACAACCACGTGGAGCTGGTTACTGGATATGGAAACCACAGATATTATTACAAACATTTCAGCAATGCAATGAAGGAGACTATGTATTTTATAGCGATTCCGGCGCAACATTTATTTCCGGTATTGATTGTCTTATTCCTATTTGTGAAAGAAACAATGGTATTTTGCTATTTCATTTAACCCCTGATCCAAAAAATTGTGAGCAAATACAAACAAAAAGGGATGCTTTTGTTTTAATGGGTTGCGAACACGTTAAGGATATGTGGCCTCCGGTACATGGAGGTTTTCAATTATATAAAAATTGTGCCTTTGCATGGTATTTTGTAAGTAAATTATTACATTATTGCGAAGATGAAAGGATTGTAACCGATTCGCCCAATCAATTTGGAGAAAATTATCCATTATTTCAGAACCACAGGCATGATCAAAGTATAATATCCTGCCTGCAAAAGAAAATGGGGATACAATCATATAACGATCCCTCTCAATACGGGAATCAATTCCGCACCCCACAAGACGGGTATGGACAATTAATAAACCATCATAGAAACCCTAACTAATTAAATTATGCAAACAAAAACCGCTTGTGTTTTGGGAGCCGGTGGCTTCATAGGCTCACATTTATGTCAAAGATTATTAAGACAAGGTTATAAAGTACGTGGAGTTGACAGGAAATATAACCAGTTTTTTAAAACCGATGGAATGGAATTTATTATCGGTGATCTCAGGAATATTGACGTGGTAGATACGGCCATTGACTATGAGGTTGATGAAGTTTATAATTTTGCAGCAGAGATGGGCGGCGCAGGGTACGTCTTTACCGGAAATAATGATGCAGATATATTTTCCAATTCCGCAATGATAAATTTGAACGTAGCTAAAATTGCATTAAAGAAAAGGGTTAAAAAGATATTCTGGAGTAGTTCGGCTTGTGTTTATAGCCAGGAATACCAGTCAATGGAAAGGATTAATAAGTTATCAGAAAGCATGGCATGGCCGGCATCCCCGGATAGTATTTACGGGAAAGAAAAGTTAATGTCAGAACAACTATATTTAGCTTATGCT
>Ga0172382_10004968_pt1 | contig 20075 bp, 15 predicted proteins | sample Leawel138RmetaG_FD_122245 | JGI IMG/M metagenome (GOLD analysis project Ga0172382, IMG submission 122245) | Leachate microbial communities from a municipal landfill in Southern Ontario, Canada - Leachate well 138R metaG | ecosystem: Engineered > Solid waste > Landfill > Unclassified | place... | reverse complement strand
TACCGGCTATGCGCGCTACGAGGTGACGGGGCCGGGCGCCGCCGCCTGGCTGGACCGGCTGCTCGCCAGCCGCCTGCCCGGGCCGGGGCGGGTGCGGCTGGCGGTGATGCTGAGCGAAAGCGGCCATCTGCGCGGCGACCTGACCCTGTTCAACTGGGGCGACGGGCGCTGGTGGATCGTGGGCTCCTACTACCTGCGCGAATGGCATCTGCGCTGGTTCACCGACCATATGGCGGACGGCGTGACCCTGCGCGACGTCTCGGACGATGTGACCGGATTCGCGCTGATCGGGCCGAAGGCGCGCGCGGTGCTGGCCGCGCTGTCGGAGGGGGCCGCCGGCCTGCCCTTCATGGGCTGCGGACGCTTCGATACCGGGCTGGTCCGCGCGCAGGTCGGGCGGCTGTCGTTCACCGGCGAACTGGGGTTCGAACTGCATTGCCGCGCGAGCGAACATATCGCCCTGCGCCGCGCGCTGCTGGCGGCGGGCGAAGGTCACGGGCTGCGCGAGATCGGCTTCGATGCGACCCATTCGCTGCGGCTGGAAAAGAGCTTCGGCATCTGGAGCCGCGAATTCACCCAGGACCGCACCGCGCGCCAGACCGGGATGGACCGCTGGATCGACTGGGACAAGGGCGATTTCACCGGCCGCGCGGCGGCGCTGGCCGAACGCGACGGGCCGCCGCCGGCGCGGGTGCTGGCGACATTGCAGGTCGACGCGGGTGATGCCGATGCCATCGGCTACGAGCCGGTCTGGCAGGGGGATGAGCTGGTCGGCTTCGTCACCTCGGGCGGCTACGGGCATACGGTCGGCGCCTCGCTGGCGCTGGCGCTGGTCGCGCCCGGGGCGGCGGTGCCGGGCACGGAACTCACGGTGCATGTGGTGGGCGAGGCGCGGGCCGCGCGCGCGATCGCCCCCTCGCCCTACGACCCCGCGGGTCGGGCGATGCGCGGCTGAGGGGGCGGGACAATGGCCAGACAGGGACGCGCACGCCATCACGAGGCCGGGGCCGGGCCGGCGCGGGCGGTCGATTACCGCCACCTGCGCCTGCCCTGCACCCCGCAGACGGTATTCTCGGAGGACGAGATCGCCGCGATGCACGACACCGCGCTGCGGGTGCTCGAGGAACTCGGCATCCGGGTGCTGCTGCCCGAAGCGCGCGAGCTGTTCCGCCGCGCCGGCGCCCGGGTCGACGAGGACGGGCAGATGGTCTTCATCGGCCGCGAGATCATCGCGGCCGCGCTTGCCACCGCGCCGCGCTCGATCACGCTGAAGGGCGGCGGGCCGGGGCGCGACGTGCTGCTGGAGCCCGGGGTCATCACCTTCCAGTCCGGGGCGAGCGCCCCGCATGCCACCGATCTGGAACGCGGCCGGCGGCCCGGCAGCCTGCGCGATTTCCGCGAGCTGATGCTGCTTACCCAGGCCTTTGACGTGCTGCACCTGACCCAGACCCCGGTCGAGCCGCAGGACATCGCGCCGCATCTGCGCCACTATGCCACCACCGAGGCGCAGCTGACCCTGACCGACAAGCCGCTCTGCGTCTTTGCGCGCGGGCAGGGGCAGACCGCGGACAATTTCGCCATGATCCGCATGATCCGCGGCCTGTCCGAGGAGGAGTTCGCCGCCGCGCCCTATGCGTTCACCGTCATCAACTCCAACTCCCCGCGCCAGCTCGACGTGGTCATGTCGCAGGGCGTCATCGACTTTGCCCGCTCGGGACAGATGGTCATCGCCACCCCGTTCACGCTGATGGGGGCGATGGCGCCGATCACGGTGGCGGGCTCGATCACCCTCAGCCATGCCGAGGCGCTGGCGATCATCGCCATGAACCAGCTTGCCCGGCCCGGCGCGCCGGTGATGTATGGCACCTTCACCTCGAACGTGTTCATGAAATCCGGCGCGCCGGCGCTGGGCACGCCCGAGCAGTTCAAGGCCACGCTCGCCGCCGGACAGCTCGCGCGGCTGATCGGGATGCCGTGGCGCTGCGCGACCGGATCGGCGGGGAACATCGCCGATGCGCAGGCCGCGCACGAGACCCAGCTCGCGCTCTGGGGCTGCATGCTCGGCGGGGCGACCACGGTGCTGCATGCGACCGGCTGGCTGGAAAGCGGACTGGCGCTGTCCTACGAGAAATTCGTCACCGACGTGGAGCTTCTGCAGATGATGGCCGAGCTCTGCGCGCCCACCGCGGCGACGGCGGACGACATCGGCTTCGACGCCATCGCCGAGGTGGCGCCCGGCGGACATTTCTTCGCCGCCGGCCAGACGCTCGAACGCTACCGCACCGCGTTCTACGAGCCGTTGGTCGCCGACTGGACCAATTTCGGCACCTGGACCGAACACGGCGCCCGCGACGCGAACGCGCGGGCGACCGATATCTGGAAGGCGATCGTCGCCGCCGACCACCGCGTGCCGGTGGCCGGGGACCGGCTCGAGGCGCTGCACGGCTTCATCGCCAGAAGGACCGCCGAGGGCGGCGCGCCGCCGACGGGGTGAGGGCCCTCCTCAAACTCGTTTCCCCGCCAGGTCCGCCCCCTGCACCAGCGCCTCGAGCTTGGCCCAGGCGATGTCCGGGTGCAGCCGCCCGCCCAGGCCGCAATCGGTCGAGGCCACCACGCGGTCGGCGCCGACGCGGCTGGCAAAGCGGGTGATGCGCTCGGCCACCAGTTCGGGATGCTCGATCAGGTTGGTCGAGTGGCCGACGATGCCCGGCATGATCACCTTGTCGTCGGGCAGCCTGATGTGGTCCCAGATGGCATATTCGTGTTCGTGGCGGGCATTCGCGGCCTCGAAGGAATAGTAGCGCGTGTTGATCCTGAACATCAGCCCGACCAGATGTTCCAGATCGAGGTCGGTCGTGTGGGGCCCGTGCCACGAGCCGTGGCAGAGATGGAAGCGCAGCTTGTCGGCCGGCAGGTCGCGGATCGCCCAGTTGAGCGCCTCGACATTGCGCTCGGTGAATTTCAGGTAGTCCTCGACGCTCGGCTCGGGGTTGATCTGGTCCCAGTTCTCGGCGAAGGCCGGGTCGTCGAACTGCAGGCCCAGCCCGGCGTCGATCACGGCCCGGTATTCCTCGCGCAGGACTTCGGCCCAGGCCCAGAGCGCCTCGTCCCCGGTCTTGTGGTAGCGGTCCGAGAGACGGATGGCGCTGCCCGGGGCGATCGCGTTGATGAAGCCGTTGCCGGCCCCGTAGCCGTGCCGGTCCAGCGCGGCGTTCAGGTTGTCGGTATCCGCCTTGACGAATTGCTGCCCGACATAGGCAAGCGGCCCGGTCACCGCCGGGAACGGGCGCTGCTCGCCCACGCTGGTCGAGCTGTCATGGGCATAGACATCCGGGAACCGCTGGCGGTCGCGGCGATGGGCAAAGCCGGTCAGCCGCACCTTGCCGGGCTCCGAGCGCACATCGGGCTCGTTGAAGAAATTGACGGCGAGCATCTCGAGCCCCGAGACCCGGTCGAACGTGTAGGTCCACCACGAGCCGTAGTTGGTGGCGGTGGACATCGAATGGCCGAATTCGCCATCGTTGGGGATGCTGATCCCGATTTCGCGCTGGCGGGCGACCACGTCATCGACGGCTCCGGCGAGCAGCCCGCGCATCTCGTCGAAGCCGGTCTCGCCGGCCTCGAACCGCTTGCAGGCGGCGATCAGTTCCGGCGGGCGCGGCAGGCTGCCGACATGGGTGGTGCGGATCTCGTGGCTCATGGGGCTCTCCTCAAGCGGCGGAACGGGCGGGGGCATGCCCAGGGAACCGGGGGACCCCGGGCGCCCTGCCGGGCGGACACTACGGATTGCCGGGCATGAGAAAAAATGGTATTTCTTCATCAATCCATGAGGAATATTCATTCATGCTCGACCGCCAGCATCTTGCCATCCTGCGCGAGGTCGACCGGCTCGGCTCGGTCACTGCGGCGGCGGAGCGGCTGAACCTTACCCAGTCGGCGCTCAGCCATGCGATCGCCAGGTTCGAGGCCCGCCACGGTGTGCCGGTCTGGCGCCGCGAGGGGCGCGGGCTGCGTCTGACGCAGGCGGGGGGCTATCTGCTGGAACTGGCGGGGCGGGTGCTGCCGCAGCTCGAACATGCCGAGCGGATGCTGGCCGAACTCGCCCGCGGCGCCCGCGGCGCCTTGCGCGCGGGAATGGAGTGCCATCCCTGCCAGCAATGGTTGATGCGGGTAGTGGCCCCCTATCTGGCCGCCTGGCCGGATGTGGATCTCGACCTGCGCACCGCGTTTCGTTTCGACGGCATCGCGGCGCTGCTGGGCTACGAGATCGACCTGCTCATCACCCCCGATCCGGTCGATCTGGCCGGCATCCGCTACACGCGGGTCTTCAGCTACGAGATGGTGCTGGCGGTGCCCGAGGGGCATCTGCTGCGCGGCCCCGTGCGCCCGCAGGACCTCGCGGACGAGGTGCTGCTCTCCTACCCGGTCCCGCCCGAGCGGCTGGATGTGTTTACCCGCTTCCTGATCCCCGCCAACTGCCGCCCGCAGCGCCACCGCCGGGTCGAGACCACCGAGATGATGCTGCAACTGATCGCCGCCGGCCGCGGCGTGAGCGCGGTGCCCGACTGGATCCTGCACGAGGAAGCCGCCGGCCTGCCCATCCGCGCGCTGAGGCTGGGCGAGGGGATCGGCAAGGGCCTGCATATCGGCCTGCGCGAGGGCGAGGAGGGGATCGACTATCTGGCGGGGTTTGTCGCGTTGGCCCGGGAGGCCGGGGCGCGGATGGCGGCCCGGTGAGGGGCGGCCCGCCGGGCGGCTTTGCATCTTCTGTATAACCTCTGTATCCGCGCCCTGTTTGCGACGGGACGGAGGCGGGAATGGAGCGGGTGCTGGGTGTCGAGGCGCTGGGCGAGCTGGTCGAGCGCATCCTGCGCCGGGCGGGCATGGCGGCGCAGCAGGCCGGGCCGGTGGCGCGGGTGATCCTTGCCGGCGAGCGGGACGGCTGCAAGTCGCATGGCATCTACCGGCTCGAGGGGGTGCTGCAGACGCTCGCGGCCGGCAAGGTGCGCGGCGATGCGGTGCCGCGGGTGGTCTCGGCGCCCGGGGATGCGATCGTGCGGGTCGATGCCGGATTCGGCTTCTCCTCGCCGGCGTTCGAGCTTGGCCTGCCGGTGCTGGCCGGGCAGGCGCAGGCGGCCGGGATCGCGGCCATGGTGGTGAACGACTGCACCCATTTCAGCGCCCTCTGGCCTGAGGTCGAGGCGGTGACCGCGCATGGCCTTGCCGCGCTGGTCATGTGCCCGAGCTATGCGACCGTGGCCCCGACCGGCGGCAGCGCGCCGCTGCTGGGCACCAATCCCTTCGCCTTCGGCTGGCCGCGGCCGGGGCAGGCGCCCTATGTATTCGACTTCGCGACCTCGGTAGCGGCGCGCGGCGAGATCGAGCTGCACCGCCGCGCCGGCACGCAGTTGCCGCCGGGCTGGGCGCTGGACCGCGAGGGCCGGCCGACCACCGACCCGCAAGCCGCGCTGGCCGGGGCGATGCTGCCCTTCGGCGGGCACAAGGGCTCGGCCATCGGCACGATGATCGAGCTGCTCGCCGGGGTGATGATCGGCGACCTGACCAGCCCCGAGGTGCTCGAGGTGCTGGGCACCACCGGCCTGTCGCCGGTGCATGGCGAACTGGTGATCGCGCTGTCGCCGGAACGATTCGCCGCCGGCCGCCCCGGCGATCCCTTCGCCCGGGCCGAACGGCTGTTCGAGGCGATCGAGGGGCAGGGCGCGCGGCTGCCGTCGCAGCGCCGGTTCGCGGCCCGCGCGGCGGCGCTGGCCGGGGGCATCACCCTGACCGAAGCCGAGGATGCGCAGCTGTCGCGCCTGCTCGAGCACGGGCTCGACGCGCTGGCCTGAGCCGGGCCGGCGGAATCTGTGCTCACAGTTTAAATATTTTCTGTCGACAGCGCGGATACCCTGTCCTATGCTGACCCGGTATCCGGAGGGGCATGATGGATGTCGGCGTCATCGGCGCGGGAATCGTGGGCGCGAGCATCGCGCTGGTGCTCGTGCGGCGCGGGCACCGGGTCACGCTGATCGACCGTTCGGATGGCGCCGATTCGGCCGCGCGCGGCAATGCCGGGGCCTTCGCCTTCTCCGATGTGATCCCGATCGCGACCCCCGGCATCATGCGCAAGGCGCCCGGCTGGCTGCTCGACCCGGAGGGGCCGCTGACCCTGCAGCCCGCCTATCTGCCGCAGATCGCCCCGTGGCTGCTGCGCTTCTGGCGCGCGTCCCGGCGCGACCGCTACCGCAGGGCGGTGACGGCGCAGACCGCGCTCATGAACGCCTCGCAGGCCGCGCTTGACCGGCTGCTGACGGCAGAGGGGCTCGAGCCGCTGCTGCGCCGCGAGGGGCAGTTGCAGCTTTACGACAGCGAGCGCAGCTTCCACGCATCGCTGCCCGGCTGGGAGGAATGCCGCCGCAACGGCGTCCGCTTCGACCTGATCGAGAGTGCCGGCGCCCTTGCCGAACACCAGCCCGGCCTGTCCCCGCGCTTCACCCATGGCGCCTGGACGCCGGACTGGATGAACGTCACCGATCCGGCGGCCTGGCTGGATGAGATCACCGCCCGCGCCGTGGCCGGGGGTGCCACCCGGCTGCGGGCCGGGGCGCAGGCGATCCGCCCCGCCGAGGGCGGCGCCGCGATCGCCACCGACAGCGGAGAGGCGCGGTTCGACCGGGTGATCCTTGCCGCCGGGGCATGGTCCGGCCCGCTGGCGCGCAGCCTCGGCCTGCGCCTGCCGCTCGATACCGAACGCGGCTACAACACCACCCTGCCTCCGGGTGCCTTCGACCTGCGCACCCATCTCACCTTTTCCGACCACGGTTTCGTGGTGAGCAGGATCGGCGACAATATCCGCGTCGGCGGCGGCGTGGAACTCGCCGGCCTTGCCCGGCCGCCGCGCATGGCGCGGGCGGAGGCGCTGCTGCGCAAGGCGAGGGCATTCCTGCCCGGGCTGAAGGCCGATGGCGGGCAGCAGTGGATGGGCTTCCGCCCCTCGATGCCCGACAGCCTGCCGGTGATCGGTCCGGCGCCGGGCGCGCCCGCGGTGATCCTCGCCTTCGGGCATGGCCATCTTGGCCTCACGCAGTCGCCCGGCACCGCCGGGATCGTTGCCGATCTGGTCGAAGGCGCCGCGCCCGCCATCGACATCACCCCGTTCCGCCCGACCCGTTTCGCAGGAGCAAGCGCATGAGCGTCCACACCTTCCTCTGTCTCGACGGCCATACCTGCGGCAATCCGGTGCGCCTCGTCGCCGGCGGCGGGCCGCTGCTGAACGGCGCCGACATGATCGAGAAGCGCGCCGATTTCCTTGCCAACTGGGACTGGATCCGCACCGGCCTGATGTTCGAGCCGCGCGGCCACGACATGATGTCCGGCAGCATCCTCTACCCGCCGACCCGCGACGACTGCGACATCGCGGTGCTGTTCATCGAGACGTCGGGCTGCCTGCCCATGTGCGGCCACGGCACCATCGGCACCGTGACCATGGCGATCGAGAACGGCCTCGTCACCCCGCGGGTGCCGGGGCAGCTCGCGCTCGACACGCCGGCGGGGCGGGTGGACATCAGCTACCGGCAGGAGGGGCGGTTCGTCGAGGAGGTGCGGCTGACCAACGTGCCGGCCTTCCTGCATTCCGAGGGGCTGACGGCCGAGGTCGAGGGGCTGGGCGAGATCGTGGTCGATGTCGCCTATGGCGGCAATTTCTACGCCATCGTCGAGAGCCAGAAGAACTTTCGCGACATGGCCGACCATTCGGCGGGCGAACTGATCGCCCGGGGCCGGCAGCTGCGGGCCGCGCTCAATGCGAAATACGAATTCGTCCACCCCGAGAAGCCCGCGATCCGCGGCCTGAGCCATATCATGTGGACCGGCGCGCCCACGCAGGCGGGGGCGGATGCGCGGAATGCGGTGCTTTACGGCGAGAAGGCCATCGACCGCAGCCCCTGCGGCACCGGCACCAGCGCGCGCATGGCGCAGCGGGCGGCGAAGGGGCTGCTGGAGCCCGGCGCGACCTTCGTGCACGAATCGATCATCGGCAGCCTGTTCTCGGGCCGTCACGAGGGGCCGGCACGGGCGGGCGATTTCCCGGCCATCATCCCCTCGATCGGCGGCTGGGCGCGGCAGACCGGGATCAACACCATCACCATCGACAGCCGCGATCCCTATGCCCACGGCTTCACCGTGGTCTGATCGCCTCCCCCCCGACCGCCTCCCCCGACCGCATCCGCAACGAAAGCGCAACATGACGACCATCACCTATACCAACGCCCGACTTCTCGATCTCGATGCCGGCGGGCTGACGGAGCCTACCTCGCTCACCCTGCGCGACGGCCGCATCGCCGGGCGCGGCGGGCCGGTGCCCGAGGGCGGGCGGACCGTCGATCTCGGCGGGCTCACGCTGATGCCGGGGCTGATCGACTGCCATTTCCACGTCGTCGCCTGGCAGCTCGATCTCTGGGCCAATGTCATCGCGCCCGACAGCCTTGCGGCCTTGCGGGCGGCGAAGGTGATGGAGGAGCTGCTCGACCGCGGCTTCACCACGGTGCGCGATCTGGGCGGTGCCGATCTGGGGCTGGTGCGCGGGGTCGAGGAGGGGCTGATCGACGGCCCCGACCTGGTGATCTGCGGCAAGGCGCTGTCGATGACCGGCGGCCATACCGACCTGCGCGCCCGCACCGACATCCGCCCCGACGCGATGGGCGACCGCCTTGCCAACATGGGCGCCATCGTCGACGGCGTGGACGAGGTGCGCCGCCACTGCCGCACCCAGCTCAAGCAGGGGGCGCGCTTCATCAAGGTGATGGCCAACGGCGGCGTGGCCTCGCCCAACGATCCGATCGACGGGCTGCAATATTCCGACGACGAGCTGCGGGCCATGGTCGAGGAGGCGAGGAACGCCAATACCTATGTCTCGGCCCATGTCTATTCCGACGCCGCGATCCGCCGCTGCGTGGAGCTGGGGATCACCTCGCTCGAGCATTGCAACCTGATCTCGCCCGAGACCGCGCGCCTTGCCGCCGAGGCCGGCTGCATCGCCACGCCGACGCTGGTGGCCTATGAGGGGCTTCATCTCGAGGGCCGCGCCTTCGGCTTCGGCGAGGCGGAATTCGCCAAGATCGCCGTGGTGCGCGAGGGCGGGCAGAAGTCGCTGGGCTACATGCGCGACGCCGGACTGCCGATGGCCTTCGGCACCGACCTGCTGGGCCAGTTGCGCAAATACGGCGGCATGGAGTTCGAGATCCTCGCCCGGGTGCTGAGCCCGGTCGAGATCCTGCGCGGCATGTATGAGGCCGGTGCCCGGCTGTGCCGCATGGAGGGCGAGATCGGCACCCTGGCCGAGGGCGCGCGCGGCCATCTGATCGCGGTGCGCGGCAACCCGCTTCAGGACATCGCCCTGCTGGGCGACCCGGAGGCGAACATCCCCCTCGTCATCAAGGACGGCGAGATCCGCCGCGACCGGAGGGCCGCGGCATGAGCCCCGACCTGACGCATGCCTTCGCCCTTGCCGCCGGCGAGGATGCCGCCGCCCGGGTCTTTGCCTATGCGGTGGAGGGTATCAACTCGGTGGCGCCGTCGCTGCTGACCACCGCCTCGGTCTACGACCTGGCGCGGATGCGCTCGCGCCGGGTCTATACCGAGGATGCCGCCGCCTATCCGACCGGCAATTTCAAGCTGATCGAGCGCAATTCCTACTACGAGCGGGTGATCGAGGGGCGGCAGCCGTTCTCCTCGACGACCATCGAGGAGATCGCCGAGGTCTTCTTCGACTGGGAGAAGATCCGTGCGCTGGGCTTCGAGTCCAACATGAACCTGCCGGCCGTCGCCGACGGCGAGGTGATCGGGACGGTCAACCTGCTCAACCGGGCGGGACATTTCACCCCGGCGCTGGTCGCCGCGGCGATGGAATGGCAGCCGGTGGCGACGCTGGCCTTCCTGCTGCTGCACCGCCTCGGTGCCGAGAGCGCGACCTTCCATCCGGCGGGCGAGACCCCCGCCATGGCCGGCGGGGTCGAAGGCTGACTCAGAGTGGTTGAAGGGTGACAGCGGGCCATGTTGGCCTCTCAACAGGAGAAGAAGAATGCCCAGACTGATGACTGCCGCGGTTGCCCTCTGCGCGCTGGCGCCGCTTGCCGCATTCGCGCAGGATGACACCGTGCGGATCGCCTTCCTCGCCGCCTCGAGCCAGAACGGCTACAACGACGCGACCTGGCAGGGCGTGAAGGCCGCCGCCGCCGAGCTCGACAATGTCGAGGTCGAGATCTTCGACGGCGAGTTCAGCGCCACGGTCCAGTTCAGCCAGGTCGAGGACATCGTGGCCTCGGGCCGGTTCGACGGCATCGTGATCGCCCCCAACGACACCGTGGGCATCGCCACCGCGCTCGAGGATGCGGTGGATGCGGGCATCCTCGTGGCCTCGACGCTGTTCCCGGTCGGCCCCGAGCTGACCAACATGGAGCCGCAGGTTCCCGGCCTCACCGTCACCGTGGCCCAGAACCCCGAGGACGGCGCCATCGCCCAGGCCGAGGCGCTGGCCGAATTCTGCGCCGAAATCGACCCCTGCAACGTGGTCGTGTTCATGGGGCAGAAGATCTTCCCGTTCGACAACCTGCGCAACGAGGCGCATATGGCGGTGCTGGGCCAGCATCCCAACATCCATGTGGTCGCCACCGGCGAGGGCAACTACAGCCCCGACACCGCGCTCACCGCGATGTCGGACATCCTGCAGGCCCATCCAGACATCCATGCGGTGCTCGGCTCGGCCGACCAGCACCTGATCGGGATCGAGATCGCGCTCGAGGATGCCGGCATCCCGGTCGAGCCGATCTACCTGATCGGCGGCGGGCTCAACCAGATCACCGTCGATGCGATCCGCGAGGGCCGCTATGACGCCACCCTGTCGCAGAACCCGTGGACCGAGGGCTACCTCGCCGCGAAGGCGCTGGTCGAGGTCGCGCGCGGCGGCGAGAGCCCGACCTGGATCGACCCCTCGGCCTCGATCGAGAATCCGCTGATCGTCACGGAGGAATGGCTCGAGGCCCATCCGGACTTCACCCCGGAATGGGAAGGCTGAGCGCCGCCTGACCGAACGGGCCGGGGCTTTCCCGGCCCGCCACTCTCCTGCGGGAAGGAGTCAGCCATGCCTGGCGAAGAGATCGCCGTCCGGGTGCGCGGCGTGGAAAAAAGCTTTGGCGGAACCCGCATCCTCGAGGATATCGCGGTCGATATCGGCCGTGGCGAGGTGCATGCGCTGGTGGGCGAGAACGGGGCCGGCAAGTCCAGCCTCGGCAAGATCATCGGCGGCTACTACACGCCCGACCGCGGCCGGGTCGAGGTCTGGGGCAGCGAGATCACCCGCTTCACGCCGCGCGACGCGCTCGGGCACGGGGTGGCGATGATCCATCAGGAACTCCAGCTCGTGCCGGCGCTGACGGTGCTCCAGAACGTCTTTCTCGGGCAGGAGAGCAACCGCGCCGGCGTCCTGACCCGGGGCGACCGGGCCCGGTTCGCGGAACTCGAGCAGACCTGCAACTTCGGCCTCGACCCGGATGCGCGGGTGGCCGACCTGCGCATCGCCGAGCGCCAGAAGGTCGAGATCATGCGCGCCATCGCCCGCGATGCCCGCATCATCATCATGGACGAGCCCACCTCCTCCCTCACCGAGGACGAGGCATCGCGGCTGCATGCGCTGATCGCGCGGCTGAAGGCGCAGGGCAAGACCGTGATCTACGTCAGCCATTTCCTCGACCATATCCTCGCCAACTGCGACCGCGTGACGATCATGCGCGACGGCGCGGTGGTGCGCAGCGCCGATATCGCCGGCGAGACCAAGCGCAGCCTCGTCGCCTCGATGCTGGGCCGCGAGGCCGACATCCTCTGGCCGGAGCTGCCGCCGGCACCCGGCCCCGATGCGCCCCCGGTCGTGGAGCTGCGCGATGTCTCGACCCGCGCCGGCCTCTCGGGCATCTCGCTCGTGGTGCGGCCCGGCGAGATCGTCGGCCTGATCGGGCTGGTCGGCGCCGGCCGCACCGAGGTCGCCCGGGCGGTGTTCGGCGCCGATGCGATCACCGCCGGGCAGATGCTGATCGACGGGGTGGTGCAGGAGCGGCTCTCGATCCGCGAGGCGGTGGAGAAGGGCATCGCCCTTGTCCCCGAGGACCGCCGCAAGCAGGGCCTCGTCCTGACCCAGGCGACGCGGCCCAACATCAGCCTCGCCACGCTCGGGCGGATCAGCCGGGGCGGCATCCTGCGCAACCGCGACGAGATCGCCCGCACCCGGGACATGATCCGGCATTTCGGCATCGTCCCGGCCCGGGTCGACGGCCGGGTGGTGTCCTATTCCGGCGGCAACCAGCAGAAGGTGCTGCTCGCGAAATGGGCGGTGGCGCGGCCGCGGCTGCTGATCCTCGACGAGCCCTCGCGCGGGGTCGATATCGGCGCGCGCCAGCGGATCCACGAATTCATCACCGAGATGGCCCGCGCCGGCACCGGGGTGCTGCTCATCTCGTCCGAGCTGGAAGAAGTCATCAACCTGTCCCATCGCAGCTATCTCATGAGCGAGGGCCGGATTTTCGCAGAGGAACCATCGGCGGGCCTGACGGTGAACGAGGCGCTGGCGCGCGTCTTCGCAGAACAGGACCGCCATTCCGCAGGCCAGGAGACCCGCGCACATGAGTGACGCCCCCACCCTTTCCAGACGCCCGGACCAGCGCCCGCCGGTGCTCGAGATCGCGCGCGAATACGGCATCCTCGTCATCATCGCGCTGCTGCTGATCGGGCTGACCTTCGCCTCGGACAGCTTCCTGACCCCGCGCAACCTGCTCAACATCCTCAACCAGTCGGCACCGCTGGCGATCATCGCCTGCGCGCTGACCTTCGTCATCATCGGCGGCGGGTTCGACCTGTCGACCGGGGCGATCTTCGGGGTGGCGGCGGTCAGTGCCGGCTGGATCGCGATCCATGTCGACCCGATGCTCGCGATCCTCGTCGGGCCGGTGATCGGCATGGTGCTGGGGGTGGTGAACGGGATCATCATCACCGCGTTCAACGTCCATTCGTTCCTGGTCACGCTGGCCACCAGCCTCGTCTACCGGGGCATCGCCATCCTCATCACCGACGGCAAGCTGATCCCGGTGCGGATCCCGGAATTCGCCTGGATCGGCCGCAGCCGGGTGTCGCTGTTCGGGCTCGAGGTGAATGTCGCGGTGCTGGTGATGCTGGCCTTCATGGTGCTGATGATGTTCGTGCTGAACCGCACCACCTTCGGCCGCAAGGTCTTTGCGGTCGGCGGCAATTCCGAGGCTGCGCTGCTGTCGGGGATCCGCACCCGGCTGATCGTGGTGATCACCTTCGCCATGTCCGGGATCGCCTCGGGCCTTGCCGGGGTGATCACCGTCTCGCGCATCTCGATGGCCGAGCCGCAGGCGGGCGCCGGGATGGAGCTCGAGGCGATCGCGGCGGTGATCCTCGGCGGCACCTCGATCATGGGCGGGGCCGGGGCGATCTGGCGCTCGGTCGCGGGGGTGCTGCTGATGGCGCTGATCGGCAACGGCTTCAACATCCTGAACGTCAACCCGTTCTTCAAGGACCTGACCACCGGGGTGATCATCGTCGTTGCCGTCGCCCTTGCCGCGGCCAGCCCGAAACGCTGAGCGCGCGCCCTTTTCCGCCGGGCGGCCGGGTGCCGCCCGCACTCCCTGACCACCGGGCGATGCCATCGCCCCCAAGAGGCCCGAGAATGACCGACAGAATCATCCGCGTCGCCACCGATGTCGGCGGCACCTTCACCGATCTGGTGCATTTCGAGACCGACGTGGCCACCGGCCGCCAGACCGTCGTCACCGGCAAGTCCGACACCACGCCGCCCGAATTCGAGAAGGGCGTGATCAACGTCCTCGACAAGGCCGGGGTCGATATCGCCTCGATGGATTTCTTCGTCCACGGCACCACGGTGGTCATCAACTCGCTGACCGAGCGCAAGGGCGCGAAGGTCGGCCTCATCACCACCCGGGGCTTTCGCGACGTGCTCGAGATCGGGCGCGGCAACCGGCCCGATTTCTTCAACCTGATGTATCGCAAGCCCGAGCCCTTCGTGGAGCGGCACCTGCGCCGCGAACTGCCCGGCCGCATCGACTTCCGCGGCAACGAGCGCCAGCCCGTGGACCTGTCGGAACTGCCGGCCATCGTCGCGCATTTCCGGGCCGAGGGCGTGCAGGCGGTCGCGGTCTGCCTGATCCATGCCTATGCCAACCCCGCCCACGAGGAGGCGGTGCTGGCCGAACTGCGGCGGCTCTGGCCCGAGGCCTCGGCCGTGGCCAGCCACCAGATCACCCGCGAGTGGCGCGAATACGAGCGGACCTCGACCACGGTGCTGTCGGCCTATGTCCAGCCGGCGGCGGAGCGTTATCTCGACCGGCTCGAGAAGGGGCTGACCGGCAAGGGCTATGCGGGCCAGCTCTTCATCATGCAGTCGAACTGCGGCGTCGACTCGGTGCAGTCGATCAAGTCGGTGCCGATCACCATGGTGGAATCCGGCCCGGCCTCGGGCTTCTGGGGCGCGGCCGAGCTGGGGCGGATCATCGGCGAGCCGGACGTGATCGCCCTCGACATCGGCGGCACCACAGCGAAATGCTCGCTCATCAAGGGCGGCAATGTCGCCATCAAGACCGACTACTGGATCGAGCGCGACCGCAAGTCGGCCGGCTATCCGATCATGGTGCCGGTGGTCGATCTGGTCGAGATCGGCAACGGCGGCGGCTCGATCGCCTGGGTGGACGATTTCGACAAGCTGCATGTCGGCCCGCAATCCGCCGGCGCCAGCCCCGGCCCCGCCGCCTATGGCCGCGGCGGCGAGGATGCGACCACCACCGACGCCAATCTCGCGCTCGGCCGGATCAACCGCGACTATTTCTGCGGCGGCTCGGTCGTGGCCGACATTCCGGCGATGGAGACCGCGCTCGGGCGGCTGGCCGGGCGGCTGGCGATGACCGAGGCCGAGGTGGCCCGCGGCATCGTGCGGATCGCCAATTCCAACATGGTCAACGCGCTCAAGCTGGTGTCGGTCAACCGGGGTTTCGATCCGCGCGACTTCACGCTGGTGGTGTTCGGCGGCGGCGGGCCGATGCACGGGGTGGCGCTGGCGCAGGATCTGGGCATCCGCAAGATCGTGGTGCCGCGCGGCGCGCCGGTGTTCTCGGCCTGGGGGATGCTGATGAGCGACCTGCGCCGCGACTATTTCGTGACCGAGCTGATGGAGGCCACCGATCACGACGCGCTCGCCCGGCTGCTCGAGAGCACCGAGGAACGCGCGCTGGCCGATTTCGCCCGCGAGGGGATCGGGGCCGACAAGGTGAAGTTCGACCGGCTGGTGCGCGCCCGCTACCAGAACCAGGAATTCGCGGTCGAGGTGGCGCTGCCCGCCGACCGGCCCACCGCCGGGAGCACCGCGACCATGATCGCCGCCTTCCACGAGGTCTACGAGCGCGAATACACCTATCGCCTCGATGCCGAGGTCGAGGTGATCGGGATCCATCTGGTCGCGGCTTCCGAGGTCGGCAAGCTCGAGATCGTCGCCCTGCCGAAAACCGGGGCGACCCTGGAGGAGGCCGTGAAGGGCCGCCGCATGGTCGATTACGCCACCGAGGGGGCGCATGAGGCCGTGATCTACGACGGCGAGCGCCTCGAGCCCGGCATGAGCTTCACCGGCCCGGCGATCATCGAGGATCCCGGCACCACCATCGTCGTGCATCCCGGCAACCGGGTGCGCATCGACGATTTCGGCAACACCCATATCGAGATCGGGAGCTGAACCATGACCCGGACCGCACATGACCCCGTCACCTTCGACATCATCCAGAACGCGCTCGAGGCGATCGCCGACGAGATGTTCGTCGCGCAGCGCAAGGCGTCGATGTCGGCGATCATCTACGAGGTGCTGGACCTGTCGTCCTCGATCCTCGCCCCCAACGGCGACATTGCCGCCGCGGGCGCCGGCATCCCGGCCTTCATCGGCGTGCTCGACAAGGCGGTGAAGGGCATCCTCGAGAAATTCCCGCTCGAGAGCGTGAAGCCCGGCGACATGTTCGCCTCGAACGATCCCTACTGGGGCGGGGTGACGCATCTCAACGACATGGTGCTTGCCTCGCCGGTCTTTGCCGATGGCAGGATCATCGCCTGGGTGGCGAATATCGCCCACTGGAACGATGTCGGCGGCAATGTCCCCGGCTCCATGTCCTCGGAGGCCACCGAGATCTTCCAGGAAGGGGTGCGCATCCCCGCGGTCAAGCTGTTCGATCAGGGGCAGGTCAACCAGGCGGTGCTCGACATCCTCTATGTGAACACCCGCCTGCCGGATTTCCTGCGCGGCGACCTCTGGGCCGGGATCGCCGGGCTGCGGATCGGCGAGGCGCGGATTCTCGAACTGGTGCAGAAATACGGGGCCGAGACCTATGCCGCCGCGGTGGCCGACTACATGGATCTCGGCGAACGGCGGGCGCTTGCCGCGCTCGCGCAACTGCCGGCCGGGGTCTACGACTACGAGGAGGAGCAGGACAACGGCGCGATCCACCGCATCCGCCTGACCATCTCGCCGGACAGGTTCAGCGTCGACCTGACCGACAACCCGGCGCAGGCGGGGTCGAACAACTCCTCGCGCGAGGGGTCGGAGATCGCGCTGCAACTCGCGTTCAAGACCTTCACCGATCCGGAGGGCCCCGGCAACGGCGGCTGCTTCCGCCCGCTCGAGGTCATCACCCGGCCCGGCACGATCTTCCATGTCGAGGAGCCGGGCGCGCTGGGCTATTACTCCGAGGTCGAGATCCGGCTGTTCGACATGACCCTGCGGGCGCTGGCGCATCACTTCCCCGGCGTGGTGCCGGCGGGCAATTTCGCCTCGATCTGCGGCACGGTCATGGGCGGCAAGCATCCCGACACCGGCCGCCACTACACGATCGTCGAGCCGCAGGTCGGCGGCTGGGGGGCATGGGAGGGACATGACGGGCCCTCGGGCCAGTTCTCGGGCTTCCACGGCGAGACCTTCAACTGCCCGGCCGAGATCGCCGAGGCCCGCTACGGCATGTTCGTCGACCAGGTCGCCCTCAACAGCGAACCGGGCGGCGAGGGCCGGTGGCGCGGCGGCAAGGGGATCGAGGTCCATTACCGGGTGCGCGGCGACCACAACTTCCTGTCGCTCGGCTATACCCGCTCGCGGCTGCCGCCCTGGGGGCAGGCCGGAGGGCTGGACGGCTCGCTCAACTACGTCGAGCTGCGCCGCACCTCGGGCGAGGTGGAGCGTTATTCCTTCGCCACCAATGTCGAGGTGAATACCGATGACGTCATCCGCATCGTGACCGCGAACGGCGGCGGCTACGGCGATCCCGCCGGGCGCGCGCCGGAGAGCATCGCCCGCGACATCAAGAACGACTACCTGACCCCGGAGCGCGCCGCCGAGGTCTATGGCTACAGCGGCGGCTGAGGCCGCCCCCGCATCCGTCCGGCGACCCTCCCTGCCGCCGGACGGCCGGGCCCGCGTGGTCACCGCGCGGGCCCCCTTTTTCCGCCGCCGGCCGGCCACAGCAGAAGGGCAGCAGATGACCATGGATCCCGACGAGCTCGACCACACCATCGCCGCGCGCTTTCCCGCGCAGATCGAGTGGCTGAAGCGGCTGGTCGCCTTCGACAGCACCCGCGGCAACGAGGCGCCGTGCCAGGACTGGCTGGCCGGCGAATTCGCCGCGCGCGGCTATGCGGTCGACCGCTATGTGATCGACGAGGCGGCGATCTCCGGCCTTCCCGGCTTCTCGCCGGTGGTGGATGCCGATTATTCCCGTGCGGTGCAGGTGGTGGCGACCCACGAGCCGCCCGAGACGGACGGCCGCAGCCTGATCCTCATGGGGCATGTCGACGTGGTGCCGACCGGGGCGCCCGAGCTCTGGTCGCAGCCGCCGTTCGAGGCCCGGGTCGCCGACGGCTGGATGACCGGGCGCGGCACCGGCGACATGAAATGCGGGGTCTCGGCCATGGTCTTTGCCCTCGACGCGCTGCGCGCCATGGGCTGGGAGCCGGCGGCGCGGGTCCATCTCCAGACCGTGAGCGAGGAGGAATGCACCGGCAACGGCGCGCTCTCGACCCTCGCGCGGGGCTACCGGGCGGATGCGGCGCTGATCCCCGAGAGCATGGGCCACCGGCTGATCCGGGCCGAGCTCGGCTCGGTCTGGTTCCGGCTGCGCATCCTCGGCCAGCCCGGGCACATGATGACCGGCGCCGCCAGCACCGGCGGCCATGCCATCCTTGCCGCCGGGGAATATACCGCCGCGCTTGCCGCGCTGACCGCGCAGATCAACCGCGAGGCGCGCGACCATCCCCATTTCGGCGCCATCGCGGATCCGGTGAAGTTCAACCCCGGCCGGATCCACGGCGGCGACTGGCTGGGCTCGGTGCCGTCCTGGTGCGAGCTGGATTGCCGCATCTCGGTCCTGCCGGGGATGTCGCTGCCCGAGATGCGCGCCCGGGTCGCGGCCGCGGTCGCGGCCTGTGCCGAAAGGCTGGGCACCGCGGTGCCGGCGCTGTCGTGGATCGGCTTTCAGGCCGACGGCCATGTGTTTGCCCCCGGCTCCGAGGCCGAGGCGGTGCTGGCCGAGGTCCATGAGGCGGTGACCGGCAGCCCGCTCGAGACCATCGCCATGACCGCGACCAGCGACACCCGGTTCTATGACCTCTACTATGGCATCCCCGCGCTCTGCTACGGCGCAAGGGCGCGCGGGCTGCATGCGCCCGACGAGGGGGTGGAGCTCGACAGCCTGCGGATCACCACCGGCATCATCGCCCGGTTCGTAGCCCGCTGGTGCGGGCTGCGGCGGATCGCGGCCTGACGCAGGAAAAGGCGGTGCGGCCGGCCAATCCGGTTGCATGCAGGCGTTCGACATGCTGTTTCATCCCGGCAGGTCGATCGGTGGCGGAGGTATCGTGATCATGGCCAGACAGGCGCAGGCGGCCGGGGGGCCGAAACGGGGTTCGGGGGCGCTGCATGTCTTCGAGGTGTTGAAGGGCGAGATCATCGACCTCAGCCTCGCCCCCGGCAGCACGATCGACGAGACCGTGCTCGCCGCCCGCTTCGGCCTGTCGCGGACCCCGATCCGCGAGGCGATGGTGCGGCTGGCGGCCGAGGGGCTGATCACCACCCTGCCCAACCGCGCCACCATCGTCAGCCAGATCGACTTTCTCGCCCTGCCGCAGTTCTTCGACGCGCTGTCGCTGATGTATCGGGTCACCACCCGGGCCGCCGCCGCGCATCACCGCGACGAGGACATTCCCGGCATCCGCGCCCTGCAACAGGCCTATGCCGACCGGGTGCAGGCCCGCGACGTGATGGGCATGCTGACCGTGAATCGCGAGTATCACCTCGCCATCGCCCGCGCCGGGCGCAATGCCTATTATATCGACCTGTTCTCGCGGCTGCTGAACGAGGGGCTGCGGATCCTGCGGCTCTATTACTCGTCGTTCAACGATGCGCTGCCGCAGCAATATGTGGACGAGCACGAGGCGATGACCGGGGCGGTGATCGCCCGCGACCTCGAGGCCGCCGACCGTATCGCCGCCGCCCATGCCGACCAGATCGTGCGGCAGATCCGCTCCTACCTTGCCTCGGACACCCGCATCAGCCGGGACGTGGCGCTGTAGGCGCCGCGCCCAGCACCGCCCCCCGGGCCGAGGCCGCGGCCAGCCCGGCGGCCACCGCGCGCCCGAACCCCTCGGCCCGCATCGTCCCGAGCGCGGCGGCGGTGGTGCCGGCATAGCCGAGCATCTCCTCGATCACCGTGGCCGGGTCGGCCTCGAGCAGCAGTTGCGCGGCCATGGCGACCACGCCCCGCGCGGCGCGGCGGGCGAAATCCCCGGGCAGGCCCTGGGCGCGGGCGGCTTCTGCCAGCGCCTCGGCCAGCAGCGCCGGGAAGGCGGCGCCCGAGCCGGTCAGCCCGGCGCAGAAATCGACCTGCGACTCCAGCGCCAGCTCCGCGCTCTCGCCGCAGGCGGTGAAAAGCGTATCGGCGAGCGCCCGGTCCTCGCCGGTGGTTCCGGGTCCG
>Ga0172382_10004967_pt1 | contig 20075 bp, 30 predicted proteins | sample Leawel138RmetaG_FD_122245 | JGI IMG/M metagenome (GOLD analysis project Ga0172382, IMG submission 122245) | Leachate microbial communities from a municipal landfill in Southern Ontario, Canada - Leachate well 138R metaG | ecosystem: Engineered > Solid waste > Landfill > Unclassified | place... | reverse complement strand
TTATGATTATCCGCCATTCAAGCAAGAGCTATTTAATGTTATGTATTACCCAGCAAAGAAAAAAGTTGATCATACAGCGGCTGGGTCAAAAGATATTGCCGACTCTGTAGTTGGCGCAGCATTTAATGCAATTAAGTCTTTAGATAAGACAGATATTAATGAGCAGTCCTTAACAGATATATTTGTCTTTGCTAATAGTAATGGTGAAGAACAGTATAAAGAAGCTGTTAAAAGTGCGCTAGATAACCTTATGAATATATTAAAAAATAGTTGATAGTCATACGGAATAACTTTTGCACTATATATAGTAGAGGTGTAGTTAAATACAAGTGGAGGTTATATTTTGAGAACACATAAGGCAATTTTAAAGAAAGTTAAAGAGTGGCAAGGCAATCCAATGATGGTTGCTGGAGTTTATCGTTTATTTACTTATTTACCATGGTCTATGATCCCTGAGCAATATAAGGAATTCTTTCCAAAAGAAGCAGAAGAAAAGTGGGATGAAGACATTGGAGAAATAAATTTAGCACATTTAAAAATGGATATAGAATCAGAAGTTAGAGCTATACTTAACATGATGGCAAAGAAAAATGTAACGCATTGTCTTGGGTTAGTTCCGATGGTATTAGCAGATGTCTTTATTATTGAGCGAAGCGTCGCATCGTTGCAAGGTAGACTTTCAAAGATTATTAACACATATAAAGAAAATATGGATATAGATATGGAGCTTGCTGAATATTTAGCAGTACATGATCTATTTGAATTACTAAAGGAAATCTTGAACAAGTCTAAAATAAATGTTAGCTTTAACCTAGATAAAGCATTTGAGCAAGTATTAGAAGCAATTGAAAAGTTAAAGAATAGTGCAAATCAAGTTGGTATTTCAAAAGATATAGATAAACAAGTAGATGAGGCATTGACAAAATATAAAGAAGCACAGGAAAATAGCACCGAGTGAAGCCTACCTATAAAATTTCTGCATCATTATTAAATAGCTATATCTACTATTTAAATAATCCAACTGACAAAAACTATAATAGTTTAGTTAACCATGTTCGTGGTATATTTGAAACGAATAAATATTTAGAGCGTGGTCTTAAGTTTGAAGATGAAGTTTTTGAAGGTAAGCATGGCAAGCTATCCCAGCTATTAAAAGATTTGCCAAAACAAGTATGGGCAAATAGAAAAATTATACGAGAAGACTATGATATTCTCATATCTGGTAAGCTTGATGCATTAGATAAAGATAAAGGCAGAATATATGATGTCAAACGTGTTACATCACATACGCACAATAAATATGATGATTCAATGCAACACATACTATACTTCTATATTATGCCAGAGATTAATGAATTTTATTATTTAGTTGCATCTGGAAATGACAAGCTTATTAAAAATGATGTAGTACTTTATAGGCGTCCAGATGAAAAAACTTTAGAGGAGACTGTGATGCATATGATAGATAATTTCTATGCATTCTTAAGACAGAAAAATTTATGGAAAGATTATACAGAATTTCAGAAAGCAAAAAATTGGGGGAAGACTAGTGAGTAATAAACAAAAGAAACTAGAAAGCTTTATAAATGGTAATATTGAAAAAGTTAGATTAGAGAATGGACAAATATCTTGGAAGAAGCTGGGTAAGCTTATCTTAGAAGAATTCCCAGGAGAGAATGTTCATAAAGAAAGAATTAGAAGTATTTATAGAAAGTCTGCAGATCCTACATATAAAAAATGGCACTATAAAAAACAAGCAGTAGGGTCTATGGCTAGAGAAGAAAAATCTTATAAAGAAGCTATACTATCTAGAATAAATAAAAAATATTCTGTAGCAGCACTAGCAGATAGATTAGATATTCCAGAGGAAGACTTACTGCAAGAGATTATTCAACTTCAATTTGAAGGCTATGCAATTAGTCTTTGGCAAGAGTCTGGTAAGCGCTTTGTTCAGCTTGATTTAAAGAATAGAAAAGATGTAGAGCCAACTGAACACTTCTTAAATAAGACTGAAAGCAAAATTAAAATCGCTATCTTCTCAGATACACACATTGGACATAAGCAATCTAGAAAAGACAAGCTAAATGCTTTTATACTTGAAGCATACAGACAAGGCATACATGACTTGTTCTTTGCAGGTGACTTAGTAGAAGGTCATTATATGGCGATTAGACCAACATCTATTAAAGAATTAGAAGCTATTGGTTTTGATGACCAAGTAGAATTGGCAGATGAAACATTGCCAAGATTACCCGGACTAACCTATCATATGATTAGTGGTAATCATGATGGCTCATTTACTAGAAATGCTTTTGCTAATCCAGTAAAGACACTGGCAAAAATGAGAAATGATATCAATTACTTAGGACACAATTTTGCCAAAGTATGGCTAAATGACAAAGTGTCTATTGCCCTTGTTCATCCAACAGATGGTATAGGACAAAGCTATGATTTAAAGATGAAGCAGCACATTGATAGAGCTAGACCAGAAAAGCTTGCTAGATTTATATTCATGGGTCATTATCATAAGTTTAACCATACACACTATAAGGGTGTTGATGGTTATATCATGCCAGCATTTGTTGGCTATTCACACTTCATGGACGATAAGAATCTTGCAACTATTATTGGCGGCATCATCTTAACTATTAACTTAAATAAAGACCAAGAAGTTATTTCATTTATACCAGAATATTTCTTTTTTGATGAATAAAACAATCAAAATGTATATTATATTATGTAAGGGTATATTAATTAAGGGAGGCATGTACAATGCTAATGGATAAAGCCACGTTAATACAAGCTGTTAAAGATGAACTGCAAGCAGGCATTGTTAACCTTGAATTATCTGATGAAATTATTGAAAGAAATCTAGATAGATCTCTAATGATATCTGCTGACTATTTTAACTATACGGACTATAAGACACTTCCAGTCACTAAGACAACAGGTTCAAGTGGCTATATAGAACTGGCAGATATTGACCCTAATGGTATACCTGCAATTATGCAAGTATGGCCAACAACAAACGTTATGAATCTTGATGCCGCATTACTTGGCTTAGGCTCTATCTATATTAACATGGGTATGGCACTTAATCCACAGCTAAATGCTTATTCAAGTATGATCAATAAGCTTACACAGCTTGAAGGCATTATGGGAAGAAATGCTAGAGTTGTTGGAGATAAGCTTTATATGGACCATTATTGGGATTCTGTCACAGTACAGTATATCCCAGAGATAGTAGATATTGAGCACATTAATGAGGGCTCATGGATTAGATTTTTGATAGATTATACTTCAGCACTATGCAAGCGACAACTTGCACAGTCACGTGGTAAATATGTAGTATCATCTAATCCAGCAACAACAAATGCTGCAGAGCTATTAGAACAAGCTAATAGTCAAATGCAAGTACTTGAAGAAGAATTGAAGATGAAAGGTGTTCTTTTAGCTAGACGCTAAAAACACTGATTATATAATCTGACGTCCTGTACTCTCCTTTCTAAAAAATATTAGTAGTAAAAATCCTCCTTTCTATTTTCTGACGTTAAAGACTGGACAAGCACAGGCAAAACCAGTCAAAAGAGTGACTAGATGACTAATGTCTCTTCCTCCTAGGCATTAGTCATCACACTCAATTTATACTTTGCCGGAATAGCTCAATTGGTAGAGCATCTGCCCTGTAAGCAGCGTGTTGTGGGTTCAATTCCTACTTCCGGCACCAAAACATTGAATAATTCAAGGAGAGTTCCTGCCGTATAAGTGGAAGATTTAACAATGGGTGATTCACAGCCTTCTGTAATTCTTTGTGAGTAAGATGACGTATGACAGTTCCGATACGTAGGTAAAATAAAAATTGGCTGAGAGGTGTTATAATGACAAATTCAACAGGAACATTACAAATAAATAACTTTTATGATTTAAATAAGAAATATCCAGAAACAGAAAATTATGATGCCTTCTTTAATTCTACAGAAACAATCAATAGCGAAAAAGTAAAATCAATTATTTATGGAATTTCCCTTGTTGCTTCAACTAACTCTGATTATATAAGCGATAAATACAGTATGAATAACTTTTTAGATTTGAATCAAATATGCGAAGCCAATAAAGAAGAAATTGATTTCTTTTATTCAATCAGAAAAAAGTCTTTTAAAAAGATAAACATAATAAAAAAATGATTTAAAAAGATTTAATAAATCTAATCAGAGATTCTTTACCACAAATTGACCAAACAAAGAATATTCGTGAAGAGGTACAGAAGTTCCTCTTATATATGTGAAACTTAACAATGGGTGATTCACACCCCTATAAATGAGAAGTTTAACAACAAAAAGAACATGAATTAGTAAGTTAAAACAGGAGTATCCCTACCTTAGTGGGAACGATAAAATCCTCAGCACCTCTCGATGATGTGGCCCATGAGGAATGAATATGAGTTCGCTGACCAGCATGCGACTAATAAGTGGCTGGGTTGAATATGATTTACCGAGGGTGACGGTTAGAATATCACTCATGTGGCTCACCTAGCAATTGGTAGGCAGAGATATTAGATTGGTAAATTGGTAAAGCGATTTGCTTTTCTACAGTCGGACAGGAGACCTTAAACTCTGTTCCAGCGGTCATGGGTTCAGACCTAAAATGGACTTACGGTAATCGGGCACCGATGACAAATACACAAATTGGGCAATCTAAGATTGCAACCGTAGCGTTTGATAGGGACAAAGACGTGCTGTTACAAAACCTATCACTTATTTACAGGGGTTCTCGTTGATATTCGTATCATACGGGGCACGCTACAAATTTTTGCCTCTGTAAATTAAAAGATGGTGATCCCCAGCCGTTGGTGAAAAAACCAAAAAATGGGGAACATTAAATAAAAAATGCCTAATAAATAGGGTTTATATTTCATAGATAGTACTCCTTTTTGTAGGCTGACGCTCACTCAAGTAAACTATGTGTACATGGGCAGCGTTTAGTAGAGGACAATTAAGCACAAAATCTCTACAGGCAAGTTTAGTCAGGCAGACCGCTATGACTGACTTGTAGAAGCAGATGTTTATTTTATAGACAGAGCACATTATACATAGTATATTCGCGCTAACCAACAGCACTAGAAACATCTGCTTCTATAAGTTAAAAAGTAAAGGGGAAGTTAGTTTATGGATAAAGTTCAAATTAGTAAGATATTAAGTAAAAGGTATAATAATTTTTATCAGGTAGTTAATGATTTAACAGATTACCTAAAAAATTACTATGTGCAAGCAGAAGTTTTAAATAGTATTGTCTTAAAAGCAAAAGCTAACAAAGGGTTTACAACAGTTGATCTATTTAAATATTTCTATGAAGCTATGAAGGATACTGTTGAGGGCACCGTCTATTGTCCATCAAAGTATAATGCACAGATGCTTTTAAAGAGTGTTTGGGAAAATTCTAGATTCTTAAACTTGGTGCTATTGCAAATTAAAAAAGGTTATGCTATTATTGAAGTTGAAGCTCCAGCAGTGACTGAAGAAGATAAGACTGCAGAGCGTTTAAAAAGACAAGCAGAAATTATGGGAGCGGCAAAAGCTAGAAAAGCTGCGGAGCGAAAAGCTATTGAAGATGCTAATAGACAAAAGAAGCAGCGAGTTAAGGCAGAGAAAAAAGAGACTTTCACAACTAAAAAATTGACACCAGAGCAAGAAGAACAAATTAGATTACTAAAAAATTTAAAACTATAATGAAGAGAGGTATAAACAAATGCCAAACAAAAAAGATTTAGCAGTATTTTATCTATTAAGCTTTACCTGGGGACTTATATGGACCCTGGTAGGGCTTTTTGCGTTTTCCTTTGTCTATATATTCATGAAGGATAAAGTGCTCATACGGAGCATTGCTGGCCGTATTGCTGTAACATTTAAAGAAGCAAATTTTGGTGGCATAAGCTTAGGTATTGTCTATTTTGTCTCAAAGAGTGATAACAAGCATACACATTTACATGAGCTAGGACATACACTACAGCATATATGGTTTGGTCCATTATTTTTATTTCTAGTTGCTATTCCATCTGGTATACGCTATCAGTATAGAGGTCTAGTATGGAGACTTAGCAAAGAGTGGGGCAGAAGATTGAAACCATATGATAGTGTATGGTTTGAAGGCCAAGCAACCAAGTTAGGCTATGCACATTTTTCAGAATCAGTTTATAATATATTTAAGGGAGAGTAAATTATGCCAACACCAGAAAACTATAGATTAGCATTAACATTAGTAAGAGATGCAAATAGTGATGATGTCACAGGTTATGTAGACCAGATAAGCAATATCTTAGAGACAACAAACTATTCATTGAGACAACTTAGAGACGCCGCTGTTAGACAAATTGATATTGCAGAGCAAACATTGGATACAGGTGAAGTCTTCAGGGGCGATACAGAAGAAGGCCAAATTGAAATCACAACAGATAACGCACCAGATATTTTGGAAGAAGGACTATTCATGCTTGTAGCAGTTACAGCATTTTCACGTCTAGCATTACCTGATGAATTTATAAATGCTTCAAATGATAGAAACTATTTAGATGCTGTTCAAATATTTATTTCTAAGCTTTCAGAAACTAAGCGTAATAGTATTGCAAGTTATTTCATGGAACAAGAAGAACCAGTTGAAGAACCTGAACTGGAGTATGATGATGAATATGAAGACCTTATTACTGATGAAGATATGGAAAAACTGTTTGCAGATGATCCTAGAAGTAGAAAAAATTATACAGATGGTCAAATAGAAGCATATAAAGAGCAAATAACTGACTGGGGTGATAGAGCAATCACAAGTATTAATTACATGGTAGAAGATATGTACAAGCTAATTAAAAATAATAGAGAAGGCATAAAGGAGCAGTTGGCTAGTAAGTATAATATTATTCTTGGTGGTAATCCAGAAAATGGCTCTATGAATTTAGATACACTATTAAATAATCATGATATTAATCCCGGTCATATATATGGACACTTATCAGAGACATTTGATATTCTAAAAAATGATATTAGAGGCTTTGCTGAAGTAGCTAAGCTATTAAGAGCCATTATGAGAGCAGATGATTTACCACAGCCAGAGTTTCCATATCCTCCAAGATTCATAGTGCTAGATGATCATGTCTATGATATTTGGAATGCTGAATTTCCATTAGCAATTAATAGAAGACAGCAACTTTTCGGGTTTTTAAGAATATGGGCGATGATACTTGCTACACTATATAAATCAAATGGTAATATCGGTAAGCTATCAGAAGACTTTAATGTAACACATAGTCCAGGCACCATAGATGCCATCTACGAATCATTTATAGACAAAGTTGTTAATGGCCCTATGCAAGTAGAAATTGTAACTATATTAAATAAAATAGGAAGTAACAAAGTAATTTCAGATATTAATAAAGAAATTGAAAAGAAAGAAATTAGAAGAAGATTGGCAGATAGAAATAAAGAAATTGAGAAGTATAGACCAATTAAGTTTAAGGGGTGGAAATAGTGAAAATTAATAAAAAGAATCTAAATGAAGTATTAAATATTGTAAATAGTTTTGGCTATAGACCACAAAAAGCTTTTGTAAAGAATAACAGATTACATCTATCTAAAAGCATGTTGAAATATGTTGAGAGTCGCTTATCTGGTAAAGCAGAAAAATTGGTAGAAGTAAAAGATAGTGCAGGATCAACTTACTTTCTGGAATTGATAGATGGTGCACTCTATATAACAAGGGTTTTATTTGATGGGCGTGAAACAAAAGTATTTGTGTCATCAAAATATTTAAAAGATATTAAAGATACTATGCATGTGACAAAGAAAGAAATGCAAAAATTAGTTAAAGATATGCGTGGTGAATTTGGCCTATGAGTAGTATAATTAATGAAGCATTGTCAAAAGCCTATAAGCAGTCCATTGATAAAATAAAGCTTCACTTAATAGAGAAGCAGGGTCTAAACAGTTTAGAAGCCACATATGTCACAGAGTTCTATACAGCAGTAAAAGAATTAAATTTGTTTGCTTCAAAATACTTTAAAGAATTTGATTATGATGGCGAACTATTTGATCTAAACAATATACAAAAATTTGCAAAGTATCCAGAGGCATTTTATGATATTGTTATGCTAGTTATGCATAGTGATACACTTTTAGATAATCTAGATGTTTCATTTGATGGCCTAACTGTTAAGCTAAGCAAAAAAGAAGCTATAGATAAGAAAGTAGAAACATATGGTCAAAGCACTATATTTGACGACTACAAAGTTGCAGAGGATAAAAATTATTATACATTTTATATGCCAAACTACAAAGTTGCTAAAGAATTTAGAACTTTCTATGGCAAAGTATACCCAGATGACAAAGATATAAGTAATGCAGAAAATTCAGACTTCTTTTATAGCAATTGGTGCGTTGTCTCAAGCAGTGCTAAAACATATTTCAGCCAGCAGAAGTACGGTGATACTAATGGAGTATGGTTTATAACATATTCAAAGCGTAACCCAGCTCAAAAATTCCGTGAGAAGTTTGGAGTTGATCATGTAAATAAGAGAGCAATATATAATGCTTTAGGAACAGATTCATCAGAGTATAGAAATGCCAACTTCGGTGAGATATACTTTAGAAGATCAAAAAATGCTGAGCCACATGGTAACCATGGCTATCATATATACAGTAATTATCCAGGTACTGGTTTTGAGGAGTCTAGATTAGAACCACCAACGTCCTACTCCTATGAAAGCATTGATATAGCTTCAAAAGGAATTAAAGAAGAAAGCTTTACAATTAGTGGCGGCAAGCTTACTTCTGTAGAGTCTACTAAAGAAATAATAGTTGTTCCAGATGGCGTTACAGAAATTATGGCTGGTGCATTTAAAGATTTGAAAGAAGCAAAACAAATAGTAATGCCATTCTCACTAACTAGAATTAGAAAGCACGCATTTGATAATCTACCAAATCTTAAGATAGTTAGTGTTAGTAATAATTTGGAGGTTATTGAAAGTAATGCATTTATTAATATGGGTCCAGCCTATGATAATACATTTAACCCAGATAAGCTTAAACAAAATGTATGGCGTGATTTAATGGCTGATGCACATATATTTGCTATCGGTGTTATAGATCAAGGTGTAGGTGGTGGATATGCCTATACAATTAGTAAACCAAGCAAATTAAGATATGCACCAAGGGATATAGTCTATGCTTATAGACATCTTGAAGACTTAGGTAAAGATATAGCTACAGAATCTAAGAAAAGAAAAGTTAAAAAAGAAAGTTTTAGAGTAAAAAGAGAGCTATATGCAATGAATGACTTATACTCTATAGAACGTGAAGACACATTAATTATTGATGCAGACCCAGCTGAAGCACGCGATGTCAAGGTATTAAAAATTCCAGAGGGCATAAAGACTATTGAAGGAAGTTTAAAAAACTTTAGAAAACTTGAAGTTATAGAGTTTCCATCAACACTTGAGTCTATAGATGATATAGATTTTTCTGGTTCAACTTTAGCACTTTTAGATTTAAGTAAGACAAAGATTAGAAACATAAGAGCAGGACAGTTTAGATCAATGCTAAACCTAGAACTTGTTAAATTGCCTGAAAGCATAGATCACATAGAAAGAAATGCATTTGAAGGTAGTGGTTTAGAATCAATTAACATTCCAAGAAACTGCATTGTAGATGAAGATGTATTTAAGAATTGTGTATTTTTAGAAGAGATACAAGTAGCTGGCCTTCAAAGTTTTATTGATAGTACTGCAACTAGGACAATGGGTTGGATAGAAAAAAATAAAATAAAAATAAAGGAAACGGGGCATTAAACAACATGCAAAACAAAAAAATATTTAATACTTTTTTAGAAAGTATAGAAGAGCAAGAAATTAAATCTTATGCACAGTTAATACAACTTCTATCTGGGACTGACCTAGAAGATACAGAGTTGCTATTAAAGGAATTGCAGAATTTAACATTTATTGAAGATGAAGAAGTTTTATATAATAAGTTGCCTATGGCTGTTTATTATAAGCAACTACCTGTAGTCTTAAATAGTGATATCCTAGTAAAGGTTGTCATCATGCAACAAGCTGATGGCCTCATTTTAGTAGTGCCAGAAAACATTGTTGAAACCTACCAAGACTTGGTGGAAGATGCAGAGCTTATTTCAGAAAAAAACAATGGCATATCACTTTATGCAGAAATCTATAACTTTGAGATGTCAGATCCGAAGTTGCAAGACTTAATTAAAGCAACTTATGTTGCATCTGGAAACGAGATAAAAGCTTTTGATCTAAAAGATAAGTTAGCAAAAAAACAAAAAGACAAAGAGTCTAAAGAAAAACCAGATAGAGATAGAGATCTTGGTGGCTTTGATGACCTAGATTCTTTTGATGAAATTAGTGAAGAAGTTGCAGATATTCCAGAAGTAGAAGTTAATGAAGAAGCCTATAGAAAGTTTAAGAAGCAAAGTAATGCATTAGAAAAGTTTGTAGAAAGGCTATATAATAAAGCAAATCCTGTACTAAGAGAACATGTAAGAGTAAAAAACTTTAAAAAAGTTCTAGTCATTGAAGTAGATAATAAAAATATCTATGAAGCATATGCAACCAAGACAGCTGTAGCTAAACAATTACTTAGTAATTTTGGTGAAGCTATTAGAAGAAATAGAGATACACAATTAGTAGATAGCTTTTCTAAAGATGGCAAGCGCTTCTTTATCTTAGCTGAAAACCTAGCTAATAATTACTGGTATGTCATTAATGAAGACATGGATAAGCTTGATGATGATAAAACTTATATAGAACCTAACTCCAGAACGGTTGTAAAGTTGAGACAATCTAATATTAGAAAAGAATCTAGGCATATAGTTCCATATAAGAAGGGTAAAAAGATAGTCTTTGTTGGAGGTATTATTTAATGATAACAGAAGAAAAGATTGTAGACATGGCATATACTGCGGCCGAAAAGCTTTATAACATGAATTATAATGGTATGAGGTCTCTAAGTATTGATAAAGATGACTTCATGCAAGATGCTGTTATGTATATCTTAGACCTCTACAGAAAAGACTATATGCATTTAGATATTGAATCTAAGGCACCTGGCATGGTTATGAAAATGTTAAAGACATTTGTCTTAAATCTGTTTCAGGTGACAAACAAAAAGCAAAATAAAATAGGTCCATCATTAGATCTAGAGTTGACAGATTCAGAAAATAATCAAACCTTGTTAGATATTATCCCAGACCATGAGCAAGATGCTGAGGTACTGTCAAAGATAACAGATGGTAAACAATGGTTAGAAGATATTGTAAATGAGTTAGATGTATCTGGTTATACACAAGGCAAACATAAGTATGTTGGCAATGATAAGATTCTAGGGTCAGACTTAAAGTTTTCTGAGCATAATATAGGAAAGCTACTGTTGCAAGGATATAATACAACAGATATCCTACATGTATATGATGCATATGCTTCTAATATTGGTGCAAGTTCTAGAGCTACAATTGTTAATAGAAAAATAAATAATGTCATCAACAAAATAGCTGATGTTGTCAATAGCTTAGGGCCAGATGAAATAGAAGCAGTTAAGCTTTATCTTACATCAAGTGGTTTTGGTGGTGCGCCGTTAGATGATGAAAACTTGGTATCACCAGAAGATTTTGATCCAGCTAAAGTACAGCCACGTAAAAAATAATTAAATAAAAGCTAATAAAATACAAGCCAACCAGTCATATGGTTGGTTTTTTGCACTATATATAGTGTAGGGTAAAATAAACTTAGGAGGAATTAAAAATGGCTTGGGTACTAACAAAAACAGATAGAAAAGCAAGTTTTGCTAATGGTCGTTCAGTTATTCGTGATCGTGTAGTTTATGAAACATCTGATGGTCGAGAAGTTGTAAAGTTTAATAATGATTATCACTTTTTAGAAAGATCAAGTTATAGTGATATTCATAGAATTAGCTTTGGCATTAGCTTTTATAGACAAGTAGCATTTAATAAGACAAATACTGAGTTCATTATAAAGAAATAATTAATAGGAGGTAGAAGAATGAACCTATACGATGAAGCAATAGAAGAATTAAAGTGTGTTTGGAATGGCAACGACTTATCATATCCATCAAAGGCAATTAAAGCCCTCGAACGTGCGAAAAAGGTTGAGGAGTTGTTGGGGTTGTATCGTAAAGCACACCCAACAGTAAGTGTATTTAATCCTTATTACAATGATTTAGCTAAAAAAGAAAAAGAATTGGAGGAATTGAAATGATTACGCATGAAAGTGTTTTAAATGCTTTATGCAAAGAACCAAGCGAAGAAATCCAAACATTAATAATCAATTATGTTAAGGAACAAGAAAAGAAAGAAGAACGTGCGAAGAAGGTGGAAGAGTTCATATCTCTGTGTTCTGTAGAAACAACGGATACAGGGCATGAAGTTGTATTTTGGCGAGATGAAAACTATGAATACGCTAAACAACTATTAAAAGTATTAAAGGAGGAATTGAAATGAATGGAAATTGTATGTATTGTGGTAGACCACTAACAACAGGCGATTTTAACGGAGTATGCCAAGAGTGTAGAGAAATGGGGCGTGGCGAACTCAAAGAGGGAACAACATGGTCGTCATTTGATATTGATGTTAAAGAACCTACGCCCCCAGATTATAAAGAATGCTATGAACAAACGATGGTAGAAAATGAAAAACAAGCCGTTATCATTGATTCACTAATTGCTTATGTGAAGGAGTTGAAAAGGAAATGATCAAGGAAATGACACCGAAAGAAGCATTAGAAGTGTTAGTCAATAATCTTGACCAAGCAAAGTTGAAAGAATTGTCGAGTAGTGATGATTACTGGACTAAATATGAAGAAGTTAACGAAGCAATCAACGTGTTAGAAAATATAATCTTATATAATGAGGTGATGGAAGATGAGTAAAAAATATGAAAAACTTACGAAAGAACAAAAAGCATTAAATGGTTTAGCAAACTTTATTATTATGCATGGCAATAATGATGATTATATTGAGTGGCATGATACGATTAGACAAGCCCTCATCGAACTTGAAGAACTCAAGCGTGATGTGAAACGGTATTTCTATTTAGCAAATGAAGAAGAAATAACAAAAGAAGTGATGGATGAGTTTAGTAAAATACTAGATAAACTATCGAAAGTAGGTAAGGAAGAATGAGTAAAGAGTTAGAAGCGTTTATGAAATATTGTCCTATTATACCGAGTGAAAATAACTTTAAGTATTGGAGCGATTATCAAATTGCATTAAAAAAATACGAAAGAGAGTTACAAACATTTACTAAAACATTTGAATTATTAAAAAAAGCCCTCACACCACCAACAGCCAATGAAGTGTGCAAGGCGTTGAGTGAGTGGTTGAAAGAAGAGTTACCAACTTTGTGGAATTATAAAGTTTACCATGATAATGGTGGGTTTCATTACTATAATAATGAAGATTATGAGATTTATTTGGTAGATTACGATGAGGTATTTGAAAGAATATTTTTCCCAAGATACTTACCACCTCACCTCATCACACTTATTGGTCGGTTTTATGAAGGATTGGAGGAAAATAAAGAATGAGCAAGGAAATGGAAGCATTAAAAGATTTAATAAAAAGAAACAACGCAATAAGAGAAGAAGGACACTTTCACATTGGCACAGATACTATTAACATTATTAAGAAAGCCCTAACACCACCAACTGCTGAAGAAGTGTGCGAGGCGTTAAAGAGTTATTTTGGGCATCACGTAGATAAAATATTTTATGACAATGAAAGTAAATCATTTAGAGACGAAATTAATCCTAATTTAGTAGAATATTTATTTGATATTACTTATCTTAAAGATATACCTCCATCACTCATCACGCTCATCGGCAGATTTTACGAGGGTTTAGAGAAATGATTACACATGAAGAGGCAATAAAAGCATTAGATGGTTTAGCACAATTTATTATAATGAATGATACAGGAACGGACGAAAGTGCAAGTGCTATTGAATGGCATGGTATTATTAAAAAAGCCCTCGAACGTGCTAAAAAGGTGGAAGAGTTACTGGACCTATACCGATTACAGCAAGAGTTCAAAGAACGCTACAACACCCAAGATGGAGTATTAGACAGACAGGAAACGTTAGACACTTTGAGAGAAATTACAGAAGAAATATATTTAAAAGAAAAGGAGTTGGAGGAGTTAGAATGACACCAAAAGAAGCACTAGAAATTATAAAACGCAGTATACAAAATTTAGAGTATAATGATATTCTAGATCAAGAAGCATTATTAACTATTTCTAAAGTAATTATAGAATTTGAAGAATTAACAGCTGAATTAGCTCGGTATTTTACTTTAACATTAAAAAGAGATAGCAAATGGTCTACTGGCTTATCTAAAGAAGAAGAGAAAGAATTAGTAAATATTGAGTATAAAATCATAAGTATGCTTAGTGAGAATACACTATAGAGTCATAAAAGTTAATTATTACACTATATATAACAGGAGGGTGAAGTATGTTAAGTAAACTACAAAAAGTTGATAAAGACACAAATGATTTAATTGATCAGGTACGTGAGTATCTTTTTAGCATTGGTATTAGGACTACCCGTGAGCGTGCTTGGGATATTTTTCAGTCAGTTCATCAGCTACCATATAAAATGCTAGTTGAAAGAAATCAGACAATTAAATATCAAGGGGCAGGTGCACATATATCTCATAAGCATGCTAGCCAGCTATTGGTTATTAAGAACATTGGTAGATTTGAAATCAAAGGTGTGTCTAGCAAAAAAGACAAAAAGAAGACAGCAACTATTAAGTTCATGCCATCTTATGAAGTTAGAGATATGATTAAGAAAGTTGAAGTGACTGAGTAATGGCATATGATTTTACATTTACACCATATGTTAAAAAGAAGGAAGTAGACCTATCTTTTCCATTTTCATATGATTTAGTTAAAGCTAGTGAGGAAAAAGAAGACTTTAAGATTGAACTGCCCGCACCATCTACTATGAATGATAAAAAAGCTGTAAAAGATTTATTAGCTGAGAAAGTCCATGAACAAATTATAAATAAGTTTGACTTTAATAAGTATTTGAATAAGTATAGTAAAGACTTTCATAGCTTTACTTCTTTAGCATATATAATTAAAGTTGAAGTATTTATGGTGACAAAGGATAAAAAGAGAGAAGTCTTAAATCAATATTTTATAAAAGCTAACAATTTTAAATCAGACTATACATTTAATCTAATAACAAATATAGAACAGTTAAAAGAAGTTTTAACTACAGATATAGAGCGAATTGCATTTGATACAGAAACAACAGGCTTAAACCCAGAGGTTGACCATATTGTAGGCTATTCTTTTTCATTTAAAGATAAAGAAAGCTATTATGTGCCAGTAAAGCATGATAGAAAATATAAAGATATGAATCTAGGCAAAGAAGCATTAAAGATATTATATGATGCCTTAATAAAAGCCGAGCGGGTATATATGTTTAATAGCAGATTTGATATGCGTATGATGGAATATACAGATGCTAGCTTTGATATGTCTAAAGTTAAGTATAGAGATGTTCAAGTTAGTGCCTGGTTTGCTGACCCCGATATTAGACAGCATAGTCTAAAATATTTAGAGAAACATTTTTTGGGCATTTATAGACAAGACCTAGTTGCTACTCTAAAGAATTCAAAGATGGATACCTATAATACAGCACTCCTATCACCAGTTAATATTCTGTTTTATGCTGCTCAGGATGCTGCTTCAACCTTTGCTTTAGGTGAAATAACAGATCGATATCAAAGGGAGTTTAGGAATTCTGGGGAGATAGACCAACGCTTATTATATCCCTTAATGAAAATGGAAAATAGAGGAATCAGAATTAATACAGACTATTTAAAAGAACAGCTAGACTACATATTACCAAGGTTAGCAGAGCTTGATGAACTAATTAAATCACAAATAGGTGATATTAACTTAAACAGTCCTAAGCAAAAGTCCGACCTATTTAAGAAGCATAAGCTAGATACAAAAGTAAAGACTAAATCTAAAAATGGTAATATGGCAACAGGTAGAAAAGAAGTAGATGCCATGATTGAAAGAATGGAAGAGCAAGGTAAAACTATACCAGTATGGCTTACATATCTTGGTGAGAGATCTAAACTAGAAAAATTGCAGTCAACATTCTTTGGTAGTCTACTAGAACAGGCATTAATGAACAATGGCAGAGTAAGAATTAATTATAGAAATACACAAGCAGCTACAGGTCGTCTTTCCTCTGGTGCTGACTTTGGAGAATAGGAGAACTTATGAATATTAAACTAATTGACTTTGGTTATGAGCAACCACCCAAAAGGGCTCACTATAATGATGCTGGTGCAGATGTCTTCCTTAAAGAGCGTGTGAGACTGTTTCCACATGAGACTAAGGCATTACCATTAGGCTTTGGTCTAATGCTTCCTGATGGCTATATGGGCATTGTACAGCCAAGATCTGGTCATGCAAGAAGAGGCATTATTGCACACATTCCACCCATTGACTCTGGTTATCGTGGTGAAATACATGCTATTGTGACAAATACAACAAACACAGACGTGTTCTTAGAAGTTGGTGAACGCGTTGGACAGCTTGTCATATTGCCAATTGTCATAGCAACGTTTGTAGAAGATGAAGATCATCTTGGTCCATCTCGTGGTGATGCAGCATTCAATTCTACAGGTAAATAGCAATGAAGATTCTATTTTTTGGTGATCCACATTTTGATAGCCAAACGCCAACTTCCAGAATAGATGACTATAGAGTTATGTCATTAGCTAAGTTAAAGACAATACTAGATCTTGCAGTAGAACATGGTATTACCAATGTAATGACTACAGGTGATTTCTTTGACAAGTATGAAGTATCTTATGCTTATCTAAATGATTTAGTATCTCTTCTAACTGAGTTTAGAGACAAAGGCATTTCGGTGTGGTCACTCATTGGCAATCATGATTTACCATATAATAATATGGCATACTTTAAAAATACACCACTTAGTCTTCTATTTAGAAGCAATTTAGTAAAGCATATTAAAGAAAAGAATGAGTTTATAGATCCAATACTGCATAAGCAAATTAATGTCTTTGGCATAGACTTTACTAAAGAAGCAATTGTAGATAGTATTAAATTAGATGAAGGGCAGACTAATATTCTAATTATGCACTATGCCACAGAAAATACTGTACCTGGTGAATCTATTGAGACAAAAAGAATTAGCAAGTTTGACTTCACTGTATCTGGGCATGATCATGCTTATTATCCGCCATTAGAATTAGATAATGGAAACACTATATTCAGACCTGGTTCACTACTAAGAAGAACAAAAGATGATTATAATCTAGTAAGAGATATCATATTATATGTATTTGATTCAGAAAGCAATAGCATGGATGCATGGGTTCTACCAAATACTAAGAAGGCTTCTGAGATATTTAAGAATGAAATTTTTGGTGAGCAGAACTTAAATCTTTATGATAATAAGTATAATGAGTTATTTAACAAAGAGTACTTTGAATCAGAAGCTAACAATATTTTAGAGATACTTGATGTTTTGCCGGTGACTGTCTCTAAGGAAAGCAAAGAAGCAGTTATAGATTATCTTAAAGAATCAGGAGTTAAGCTAGATAAAGAGGTGTAGTAATATGAAACCAAGTCAACGTAAACTTAAAAAGTGGAGAAAAGAAAACCCTAAAAAGCATAGGTCTTATGCAGAAAAGCGAGACCGACTTTTTAAGCATATAAATAAAGAAATGAGGAATACTGAAAATGACACTAAATGAACTTTATGAATTAGCAAAAGAAATTCCAGAGTATTTAAAATATGAGAATAAGTATGCCTGGCTTGGCTATAACAATATTATAGATGTCCGTTATCTAGACGTAGATGATATACTAAGAGTTAAGACCCCTATTAACAATTTTATTAATGAGCACGGCTCTGTTTTACTTTTGCCAAACATAGTTAATGGTCATGTTGTAGATCTATTAGTTAGAGCACTAGACTCACCACAAATGATAAACTATAGAGAAGTAAATCTACCATATAACATAGGTAATCTTAAAGACTTCAAATATGGTGACCCACTATTTATTGTAGAAGGTCCAGCAGATGTTGCTGGTCTTAAGCTGGTTGATCCTAATATAGCAGTTGTGGCATTAAAGACTAATGATATTAATAAAGATGCATACCAAGTCTATAAGAGTTTGACTAATAAGATTGTCCTAGTTTTAGATAGTGATAAGGCTGGTCAGCTACAGCTTGTAAAGATGAGGTTGAATCTGAAAGAACTTGGAATTAGTACGTATACTATTAATCAGTTTGGCTATCTAAAAGACACAGGTGAGATTGCAGAAATAACTATGTCATATGAAAAATCAAAGAATACTGAATTACTTATAGAGCTTAATAACATTAATCTATATTATAAAGCCCAAATAAAATTAATAAAAATGTCTTAAACCAGTCATACGATTGGTTTTTTGCACTATATATAGTGTAGGGTAAAATAAATTTTAGGAGGATTTTATGCTAACACAAACCAAATTAAATGAGCTTGGTAATTATTATTTAGAGGATTTGAAAAGACGTGGTCGAGAATTTAACAAAATCATCTTTGTACTAAAAACACGTAAGTCAGCACAAAATTTTGGTAAAGCAATATTGTCAAATGAAAGAATGGGTTATGACCAAATTGAGATTAACCAATATCTCACAGATCAAGATGAACTCATTAATACAATTTTGCATGAGCTAGCACATTTAGATTTATATGCTCGTGGTGATGGTCATGGTTATAGATGGAAAAAATTAGCTAACGTTTACAGTCATTGGTATAATACACTAATCACAACAACTAGTCATAAAGAAGTTGCTATTCCGGGTATGATAGAAATTCATGTTGAATGGTCTGATAAGTGCTTACAAATAAATAAGCACTTAGATAGAAAGTATGTTAAACGTGTGACATCAGAAAAAAGAGCAGAAACATTTATTAAGAAGTATAGCAATATTGGATTTATTAATAGTTATAAAGTCATTAAGACTGCTTAAGGAGGGCATATGAAGTTAACAGAAGTTATGAAATTAAAAGTGCTATTTGATAAAAATCAGGAGGCACTATTACACGATATTGACATTTTTCAATATAATAGAGTAGAACAGTATACTAATCATGCTGAGCTATTAGACTATAGTAATGATGCTGTAAAGAAGCGAGCTATGACAGTTGGTACTGCATTTAATATTGCCTTTAAGTTTTTAATAGCAATCACACATGATAACTTAGATATAGGGACAGTTATAGAAAAGTCAGTATTTAAAGAAGAAGCTATAACTATGGAGTTAGGGATACAGAAGTTAGAAAGTGAGGGTCATAGTCTATCATCTGTATTTTATGGCTCATTAGCTATGATTAAGGACTTAAAGAAAGAAGACCCAGAGTTAATTCAAAAAGTAGCAAGCTATGCAGTTTCTCTATCATGGTTTAAATCATATTTTGAATCTGGCTTTTTCCCAGCAGATGTATCTGTTATGTATGTGTCTTCTCAGGTACATCAAGATCTAACTAATGAAGTATATCTGTTACTTAAAAAGTCTTACTACGAATTTATACTTGGCTATATCTTAGATAGTCCAGAGCATATTATAATCATTGAACCTAAGCTTTCGGCCGATGATATAACCTATAAGCCAGACTTTATTTTAGATGGCACTATGATTGATATACATACAACCGCAAACTTAAAGACTGGACCAGCAAATGTTAAAAAGCTTATTGGTGCATATCTTCTTAATAAAAAGCATAAGACAGAAGTCATTGAAGAATTTGCGATTTACTATCCAAGATTCTCTTTACTAGATAGATACACAGAAGATGTACAAAAGTTTAATGAAGTCATAGAATAAAAGTTTCACACTATATATAATAGATAAAGGAGAATATATTATGATTATTACATTGCCTAACAAGAATTTGTACATTGACTTTGATGTTGACAGCAACTTTACTTTAAAAGAAAAGAAGATAT
>Ga0172382_10004965_pt1 | contig 20085 bp, 20 predicted proteins | sample Leawel138RmetaG_FD_122245 | JGI IMG/M metagenome (GOLD analysis project Ga0172382, IMG submission 122245) | Leachate microbial communities from a municipal landfill in Southern Ontario, Canada - Leachate well 138R metaG | ecosystem: Engineered > Solid waste > Landfill > Unclassified | place... | reverse complement strand
GGCTGTTCGACGATCATTTCACCATGGCCGATCTCGAGCGCGCCGAACTGGCGATGAAGGTCACCGGCACCGACGGCTTCACCCTGGCGGGCCATTCCAACATGGCCGAGATCAGCCGCAGCCCGGCGGAACTGGTCGCGCAGACCATCAACGCCTCGCATCAGTATCCCGACGGGTTCCTGCTGTTTCTGGGCACGATGTTCGCGCCCACCCAGGACCGGGGCGAGAAGGGCTCCGGCTTCACCCACAAGCCGGGCGATGTGGTCGAGATCTCGACCCCGCTGCTGGGGACGCTGGTCAATACCGTGGTGCATTCCGACGAGGCCCGGCCCTGGACCTTCGGCACCCGGGCGCTGATGCGCAACCTCGCCGGACGCGGGCTGCTGTAGGTGAGAGCGGGGCAAACCCCGGAACCCCGCCCGGCGGCAGGGCAATCGGGCGCGCGGCCCCGCACGGGCCGGCACGGCATCGCCGCCCGCACCCCCCGTCATGGCGAGGCGAAGCCGACGCAATCCATGCCGGGTGCGGCCCCCGGTCCCGTGGATTGCCGCACCGGCTTCGCCTCCTCGCAATGACGGAATATGCCGTTCGCCCGGTTGCCCCGCCCGGCGTGCCAAGGTTTGACTTTGGGCGGCGCCTCGGTAGTGTGGCGATCTGCCCGTCAACAGGAATTTCCGGCCCCGCCATGACCTGCGATCGCGCCTGCCCTGCCCCGCGGTCGCGGTTGTCCGGCCCCTGCCACCGGGGGCGCCCTTGAGCGGCTCGATCGTCCTTCTGAACCTCGCCGGCGCGGTGGCGCTGATGCTATATGCCACCCGGCTGGTAAAGACCGGGGTCGAGCGCGCCTATGGCCATGTCCTGCGCCAGCGGCTGCGGGCGACGATGCGCAATCCGCTGATGGCGGTGCTGACCGGGACCGGGCTGGCAATCGCGCTGCAAAGCTCGACCGCCGTGACGTTGCTGGTCGGATCGTTCGCCGGGTCGGGCATCGTCTCGGGCCTTGCCGGGCAGCTCGCGGTGCGCGGGGCCGAGATCGGCTCGGCGCTGGTGGTCAAGCTGCTGACCTTCGACCTGTCGCTGCTGGTGCCGCTGTGCCTCGTCACCGGCACTTTCCTGTTCATGGGCTCGGGCCGGCGCTCGTGGCAGCAGAACGGGCGCATCATCGTCGGCATCGGCCTGCTGATCCTGTCGCTGCGGATGATCGGCGAGGCCTCCGAACCGCTGCGCGACAGTCCGCTGCTGCCGCAGATCCTCGATTATTTCTCGCATGATCCGGTCACCGCCTTCCTGATCGCCGCCGCGATCACCTGGGCGTTCCAGTCCTCGATCGCCGCGATCCTGCTGATGGCGACCCTGGCCGGACAGGGGATCATCTCGCATGACCTCGGCATCGTGCTGGTGCTGGGGGTCAATCTCGGCTCCTCGGGCATCGCGCCGATGCTCACCCGCGGGGCCGAGCCGGCGGTGCGGGTGGTGCCGGTGGGCAACCTGCTGATGCGCGGCGCCGGCTCGGTGGTGATGCTGGTGCTGGTGATGGCGTTCCGCCCCGACCTGTCCTTCCTCGGCGCCGATGCCGGCGAGCGGCTGGTGAACGCGCATATCCTCTTCAACGTCATCATCCTGCTGCTCGGGGTGCCGCTGGCCGGGATCGTCTACCGGCTGTCCGAGGTCATGGTCCGCATGACCGCGCCCGCCGAGGGCGGCGAAGCCGGCACCGCGGTCGCCTTCAGCGCCCTGGACGAGGGCGCGCTCGACAATCCGCCGCAGGCGATCGCCAATGCCACCCGCGAGGTGGTGCGGATCTGCGAGACCGTCGACCAGCTCCTTTCCGGCATCATCCATCTCTACGAGGATGCCGACGAGGCCCGCGTCACCGCCTTCGCCGCCCGCGACGACGAGGTGGACGCCCGCCATGCGGCGGTGAAGCTCTATCTCGCGCGCGTCACCCGCAACCAGCTCTCGGACAGCGACGCCCTGCGCACCCAGGAGCTGCTCGGCGCCTGCGTCCGGCTCGAGCAGGTGGGCGACATCATCGTGCGCAACATGCTGGTGCAGGTGCGCAAGAAGATGGAGCTCGGCCTGTCCTTCGCCCCCGAGGGCTGGACCGATCTGGTCAGGTTCCATGCCGCGGTGCTGGCCAATGCACGGATGGCGTTCAACGTGCTGGTGTCGCACGACATCCAGACCGCGCGCCAGCTGGTGCAGGAGAAGGACCGGCTGCGCGACCGCGAGAAGGCGATCAGCCAGGCCCATTTCCTGCGCCTGCGCGACGGCACCCCGCAGTCGATCGAGACCAGTTCCATCCATCTCGACACCATCCGCGACCTCAAGCAGATCAACTCGCTGCTGACCTCGATGGCCTATCCGGTGCTCGAGGAGCACGGGCTGCTGTCGTCCTCGCGGCTCAAGGATCTCAAGGATGACTGAGGCCGCGCCGGCCCTGCGGCTCCGCCCCGCCCGGGCCGGGGACGAGGCCGCGATCCGCGATTGCGCGGCCCTTGCCTATGCGCGCTACACGCCGCTCATCGGGCGGGCGCCGGCGCCGGTATCGGCGGATTTCGCGGCCCAGATCGCCGCCGGGCAGGTGCATGTCGCCGAGGACGGCCGCGGCGCGGTGCTGGGCTATGTCACCTGCTTCCCCGAGGCCGGGGCGATGCTGCTGGAAAGCGTGGCGGTCCTGCCCGAGGCGGCGGGGCGCGGGATCGGCCGGGCGCTGATCGCGCTCTGCGAGGCCCGGGCGCGGGCCGCGGGGCTGGGCCGCGTGCGCCTCTATACCAACGCGAAGATGACCGCGAATCTCGCGCTCTACCCCCGGCTCGGCTATGTCGAGACCGGCCGGGGCCGCGCGGACGGCTTCGACCGGGTGTGGTTCGAGAAGGTTCTGTAGCCCCCAACGCAAACGCCGCCCCGGGGGGCGGCGCTGCGCTGGATCATGCGGCGGAGGTCAGAACCCCAGCCCCGCATATTTGTTCTTGAACTTCGACACCCGGCCGCCGGTATCCATGAGCCGCGTGCCGCCGCCGGTCCAGGCCGGATGCGAGAGCGGGTCGATATCGAGCGAGAGCGTGTCGCCCTCCTTGCCCCAGGTCGATTTCATCTGCACTTCGGTGCCGTCGGTCATGCGCACGGTGATGAAGTGGTATTCGGGATGGATCTCGGCCTTCATCTCACGCTTCCTTCGGCTTGTAGTTGGTGACTTCGGCGATCCGCGCCGACTTGCCGCGACGGCTGCGCAGGTAATAGAGCTTGGCGCGGCGCACCCGGCCGCGGCGCACGACGGTGATCGAATCGATATTGGTCGAGTAGAGCGGGAACACCCGTTCCACCCCCTCGCCGAACGAGATCTTGCGCACCGTGAACGAGGCGGCGATGCCGTCGCCATGCTTCCGCGCGATGCAGACGCCCTCGTAGTTCTGCACCCGCGAGCGCGAGCCCTCGGTCACCTTGTAGCCGACCCGGATCGTGTCGCCGGCCTTGAAATCCGGAATGTCCTTGCCGAGGGCGGCGATCTGTTCCGCCTCGAGTTCAGCGATCAGGTCCATCTGACGCTCCTTCATCTGCCTGCGGTTTTTTCCGCAGAGGTCTGGCCTTCCGAGAGCTCTGGTCTTCAACCGGGTCCATGGCGCGCGTCGCGCACCATGCCCGCCAGAGATCGGGACGGCGTTCCCGTGTCAGCCTTGCGGCCATGTCCCTGCGCCAGGCGTCAACCCCGGCATGATCGCCGGACAGAAGAATGTCCGGTATCGCGCGCCCTTCCCAGACCGCAGGTTTCGTATACTGGGGATGTTCGAGCAGGCCATGCGAGAACGACTCGTCCTCGACCGACCCCCGATTCCCGAGCACGCGCGGTATAAGGCGCACGCTCGCATCGAGCAAGGCCATTGCGGCGATATCGCCGCCGGTCAGGACAAAGTCGCCGAGGCTGACCTCCTCGGCCCCGAATGCCTCGATCACCCGCTGGTCGAGCCCCTCGAACCGCCCGCAGACCAGCACCACCCCGGGGCCGTCGGCCAGCGCCTGCGCCCGGGCCTGGGTGAAGGGGGCGCCGCGCGGCGACAGATGGATGAGCGGGGCGCCCGCGGGCGCCCCGTCCCGCGCGGCGCGGATCGCGGCGGCCATCACGTCCGGGCGCAGCACCAGCCCGGGGCCGCCGCCGGCGGGCGTGTCGTCGACCTTGCGATGCGGGCCGGCGCCGAAGTCGCGCAGCGGAAAGGTCGTCAGCCGCCAGATACCCTCGGCCAGCGCGCGGCCGGTCAGGCTCTCGCCCAGCACCCCGGGCCAGGCCTGCGGCACCAGGGTGATGACGCGCGCCTCCCAGGGGGGGGCGGCGGCGGGGATGCTCACTCCCCCTCCTCCGGCGGGTCGACGACGATCCGCCCGGCGGCGATGTCGACCACCGGCACGAAGGCGCGGGTGAAGGGCAAAAGCAGGCTCCCGCCGCCCGGGCGGGCGATCTCGATCAGGTCGCCGGCGCCATAGTCGGGCACCGCCTTGATCCGGCCCAGCACCGCACCGCCGGGATCGACCACCTCGAGGCCGATCAGGTCGGCGTGGTAATATTCCTCGTCCCCCGGGGCCGGCAGCCGCGAACGGTCGGCCCAGAGCCGCGCGCCTTTCAGCGCCTCGGCCTCTTCCCTGGTGGAAATGCCCTCGATCCGCGCCACCAGCGCCCCCGGCGCCTGGCCGGTGACGACCAGCACGGGAAAGACCCGCCCGCCATCGGCGCGCAGCGGGGTGTAGACGGCGATATCCGCGGGTTCGGCGCAGAAGCTGCGGACCCGCACCTCGCCGCGCACCCCGAAGGCACCGGCGATCTGCCCGACCACGATCTCGCGCCCGCCCATGACCGGCCCCTTCATCCTTGCGCAAATACTCCGCAGGGGGTGCGGGGGGCGCGCAGCCCCCCGCCGGCGCCGTCACTCGGCGGCGGCTTCCGCACCTTCGGCGGCCTTGGCGGCGCGCTTTTCGGCCCGGTCCAGCGCGGCCTTGCCCGGCACCGCCTTCTTGGGGTTGTTGCGCGCGGTCTTCTCGCGCAGCCCGGCGGTCTCGAGGAAGCGCGCCACGCGGTCGGTCGGCTGGGCGCCGTGGCCGAGCCAGTATTCGATCCGCTCGCGGTTCAGCTTCACCCGGTTCTCGTCGTCCTTGGGCAGCAGCGGCGCATAGGTGCCCAGCTTCTCGATGAAGCGGCCGTCGCGCGGCATGCGCGAATCGGCGGCGACGATCGCGTAGAACGGGCGCTTCTTGGACCCACCGCGGGTGAGCCGGATCTTCATGGCCATGTCGTTTCTCCTTGGAATGGCGTGAAGGGATGCGACCGGAGGTCCGGTCAGGTCTGGTGTCTCTCGTGATGCTGGATCACTTCCTGGATGATGAAGGCCAGGAACTTGCGGGCGAAATCCGGGTCGAGATCGGCCTCGTCGGCCAGCCGGGTCAGACGCGCGATCTGCGCCGCCTCGCGCACCGGATCGGCGGGCGGCAGGCCATGCGCGGCCTTGAGCCGCCCGACCGCCTGGGTATGCGCGAACCGCTCGGCCAGGGCGAAGACGAGGATCGCATCGAGCCGGTCGATCGACTCGCGATGATCGGCCAGCAGCCCGGCAGCGCGCGCGGTCATGGCAGGGTCCGGTGACTCGCTCATTTCTTGCGCATCAGCCCCGAAAGCCCCTGCGGCAGCGCCCCGCCGCCCAGACCGGGCAGCCCGCCGCCGGATTTCAGCGCATTGGCCGCGGCCTGCAGCGCCGCCGGGTCCATCTGCGCCGGGTCGGGCATCCCGCCCTTGCCCAGCATCTGCTGCACCGCCGCGCGCATGGCGCCGCCCTTGGTCTGGCGGCCCATCTTCTTCATCACATCGGCCATCTGCCGGTGCTGCTTGAGCAGCCGGTTCAGCTCCTGCACCTCGAGCCCCGCGCCCGCCGCGATGCGGCGCTTGCGGCTGGCCTGCAGCAGCGCCGGGTTCGCGCGTTCCTGCCGGGTCATGGAATTGATGAGCGCCACCTGCCGGCGCAGCATCGAATCATCGAGCCCGGCCTCGGCCATCTGGCTTTTCATCTTGCCGACGCCGGGCAGCATCCCCATCAGCCCCTCGACGCCGCCCATCTTCATCATCTGCTCGAGTTGCATCTTCAGGTCGTTCATGTTGAAAAGGCCCTTCTGGAACCTTTTCATCATGCGTTCGGCCTGTTCGGCCTCGAAGACCTCCTGCGCCTTCTCGACCAGCGCCACGATGTCGCCCATGCCGAGGATGCGGCCGGCGATCCGCGACGGCTCGAACACCTCGAGCGCATCGGTCTTTTCGCCAAGGCCCACGAAGCGGATCGGCTTGCCGGTGATGGCGCGCATCGACAGCGCCGCGCCGCCGCGCCCGTCGCCGTCCATCCGGGTCAGGACCACGCCCGAGACCCCGATCTTGTCGTCGAACTCGGTGGCGACGTTGACGGCATCCTGCCCGGTCAGGCCGTCGACCACCAGCAGGGTCTCGCGCGGGTTGACGGCATCGCGCACCGCCGCCGCCTGGGCGATCAGTTCCTGGTCGATATGCAGCCGCCCGGCGGTGTCGAGCAGGTAGACGTCATAGCCGCCCATCGCCGCCTGGGTGCGGGCGCGTTTCGCGATCGCGACCGGGTCCTCGCCCGGCACGATCGGCAGGGTGTCGACGCCGATCCGGGTGCCGAGAATGGCAAGCTGCTCCATCGCCGCCGGGCGGTTGGTGTCGAGCGAGGCCATGAGCACCCGCTTGCCCTCGCGCTCCTTCAGGCGCCGGGCGAGCTTGGCGGTGGTGGTGGTCTTGCCCGAGCCCTGCAACCCGACCATGAGGATCGGCGCCGGCGGATTGTCGATCTTGAGCGCGCCCGGATCGTCCTCGCCGCCCAGGGTGCGGATCAGCTCGTCATGGACGATCTTCACCACCTGCTGACCGGGGGTGACCGAGCGGGTCACCGCATGGCCGGTGGCCTTGCGGCCCACGGCCTTGATGAAATCGCGCACGACGGGGAGCGAGACATCGGCCTCGAGCAGCGCCACCCGCACCTCGCGCAGCGCGGTCTGGACATCGGCCTCGGTGAGCGCGCCCTGCCGGGTCAGCCGGTCGAAAACGCCGCCGAGCCGCTGCGAGAGAGATTCGAACATCGCGCCTTTCCTTTCGCCCGTCAGGGCCGCCAAAGCAGTCGCGCGCCCGCGGGCGCGATGCGCTGGCGGACGGCGATCCCCCGACAGGACGGGGGACCGGAAGGCCGAGGCTTTCCGGTAGTCGCGCAGCCCTTACGGCAGGCGCGGCGCGGGGTCAAGATCACGATGCGCGGTCGCCTGTTTTCCCCGTCATTGCGAGCCGCAGGCGAAGCAATCCATGCCGGATGCGGGGTTGCGGCATGGATTGCCGCGTCAGCTTCGCCTCCTCGCAATGACGGTGCGCAGCGCGCGTCACAAATCCATCAGCAGCCGGCGCGGATCCTCGAGCGCGTCGCGCACCCGGACGAGGAAGGTGACCGCGCCCTTGCCGTCGACCACGCGGTGATCGTAGCTCAGCGCGAGATACATCATCGGGCGAATGACGATCTGGCCGCCGACCACCACCGGGCGATCCTGGATGCGGTGCATCCCGAGGATGCCGGACTGCGGCGGGTTCAGGATCGGCGAGGACATCAGCGAGCCGTAGATGCCGCCGTTCGAGATGGTGAAGGTGCCGCCCTGAAGGTCTTCCATCGACAGCTTGCCGTCGCGGGCCTTCACGCCCAGTTCGGCGATGTCCTTCTCGATCTGCGCAAAGCCCTTGCGGTCGGCATCGCGCACCACCGGCACCACGAGGCCCGAGGGGGTGCCGACCGCGACGCCCATATGGACATAGTTCTTGTAGACGATCTCGTCGCCGTCGATCTCGGCATTGACCTCGGGCACCTCCTGCAGCGCGTGGACGCAGGCCCGGGTGAAGAAGGACATGAAGCCGAGCTTCACGCCGTGCTTCTTGAGGAACTCGTCCTTGTAGGTGTTGCGCAGCTCCATCACCGCCGACATGTCCACCTCGTTGTAGGTGGTCAGCATCGCGGCGGTGTTCTGGGCGTCCTTCAGGCGCCGGGCGATGGTCTGGCGCAGGCGCGACATGCGCACCCGCTCCTCGCGCGCCGCATCGGCGGCGGCGACCGGGGCGCGCGGCGCGGGTGCGGGTGCAGGTGCGGGGGCCGGCGCTGCGGCAGGGGCCGCGGGGGAAGGCGCGGCTGCGGCGGCCGCGGCGGCCACCGCGTCCTCCTTCATCACCCGCCCGTCGCGGCCGGTGCCGGTGACCGCAGCCGGGTCGAGCCCCGCCTCGGCCATCACCCGCCGCGCCGCGGGCGCGTCCGCGACATCGCCGCGCGCCGGGGCGGCGGGTTCGGGGGTCGCCCCGGCCCCCGGCCCGGCCGCCGCCGGGGCCGGCGCGGCTGCGGCCGCCCCCTCGCTGATCGTGGCCAGCAGCGCATCGACGCCGACATTCGACCCTTCCGGGGCGACGATCTCGGCCATGACGCCGGCCACCGGCGAGGGCACCTCGACCGTGACCTTGTCGGTCTCGAGCTCGCAGAGCATCTCGTCCCGGGCCACGGCATCGCCGGGCTTCTTGAACCAGGTGGCCACCGTCGCCTCGGTGACGCTTTCGCCCAGGGTGGGCACTCGGACTTCGGTGGTCATGTCACTTCCCCTCGATGGTGAGCGCCTCGTCGACGAGGGCGTCCTGTTCTGCCTTGTGCTTGCTCATCAGCCCGGTGGCGGGCGAGGCCGACATCCTGCGGCCGACATAGCGCGGCCGGGTCTGCGCCGCGCCGAGCCGGGTGAGGATCATCTCGAGCGGCGGCTCCATATGGGTCCAGGCGCCCTGGTTCTGGGGCTCTTCCTGGCACCAGACCATCTCGGCCTGAAGGAAGCGGCCGAGCTCGGTCATCAGCGACCGGGTGGGCACCGGATAGAGCTGTTCGACCCGCAGCAGGTAGATGTCGTCGATCCCGCGCCGGTCGCGTTCCTCGAGCAGGTCGAAATAGACCTTGCCCGAACACATGACCACGCGGCGGATCCGGTCGTCGGGGACCAGTTCCGCGGTGGAATTGCCCTTCTGCGCATCGTCCCACAGCACCCGCCGGAACACCGAGCCGGTCTGCATGTCCTCGGCCCGCGACACCGCGAGGTGATGGCGCAGCAGCGATTTCGGGGTCATCAGGATCAGCGGCTTGCGGATGTCGCGGTGGATCTGGCGGCGCAGGATGTGGAAATAGTTGGCCGGGGTGGTGCAGTTGGCGACGATCCAGTTGTCCTCGGCCGACATCTGCAGGAACCGTTCGAGCCGGGCCGAGGAATGCTCGGGCCCCTGCCCTTCCCAGCCGTGGGGCAGCAGGGTGACGAAGCCCGACATGCGCAGCCATTTCGATTCCGAGGACGAGATGAACTGGTCGAACATGATCTGGGCGCCGTTGGCGAAATCGCCGAACTGGGCCTCCCAGAGGGTCAGGGCGTTGGGCTCGGACAGCGAATAGCCGTATTCGAAGCCCAGCACCGCATATTCCGAGAGCATCGAGTCGATGACCTCGTAGCGCGCCTGCCCCTCGCGGATCGCGTTGAGGGGATAGTAGCGCTCCTCGGTGATCTGGTCGACGAAGGCCGACTGGCGCTGGCTGAAGGTGCCGCGGGTGCAGTCCTGCCCGGAAAGGCGCACCGGAAAGCCCTCGACCAGCAGCGAGCCGAAGGCCAGCGCCTCGGCGGTGGCCCAGTCGAAACCCTCGCCGGTGGCGAACATCTCCTCCTTGGCGGCAAGCTGGCGGTGCACGGTCCTGTGCAGGTTGAAGCCGTCGGGCGCGGCCACCAGCGCGCGGCCGATCTCGTCCATCGTCTCGGGGGCGATGCCGGTGGTGCCGGGCTCGTATTCCTCGCCGTCGGCGGGGGTGATCTTCTTCCAGCGGCCGTCCAGCCAGTCGGCCTTGTTGGGGCGATAGGTCTTGCCGGCCTCGAACTCCTCGTTGAGGCGGGCCTGGAAGGCGGCCTTCATGTCCTCGATCTCGCCCTCGGGGATCAGGTCGTCGGCCACCAGCCGCTCGGTATAGAGCTGCAGCGTGGTCTTCTGCTTCTTGATCCGGGTATACATCGCCGGATTGGTGAACATGGGCTCGTCGCCCTCGTTATGGCCGAAGCGGCGATAGCAGAAGATGTCGATCACCACGTCCTTGTGGAACTTCTGCCGGAACTCGGTCGCCACCCGGGCGGCATGGACCACCGCCTCGGGGTCGTCGCCGTTGACGTGGAAGATCGGCGCCTCGACCATCAGGGCGATGTCGGTCGGATAGGGCGAGGTGCGGCTGTAGGAGGGGGCGGTGGTGAAGCCGATCTGGTTGTTCACCACGATATGGATGGTGCCGCCGGTGCGGTGGCCCTTGATCCCCGAAAGCTGGAAGCATTCCGCCACCACGCCCTGCCCGGCGAAGGCGGCATCGCCATGCAGCAGGATCGGCAGCACCCGCGAGCGGTCGGTGTCGTTCTTCTGGTCCTGCTTGGCCCGGACCTTGCCCAGCACCACCGGATTCACCGCCTCGAGATGCGAGGGGTTGGCGGTCAGCGACAGGTGCACCCTGTTGCCGTCGAACTCGCGGTCCGAGGACGAGCCGAGGTGATATTTCACGTCGCCCGACCCCTCCACATCGTCGGGCTTGTAGCTGCCGCCGTGGAATTCGTGGAAGATGGCGCGATAGGGCTTGCCCATCACGTTGGCGAGCACATTGAGCCGGCCGCGGTGCGGCATGCCGATCACCACTTCCTCGAGCCCGAGCTGGCCGCCGCGCTTGATGATCTGCTCCATCGCCGGGATCAGCGCCTCGCCGCCGTCGAGGCCGAAACGCTTGGTGCCCATGAAGCGGACATGGCAGAATTTCTCGAATCCCTCGGCCTCGACCAGCCGGTTGAGGATCGCCTTGCGGCCCTTGCGGGTGAAGGTGATCTCCTTGCCGTAGCCCTCGATCCGCTCCTTCAGCCAGTTGGCCTCGTCGGGGTTGGAGATATGCATGTATTGCAGGGTGAAGGTGCCGCAATAGGTGCGCCGCACGATGTCGAGGATCTGCCGCATCGACGCGATCTCGAGCCCGAGCACGTTGTCGATGAAGATCGGCCGGTCCATGTCGGACTCGCGGAACCCGTAGGAGGCGGGGTCGAGTTCGGGATGCGGGGTCTCGTCGCGCATGCCGAGCGGGTCGAGATCGGCGACCAGATGGCCGCGGATCCGGTAGGCGCGGATCAGCATCAGCGCCCGCAGGCTGTCGAGCACCGCCTGCCGCACCTGCCCCTCGTCCAGGGTCAGGCCCTGCTGCGCGGCCCGGGCGGCGATCTTCTCGCCGGCCCTCTGCGGATCGGCCGGCCACTGGCCGTCCATGGCGGCGATCAGCTCGCCCGACGGCTGCGGCGGCCAGTCGCCCCGCGCCCAGGAGGGGCCGGCGGCATTGGCCCCGGCCAGCGCGGCCCCGTCGCCCAACCCGTCGAAGAACGCGGCCCAGCTTGCATCCACGCTGCCCGGATCGGCGGCATGGCGGGCGGCGAGATGCTCGACGTAATCGGCATTGCCGCCTTGCAGGAAGGACGAGGAGCGGAACTGGTCGTTGGCTGGGAGGTCGGTCACGGGCTCACCCTCATGAGAGACTGAAAGGGCGGGAAAGCCCCGCCCCGGTCGTTATCGGCGCTCGATCGCGGCAAGCACGGCCTGCCCGAGCGTCGCCGGGCTGTCGGCCACCACGATGCCGGCGGCGTTCATCGCCTCGATCTTGGACTCGGCATCGCCGGTGCCGCCCGAGACGATGGCGCCGGCATGGCCCATCCGCCGCCCCGGCGGTGCGGTGCGGCCGGCGATGAAGCCCGCCACCGGCTTCCAGCGGCCGCGCCGGCGTTCGTCGGTAAGGAAGCGCGCGGCATCCTCCTCGGCCTGGCCGCCGATCTCGCCGATCATGATGATCGCCTCGGTCTCGGGGTCGGCGAGGAACATCTCGAGCACGTCGACATGCTCCATCCCCTTGATCGGATCGCCGCCGATGCCGATGGCCGAGCTCTGGCCCAGCCCGACATCGGTGGTCTGCTTCACCGCCTCGTAGGTGAGCGTCCCCGAGCGCGACACCACGCCCACCTTGCCGCGCGAGAAGATGCTGCCCGGCATGATCCCGATCTTGCATTCGCCCGGGGTCATCACGCCGGGGCAGTTCGGCCCGACCAGCCGCGAGGACGAGCCGGAGAGCGCCCGCTTCACCCGCATCATGTCGAGGACCGGAATCCCCTCGGTGATGCAGACGATCAGCGGGATTTCGGCGTCGATCGCCTCGAGGATCGAATCGGCGGCGAAGGGCGGCGGGACATAGATCACCGAGGCATCGGCCCCGGTGGCGGCCCGCGCCTCGTGCACGCTGTCGAACACCGGCAGGCCCAGATGCTCCTGCCCGCCCTTGCCGGGCGTGACCCCGCCCACCATGCGGGTGCCGTAGGCCATCGCCTGTTCGGTATGGAACGTGCCCTGCGAGCCGGTGAGCCCCTGGCAGATGACACGGGTGGACTTGTCGATGAGAATGGCCATGTGCTTGGCTCCTAAGCTCCACAATTCACGCCGCAAGGACTTTTTGTTCGATTTCCCGAAACTCCTCTTGTATGACAATTAAAACAGTCCGGTTGAAGTCTGTGATGACTTGAACCGGATTGTCCACTTTGTCAGTTTGATCACGGCGAGATTGCACTACGCAATTGCACCATTCTTGCAGCGGCTCCAAAGCACTCCGCACCTTCGACGCTCGATCGGACGAAACGTGCATTATTAGCTTTGTCTCGACCCACTTATCGGCGGACTGGATGCCGTCCAAGACTTCTTGAACGTTTGGCTCCGGTGTGCTGCCACCCTTGAAAGAATAATTGACAGATATAGCCGGGAAGGTTTCCGCCATGTCTAACAGCATCTTTGCCCTTACTTCGCTAAAGCCAAGAGCGATACGAGACTTAAGCAGAGACTTCTCACGATTGCCTTGGAGTAGACTTGAAATATAGATCGTGATTAAGCTGGTGACAGATGAGAGGACGATCACGGCTAGGGGAAATGGCATTCCCAAGATATTCACGGCTGGATCGGCCATGACTTATCCCCTCACCGCCTTGACGATCTTCTGCGCCGCGTCGCCGAGATCGTCGGCGGCGATGACGTTGAGCCCGGATTCGTTGATGAGCTTCTTGCCCAGCTCGACATTCGTGCCCTCGAGCCGCACCACCAGCGGCACCTTCAGCCCGACCTCGGTCACCGCGGCGATGATGCCCTCGGCGATGATGTCGCAGCGCATGATGCCGCCGAAGATGTTGACGAGGATCCCCTTCACCTGCGGGTCGGAGGTGATGATCTTGAAAGCTTCCGTCACCTTCTCGCGGGTCGCGCCGCCGCCCACGTCGAGGAAATTGGCGGGCTCGGCACCGTTGAGCTTGATGATGTCCATGGTCGCCATGGCAAGGCCGGCGCCGTTCACCATGCAGCCGATCTCGCCGTCGAGGGCGATGTAGTTGAGATCGAAGCGCGAGGCGGCAAGCTCGCGCGGGTCTTCCTCGCTCTCGTCGCGCAGCGATTCGATCTCGGGCTGGCGGAACAGCGCGTTGCCGTCGAAGCCCATCTTGGCATCGAGGCATTGCAGGTTGCCCTGCTTCGTGACGATCAGGGGGTTGATCTCCATGAGTTCGGCATCGCGCTCCACGAACAGGCGGTAGAGCGTGGCGGTCAGCCGCACGCATTGCTTCACCTGGTCGCCCGACAGGCCGAACGCGAAGGCGATGCGGCGGCCGTGGAAGGGCTGGAAGCCTGTGGCCGGGTCGATCGGGATCGAGAGGATGCGCTCGGGGGTGCTGCGGGCGACCTCCTCGATGTCCATGCCGCCCTCGGTCGAGGCGACGAAGGAGATGCGGCTGGTCCGGCGGTCCACGAGCAGCGCGAGATAGAGCTCGCGCGCGATCTCGGCGCCTTCCTCGATATAGACCCGGTTGACCTGCTTGCCGGCCGGCCCGGTCTGCACGGTGGCGAGGGTGCGGCCGAGCATCCGCCGCGCCTCCTCGGCCGCCTGCTCGACCGAACTGGTCACCCGGACCCCGCCCCTGTCGCCGGCCTCGGCCTCGAGGAACCGGCCCTTGCCGCGGCCGCCGGCATGGATCTGCGCCTTCACCACCCAGACCGGCCCGCCAAGCTCGCCGGCGGCGGTCTTGGCATCCTCGCCACGGGTGACGATGCGGCCGTCGGCCACCGGCGCGCCGGCGCTGCGCAGGAGGGCCTTGGCCTGATATTCGTGGATATTCATGCACCGCTCCTGCTTGCCTGACCTGCCCGCCCTATAGGACAGCCGATCCGGTTGCAGAAGCCCGAAGCGCCGTTGCAGGCCAAAAACCGCCTGTTTGTGATCACGGCCTCCGGGGGTGTGATCACATCCACGCAGGGGCCGGCCGGCAAAAGCCGTCCCGGCCGGCGCAAAGCCGGTGCGGAGAGATTCGCGCGCCCGCGGCGCGGCTCAGAGCTTGCGCAGGTTCCCGGCCATGGTGCGGCCGTCGCGCCCCTCGATCAGGTCGAACTCGATCTTCTGGTCGTCGGCCAGTCCGGTCAGCCCGGCCTGCTCCACGGCCGAGATATGCACGAACACGTCCTTGCCGCCGTCGTCGGGGGCGATGAACCCGTAACCCTTGGTCGTGTTGAACCACTTCACGGTGCCCTGGGGCATGTCCTTCTCCATCGTCGTGCCGCCCGGGTCGCGGGCGGCGGGTAGGGCGCGGCCGGCCTGGCAGAGCATGCCGGGGCAGGCTTGCCTTCGGGGCGGGCCGGCGACAGGATTGTGCGTCGGCGAAACCCGCTTGGCAATCACAAGGCGACGGAAACGGGGGCACGGATGCGGCTTTGGGGGCTGAAGACCTGCGACACGACGCGCAAGGCGCTGGCGGCGCTGCGCGCGGCCGGGCACGAGGTCGCCTTCACCGATGTGCGCGAATCGGGCATCGACCCCGGATTCGCGGCCGCGCTGGTGGCGCTTTCGGGCGACCGGGCGCTCAACCGCGCCTCGGCCACCTGGCGCGCGCTGGGGGACGGGGAACGCGCCCTGCCGGCGGAAGAACTGCTCGTCCGCCACCCGCTGCTGATGAAGCGCCCGGTGATCGAGGGTGACGGCGGACGCCGCAGCCAGGGCTGGACCCCGGAGGTGCGGGCGCTCTGGCTCTGACGGCGGCGGCACTGGCCCTCGCACCCGGCATCCGCTAATCGTCGCGGCAATCACGACAGGGGGCTGCCATGGCGCGCCATCTCATCACCTCGGCGATTCCCTATATCAACGGGATCAAGCATCTGGGCAATCTGGTCGGCAGCCAGCTTCCGGCCGACCTGTTCGCCCGCTACCGCCGGGCGCGGGGCGACGAGGTGCTGTTCCTCTGCGCCACCGACGAACACGGCACCCCGGCCGAGCTCGCCGCCGCCAGGGCGGGGCAGCCGGTGGCGGAATACTGCGCCGAGATGCACGAGGTGCAGGCGCGGCTCTCCGAGGGCTTCCGCCTGTCCTTCGACCATTTCGGGCGCTCGTCCGGCCCGCACAACCACCGCCTGACCCAGCATTTCGCCGGGCGGCTCGACGAGGCCGGCCTCATCGCCGAGGTCGAGACCATGCAGATGTATTCGCCGACCGACGGCCGCTTCCTGCCCGACCGCTATATCGAGGGCACCTGCCCCAACTGCGGCTTCGAATCCGCGCGCGGCGACCAGTGCGACAACTGCACCAAGCAGCTCGACCCCGCCGATCTCATCGACCCGCATTCGACCATCTCCGGGGCCACCGATCTGGAGCTGCGGCCGACCCGCCATCTCTATCTGCGCCAGTCGCTGATGCGCGAGCGGCTGCGCGACTGGATCACCACCCGCAAGGACTGGCCGCTGCTGACGACATCCATCGCGCTGAAATGGCTCGACGACGGCGAGGGATTGCAGGACCGCGGCATCACCCGCGACCTCGACTGGGGCATCCCGGTGATGAAGGGCGATGCGCCCTGGCCGGGGATGGAGGGCAAGGTCTTCTACGTCTGGTTCGACGCGCCCATCGAATACATCGCCTGCGCCCGCGAATGGGTCGATGCCGGCAAGGGCACCGACTGGGAACGCTGGTGGCGCACCGACAGGGGCGCGGATGACGTGCGCTATACCCAGTTCATGGGCAAGGACAACGTGCCCTTCCACGCGCTGTCCTTCCCGGTGACGATCCTCGGCTCGGGCGAGCCGTGGAAGCTGGTCGACTACATCAAGTCGTTCAACTACCTCAACTACGACGGCGGCCAGTTCTCGACCTCGCGCGGGCGCGGGGTGTTCATGGACCAGGCGCTCTCGATCCTGCCGGCCGATTACTGGCGCTGGTGGCTGCTGTCGCATGCGCCGGAAACGGCGGATGCCGAATTCACCTGGGAGAACTTTCAGGCCAGCGTGAACAAGGACCTCGCCGATGTGCTGGGCAACCTTGTCAGCCGGGTGACGAAATTCGCCAGGGCCCGGCTGGGCGAGACCGTGCCCGGGGGCGGCGAATGGGGCGAGCGCGAGCGGGCCTTCGCGGCCGACATCACCGCCCGCATCCGCGCCTACGAGGCCCATATGGACGCGATCGAGGTGCGCCGCGCGGCGACCGAGCTCCGGGCGATCTGGGCGCTCGGCAACGAATACCTGCAACAGGCCGCACCCTGGACCACGATCAAGACCGATCCCGCACAGGCCGCCATGCAGGCCCGGCTGGGGCTCAATCTGATCGCGCTCTATGCCGATCTGTCGGCGCCCTTCATCCCCGATGCCGCCGCGGCGATGCGCAGGGCCATGGGCACCGCGCCCGCATGGCCCGACGATCCCGGGGCGGCGCTGACCCGGCTGGCCCCCGGGGCGGACTATGCGGTGCCCGAGAACCTGTTCCGCAAGATCAGCGACGAGGAATGCGCCGACTGGAAGGCCCGTTTCGCCGGGGTGCGGGACTGAGTAACGACACGGCCCCCGTCATTGCGGGCCGCAGGCGAGGCAATCCACGGGTCCGAGACCATGGATTGCCGCGGCGGCTGTGCCGCCTCGCAATGACGGAGGCGGCGGCTCCCCATCCCCCCTCGTCATTGCGAGCCGCAGGCGAAGCAATCCACACGCCCGACGTCATGGATTGCCGCGGCGGCTGTGCCGCCTCGCAATGACGGGGGCGCCCCGCGTCACGAAGAAATGTCTTGACGGGTTTCCGGGCCGGGGCGCAGGCTTCGCGTCATCCAATCCTCCGGTCAAGGACCAGTATGATGCGTGCCCGTGCCCTCGCCTCCGCGGCCCCGTTGGCTGCGCTGTTCGCCCTCGCCTCTCCGCCGGCCCATGCGCAGGCCGGGGTCGACCCGCAGCTCTACTCGATGCTCGAGCAGATGATCTCCTATGTTTCCTGGGGCTGCCAGACGGGCAACCCGCAGGCCTGCGCCAATCTCCAGCCGATGCAGGCCCAGGCGCAGTATCTGTTGCAGGCCGGACAATACTGCATGCAGACCGGCGACCCGAATGCCTGCAGCTACTACCAGAACGGCTATGCGCAGGCGCAGATGGCCTATGGCCAGATGGCCGGCCAGATGCAGCCGGCGCCGGCCTACGATCCGAACAATCCGCTCGGGCCCACCCATGCCGACCGGATGCAGGCGATCCAGCAGTTCGGGACGGTGAACACCCAGAACTTCAACGACCGCATGAACCAGATGGATACCCAGCAGCAGCAGTTCCTCGACTACATAAGGAACTGAGCACCATGCGCGCGGTGCCGGTGCTGGCGGGACTGATGCTGTCGGCGCTTGCCGGCGGGGCGGCGGCCGGTGACCCGGAGGCCGAGGAGGCGATGGTCCGCTTCATCCCCTATGCGCAATACTGGTGCGGGCGCGGCGATGCGCAGGGCTGCGAGATCGCCGGCACCCTGACCATCGCCGCCGGGGCGCTGGCCGGCCATGCCGCGCGATGCCGCGCCGGCAGCGCGGATGCCTGCCTCGAGGCACAATCCCTGCGCCGGGGGTTCTGGATGGCCTACGGCCGCCTGCCGGTCCAGCCCGACATGACGGAAGGGCCGAACGGCGAGCCCCCGGCCCGCCCGCTCTGGGACCAGCCGCCGTCCGAGGGCCCGGCCACCCGCGACTGCCAGGCTTTCACGCCGGAATGCGGCTTTTTCGGCGGGATCAGCGAGATTCCGTGACCCCGGCCCCCGACATCCCCGACACCTCGGCCACCGCCTGCGCGATGAGCGCCAGGCATTCGGGCGTCGAGAAGCGGTGGTCGGCCCCCTTCACCAGCGTTGCGCGGATGTCGGCGCCCGTCACATGGGCCAGCAGGCGCAACGCCACCTCCTGCGGCACGTCCACGTCGGCGGTGCCCTGAAGGATCCGCACCGGGAACGGCAGGTCGAGCGGGTCGCGCAGCACCAGTTGCCGGCGGCCGTCCTCGATCAGGCGGCGGGTGTAGGGATAGGGGTCGCCATAGTCCGAGGGGACGTGCAGGACGTCCTTCTCCGTCACCTCGCGCCGCTCGGCCTCGGTCCAGTTGGCCCAGAGCAGGTCCTCGGTGAAATCCGGCGCCCCGGCGACGGTGACGAGGCCGGCGATGCGCTCGGGCATGGCGCGGGCGAGGATCAGCGCGATCCAGCCCCCCATCGACGAGCCGACGAGCACCGCCTCGCCCTCGACCGTCGCCAGCACCGCCGCCGCATCCGCAGCCCAGTCGCCGATGCAGCCGTCCTCGAACTCGCCCCCCGAGGCGCCATGGCCGGAATAGTCGAAGCGCAGGCAGGCGCGGCCCTGCTTCCAGCACCAGTCCTCGAGGAACATGGCCTTGGTCCCGGTCATGTCCGAGCGGTAGCCGCCGAGGAACATGACCGCCGGCCCCGTGCCCGAGGTGCGGTGCAGGGCGATGCGGCGGCCTTCGGGGGTGGAGATGAAGTCGGGCATGGGGCCTCCGGATGCGCGGGGCGGGCAGGATGACCGCCGGAGTCATGTTATGACCGCCTTGCGCGGGGCTTTCCACCTGCCTTGCCATTGCGGCCGGGATGAGGTGGTCCGCACCGGACAGGTGGACTGCCACGGCGGCTGCGCCGCCGCGCGGGGGACGGGGGAGAGGGGGACGGCCGTCTTGCCGCCGGGCCGGGTCAGCGAGGCGCAGCCTCGCCCGGCCCGCCGCCCGCAGCGCGAGCGGAGGGCGGGGAAGGCCTCCACACGCGCATCGCTCAGGGCACGGCCGGCGCCCGCCCGGCGGGTGCGAAGCGCCCGCCCCCCGCAGGGCGGGCGCTGGCCGTGCGCTTGGCGCACGGCCCGTTCTTCATGGATGCCTTGGTGAGCGGCGCGAGGCGATGGCCTCGCGCCAGCCCGACCGCCGCCCTCTCTCGTCATTGCGAGCCGCAGGCGAAGCAATCCATATGCCCGGCGCATGGATTGCCACGGCCGCTGCGCGGCCTCGCAATGACGAACGGTCCGCGCCCAGCCCTCTCGCTTGACACCCGCGGGCCTGCGGCGCAAGGAGCGCGCCTGACCCGCAACCGGGCGTTCCGTGGGCGCCAGACCGACGAGGAGGGGCATATGCCCGATTCGACGCACGACATCTCCCTGACATTCCCCGACGGCACGACCCGCAGCTTTCCCGCCGGCACGACCCCGGCCGAGGTGGCGGCGGCCATCGCGCCCTCGCTGGCGAAGCGCGCCATTTCCGCGCAGGTGGACGGCCGGCACTGGGACCTGCACTGGCCGCTGGAACAGGATGCCGCCATCGCCATCAACACGATGAAGGACGACGCCCCGGCGCTCGAGCTCATCCGCCACGACCTTGCGCATGTCATGGCCCGCGCGGTGCAGGAACTTTGGCCCGAGGTGAAGGTCACCATCGGCCCGGTGCGCGATTTCGGCTGGTTCTACGATTTCGACCGCGAGGAACCCTTCACCCCCGAAGACCTTGGCGCGATCGAGGCGAAGATGCGCCAGATCATCGCCGCCCGCGATCCGGTGCGCACCGAAGTCTGGGACCGCGCCCGCGCCCGCGCGCATTACGAGGCCACGGGCGAGCCCTTCAAGGTTGAACTGATCGACCGCATT
>Ga0172382_10004964_pt1 | contig 20089 bp, 16 predicted proteins | sample Leawel138RmetaG_FD_122245 | JGI IMG/M metagenome (GOLD analysis project Ga0172382, IMG submission 122245) | Leachate microbial communities from a municipal landfill in Southern Ontario, Canada - Leachate well 138R metaG | ecosystem: Engineered > Solid waste > Landfill > Unclassified | place... | reverse complement strand
GAAAACTCTAGAGCAAGGCTTGCGTATTCTTGAGCAGGATTTAGCTGAGCTCGATGGCACAGTGATCCCAGGCTCGGTAGTGTTTAAATTGTATGACACTTACGGCTTTCCGATGGACTTAACTGCCGATATCGCCCGCGAGCGCGAGCTCAGTGTGGACGAGTTAGGCTTTGAGCGCGAAATGCATGCGCAACGTGAACGTGCACGTTCCGCCAGCTCATTCGGTATTGACTATAATGCACTGGTTAAAGTTGATGGCGAAACTGAGTTTTTAGGTTATCAAGAACATCAATCCGCTGCGACAGTGTTGATGATTCTCAAAGACGGTGCCAGCGTTGATTCGGCCTTAGAAGGTGATCAAGCGGTAATCGTGCTTGATCGTACACCCTTTTATGCTGAGTCTGGCGGTCAGGTTGGTGATTGCGGTTATTTCACGGCTGACAATCTACGCGTGGATATCACTGACACAACGAAAAGTGGCAATGCCTTTTTGCACCATGGCTCCATCAATCAGGGCTCGTTGCAAGTTGGCGACAGCATTGTGGCGCAGGTGGATGATCAAGTGCGCCACGCGACAGCATTGAATCACTCGGCGACACATATTTTGCATGCGGCGTTGCGTGATACTTTAGGTGAGCATGTGCAGCAAAAAGGCTCATTGGTTGACAGTCAACGTTTGCGTTTTGATTTTAGCCACTTTGAAGCGCTAACAACGCAGCAGATCAAAGCTTTAGAAGAGCGGGTCAATCAAGAAATTCGCAATAACACTGCCGTATGTACTGAAGTCACTGATATAGAAACGGCTAAAAACAAAGGCGCGATGGCGCTATTTGGTGAAAAATACGGCGATCAAGTGCGCGTATTAAGCATGGCAGATGGTTTCTCGGTTGAGCTCTGTGGTGGTATCCACGCTGAACGTACCGGAGATATCGGTCTGTTCAAAATTACCAGCGAAGGCGGCGTGGCTGCTGGTGTGCGCCGCATTGAGGCAGTCACTGGTGCAGCCGCTTGGAACTGGCTGAGCAGTGCAGAAGAACAGCTCAAACAGGCGATGGGCTTAGTTAAAGGCACACGTGAAAATGTCTTAGATAAGCTGCAAGCGTTGCTGGATCAGCAGCGTAGTCTAGAGAAAGAAGTTGAGCAGCTAAAAGCCAAAGCCGCCAGCGCAGCGGGCAGTGATCTTGCATCCTCTGCAGTTGAGGTCAATGGCATTAAGGTCTTGGCGGCACGTCTTGATGGTGTTGAAGGTAAAGACTTGTTGGTGTTGATTGATCAGTTGAAAAATAAGTTAGGTAGCGCGGTTATTTTGCTAGGTGGCGTGCACAATCAACGTATTGTCTTGGTTGCTGGCGTGACTAAAGATTTGACCGGACAATTCAAGGCTGGCGATTTGATGAAGCAGGCCACAGCTGTGGTTGGCGGCAAAGGTGGCGGCCGTCCAGATATGGCGCAAGGCAGTGGTGTTGAGCTGGCTAAGCTGGATGCAGCCTTGGCTATCACTGCAGAGTATGTTGCTAGTAAATAACTTAATAGGGCTATGCATAGCAAAAGCTTATGCCTAATCAAGACGTTTCTGAAGCATCATCTGGCATGATGGGAACTGAGTCGCGTGGTTGTAGATTTTTGCGCGACGATGCAGATCATGCGCTTAGGTGTTGATCAGGGTATGCGTCACAGTATTTTAAACGCTAACGATGAATAAGGCGGCAGTAAAATGGCGTTGATCGTACAAAAGTTTGGTGGCACCTCGGTGGGCTCGCCTGAGCGTATTGAGCAGGTCGCGCAGAAAGTGGCTAAATTTCGCGCGGCTGGCGATGATATCGTGGTGGTCGTCTCGGCTATGAGTGGTGAAACGAACCGCCTGTTAGCGCTGGCTAAGGAGGTCTGCGCGAAGCCAACTCTGCGTGAAATGGATGTGATGATTGCCACGGGCGAACAGGTAACCATTGCTTTGCTGGCCATAGCATTGAATAGCATCGGGGTGCCTGCGGTATCATTTACTGGCGCACAAGTGCCTATTGTGACCGACAGCGAGCATGGCAAGGCACGCATCCTAACTATTGATGAACACAACGTGCGTGAGCAGCTCAAAGCTGGCAAAGTGGTCGTGGTTGCTGGTTTTCAAGGTGTTGATGAGCAAGGTAATATCACAACTTTGGGACGTGGTGGATCAGATACCACGGCAGTTGCTTTGGCGGCAGCATTAAAGGCTGATGAGTGTCATATTTATACCGATGTGGATGGCGTGTACACAACCGATCCGCGTGTCGTTTCGCGCGCGCAGCGTTTGGATCGCATCACCTTTGAAGAAATGCTCGAAATGGCCAGCCTAGGCTCGAAGATTTTACAGTTACGCTCTGTCGAGTTTGCCGGCAAATATAATGTGCCACTACGTGTGCTGCATAGTTTTCAAGAGGGCCCCGGCACTCTAATTACGACTGATGATAATGAGGACAGTATGGAACAGCCGATTATTTCTGGTATTGCCTTTAATCGCGATGAAGCCAAATTAACTATTCGCGGTGTTCCAGATACTCCAGGGGTTGCTTTCAAAATATTAGGACCCATCAGTGCCGCTAATATCGACATTGATATGATTGTGCAAAACGTTTCCAAAGATAACACCACAGATTTTACTTTTACGGTGGGTAATCTTGACTATGACAAAGCTTTAGAGGTACTGCAGGCGACAGCAAAAGAAATTGGTGCCGGTGAGGTGGCTGGAACTACTAGCATCGCTAAGGTGTCCATTGTGGGTGTAGGTATGCGTTCACATCCAGGCGTGGCCAGCAGTATGTTTGAGGCTCTAGCAAAAGAGAATATTAACCTGCAGATGATTTCTACGTCAGAAATTAAAATCTCGGTAGTGATTGAAGAAAAATATGTTGAGTTGGCTGTGCGTGCGCTTCACACCGCTTTTGGTCTAGATGCGCCAGAAAAATAAAACGCGTTGCTAAATAGAGTCTATGTGCAGCGTTAGTGCTGCACTGAACGTATTTATTGACAAATCAAGGCGCTGGGCTTGTTTAAAATTGATTTGTAATATTTTTATTTATGTTGGCTGATTATACAGCGGCATTGATAAAGACGTTATTTTCAGTTTTTTATTCGCGAGTTTATCAAGGTGGCTGGTTTAGTCTAATAAATAGGCGACAGGCATTATGTGCAAAGGCGCATGATACGTGTACGCTGTCCATAACTTACAGATGCAGACTGTAAACCTAAATTGTTGTTACAAGGAGATATAAAATGTTGATCTTAACGCGACGTGTCGGAGAGACACTGATGGTTGGTGATGAAGTCACTGTTACTGTCTTGGGTGTTAAAGGGAATCAAGTCCGCATTGGTGTAAATGCGCCAAAAGAAATCGCTGTGCACCGCGAAGAAATCTATCAGCGCATCCAAAAAGAGAAAGAAGATAGAGAAGATGAAAGTATTTGATGTATTTTGCTTTTAGGCTTTGCAATTACTAAAAATATAGGTAACATACGCCCCGTGTTACGGAGAGGTGGCCGAGTGGCCGAAGGCGCTCCCCTGCTAAGGGAGTACACCTCAAAAGGGTGTCGAGGGTTCGAATCCCTCCCTCTCCGCCATATTTAGTGTTGCAGAGTAGGCATTATTAAAGAGTTTTAAATAAAATTAAAACTCCTTGATAATCAAGTAAATAGCTCTATAATACGCATCGAAATGGACTCATAGCTCAGCTGGATAGAGTACTCGGCTACGAACCGAGCGGTCGGAGGTTCGAATCCTCCTGAGTCCACCATATTAAACGATTCAATTTTATTGAATCGTTTAGGTAACACCAGCGGTGATCTGGATAAGCACCAAATGGACTCATAGCTCAGCTGGATAGAGTACTCGGCTACGAACCGAGCGGTCGGAGGTTCGAATCCTCCTGAGTCCACCATATTAAAAAACCTGCATCGATTGCAGGTTTTTTTTTGCCTGTTGTATACGTTTGACTTCAATATGCTGTAAAACTAATTCCTTATGGCGTGGGAACTTAAGGTACGCAGCCATGCTCGTCAAAGCGTACGCTGCGCGTTTTATTTTTACTGCTACGGTAGGTGGCGCTAATCTTGCCATTATGGCTGCGCTGGGACAGTGGTTTGCCGAACATGCTGTCTACTTCGGCTTGACTCATACCGCTTGTGACTTGCTTGCGAATTAAATGTGAGCGTCGTTGGGTTTGATCAAAAGCACCACAGGGGTGATTATTGTCTGCTACTACCGTGACGCGCACGGTTTTCTTATCTGGCGTGGATAGCGCTTGTTTGATAGAGCGCTGCGTTAATCCTGGGATTATCATTGGTGCGTGTAGTTCGTGGACGTCTTGCAGCGTATCGCTTGGACAGCCGCTATCGTTGAATATTACGGCGCCGTTATTGGCTGTGCATTTGTACACTTGTGTTGCGGCGCTGAGCAGTTGACTGCTGAGAACAAAGCAAATAAAAACGTATTTTCGCATGGTCGTCATCCTTGACACGTTGAGATTGAGTTTTGAAAACTCCATGTTGGAGTGTCATTCAGTGTAGTCACTGTTATTGGAATAACTAGGGCGATAAGTGCTCTATGTCGGTCATCGGCCGCATTTGTTAGATGCAAAGCCTGGCTACAGTGGTATTATTGCTACAAATAAAATCTGTATATGACTGATTAGTTATAGTTTTTAATAGAAAACTTTCCCATTGAGCAATCACCATGCACACCTGATAAATCCCTTGCCGCATTGATTGATAAGGGTGGAGTACCTCATTTATGTCTGAAGTTGAAGAGAGAAAGCCCCAAGAACGCCTCCATGAGCGTTTTTCACAGGTTCTTGAACTCTTACAACGGCATCGATTGATTGAGGAAAGTGTTGCGCGACAAGGCAGTGACCATCAGGAACGTGTTGATGCATTAGTACAGCAACAGCATCTGGCTGAGCTGCAGCAAAAACTGGCTGAGCTACACCCAGCAGATATCGCATACATCCTTGAAGCATTGCCGCTAGAAGACCGTCTGACTGTGTGGCAGTTGGTGCATGCAGAAAGCGATGGTGACATCCTGCTAGAAGTCTCTGACGCGGTGCGTGAAACGCTGATTGCTGATATGGATGAGCAGGAAATCATTGCGGCGGCCAAGGATTTGGACGCCGATGAGCTTGCAGATTTAGCACCTGAGTTGCCGCGTGATGTGGTGCAGGGGTTGATGGAGTCGCTCGATGCACAACAACGTGAGCGTGTGCGTTCCGCGCTGTCCTATGAGGATGAGCAGGTTGGTGCCATCATGGACTTTGAGATGGTGACCATTCGTGAGGATGTCGCGCTTGAAGTGGTATTGCGATACTTGCGTCGTGTAAAAGAACTGCCTGACCAAACTGATAAGCTTTTTGTGGTTGATATTGCCGGTATTTTAAAAGGTGTGTTGCCCATTAAACGCTTATTGGTGAATGATCCTGAGCGTATGGTACGCGATGTGATGGCAGATGATCCGGTGACTTTTTACCCAGATGAGGACGGTTCTTTTGCTGCGCAAGCGTTTGAGCGCTACAACTTGGTTTCTGCACCTGTGATTGAGAAAAGTGGCAAACTGATTGGTCGTTTAACCGTTGATGAAATGGTTGACTTGATTCGTGAAGAGTCTGAAAGCGAAGTCTTAAGTCGTGCCGGTTTACGAGAGGAGGAGGATATTTTTGCCTCCGTTTGGAAATCACTGCAGAACCGCTGGGCATGGCTGGCAATTAATCTCATTACGGCCTTTGTAGCCTCGCGGGTCATCGGCTTGTTTGAAGATTCCATTGAGAAATTAGTGGCGCTGGCTGCTTTAATGCCGATAGTTGCCGGGATTGGTGGTAACTCAGGTAACCAAACTATAACCATGATTGTTCGTGCTATGGCTCTGGATCAATTATCCACTGGTAATACCTCGCGTTTAATGCGCAAAGAGCTTGGTGTCGCATTTATCAATGGGGTGATCTGGGGTAGTGTAATTGGGCTTGTAGCCTGGCTGCTCTATGATAGCTGGTCATTAGGTGTGGTAATGACGTCTGCGATGACGCTGAACTTATTGTTGGCAGCCTTAATGGGCGTGATCATACCGATGACAATGGTGCGTTTGGGGCGTGATCCGGCGCTCGGTTCGAGTGTGTTGATCACCGCCATGACAGATAGTGGTGGTTTCTTTATTTTTCTTGGTTTAGCAACAGTATTTTTATTATAAAACTGACAATAGATTGAAAATATCCATTTATATCTACAAAAATGCACCCTGTCTCCAGCTAAAAGCATTCTATTGTTTGCTAATGGGTAGGGATTCGCGTTAATGTTCCGGCGTTTTAACTATAATTCGCTGATCTTTAAGTTGGTTGCGGTATGAACTTGAATACAATATTGCCCACAGTAACTTCATAAAATGGAGCCTATATGACTACTCAGCAACTCCTTCTTGAGGGCGTTGAACTCATGCTTTTTGGTATGGGTCTCGTTTTTATGTTTTTGGTTTTACTGATTTACTGCATTCGTGCGATGACGGCTATTTTAGAACGCTTAGCGCCTGACACCAGTCATGCGGCAACAGCTATCGCAGCGACTGTACACGCTGATAGCATGCGATCTGTCGATCCAGATACGTTACAAGCCATCCAGCTTGCCATTAAACAGCACCGTGCCCGTCGCGGCTGAGTGTACCCATACGGAGTTTTCCTGATGACTGCTACAAAGCCACTCGGTATAACTGACGTTGTATTACGTGATGCCCACCAATCTATTTTAGCTACCCGTGTTCGTTTAGAAGATATGCTGCCCATTGCTGACAAACTCGATAAAATTGGGTTTTGGTCAGTTGAATCATGGGGCGGCGCAACTTTTGATTCTTGCATACGTTATCTGGGCGAAGATCCGTGGGAGCGCATCCGTGCATTGAAAAAAGCGATGCCTAATACCCGTCAGCAGATGCTACTGCGTGGTCAGAACTTATTGGGCTACCGTCACTATGCTGATGATGTGGTGGATACCTTTGTTGAGCGTGCGGCAATCAATGGCGTTGATGTGTTTCGTGTCTTTGATGCCATGAACGATCCGCGCAACCTCGATCGTGCTTTGCAAGCAGTTAAAGCCAATGGCAAGCATGCACAAGGGACTATTTCCTATACCACCAGCCCTGTGCATAACATGCAAATGTGGGTTGATTTGGCCAAGCAAATTGAAGACTTAGGCGCTGACTCTATTGCCATTAAAGATATGGCGGGCATTTTGACCCCTTATGTGGCCTATGAGTTGGTGAGTAAGCTCAAAGCTAGCTTGTCGATTCCAGTTCATATGCAGTGCCATGCCACAGCGGGATTGTCCTCCGTCGCTATTTTGAAAGCAGTAGAGGCCGGTATTGATAACGTTGATACCTCGATCTCTTCATTTTCAATGACCTACGGACACTCGCCAACTGAATCTGTCGTTGCCATGTTCCAAAATACTGAGCATGACACTGGTTTAGATCTGTTACTGCTTGAGGAAGTTGCTGCTTATTTTCGTGAAGTACGGAAAAAATATGCACAATTTGAAGGAACGCTTAGAGGTGTTGATTCACGTATTTTAGTCGCACAAGTGCCAGGCGGCATGCTGACCAATATGGAGAATCAACTTAAAGAGCAAGGTGCGAGTGATAAGTTTGATGAAGTATTGGCTGAAATTCCGCGTGTGCGTGAAGATTTGGGCTTTATTCCGCTGGTCACACCCACCTCGCAAATTGTCGGTACTCAGGCGGTGATTAACGTTCTCACTGGCGAGCGCTACAAGTCTATTACTAAAGAAACCGCTGGCGTGTTAAAAGGCGAGTACGGTGCTGCGCCAGCGCCGTTTAATGCTGAGCTGCAAGCGCGTGTTTTAGATGGTCAGCAAGCGGTCGAATGCCGACCAGCAGATTTAATTGATGATGAAGTTGAAAAGCTCACCAATGAGCTTATAGCTTTAGCAAAAGAGAAAAATATACGCCTAGCAGATGATTTGATTGATGACGTCTTGACCTATGCTTTATTCCCGCAAATTGGTCTTAAGTTTTTAGAAAATCGCGATAACCCCGATGCGTTTGAGCCAGTACCAACGGGCAATGAAATTGCTATTGGTCAAGCGACTGCTGCGCAAGCCTATACCGTTGAAGTTAATGGCCAAACCTTTGTTGTGCAAGTGAATGAAGGTGGCGATATTGAAGGGCTGAAGCCGATTGGTGAGGCGGCAGCCTGTGCTCCAGCACCCGTATCGGTTGGTGCTGGTGATCCACAAGGTGCGCCTTTGGCGGGTAATATTTTTAAAGTATTAATCAAGCCAGGGCAGGCAGTTGAAGAAGGTGAAGTGGTGATTATTTTAGAAGCCATGAAGATGGAGACTGAAATTCGTGCTTTCCGCCGTGGCGTCATTGGCAGCGTCAACGTTGCAGTGGGTGATGCCGTGTCGGTTGGCGATAGCCTGATGACCATAGTGTGAGGGCTGAATAATGGAAAAGCTCCTTAATTTATGGCACAACACAGGCATCTATCAACTTGAGGCTGGACAAGCGTTGATGATTGCGGTGTGCCTTGTCTTGATTTTCTTGGCGGTACGCAAAGGTTTTGAGCCATTACTGCTGATCCCTATCGGTTTTGGTGGTTTATTGGCCAATATTCCAGCAGCAGGTATGGCTGACACTGGTGGTTTGTTATCCCTGTTGTATGAGGTTGGCTTACCGACTAGCGTGTTTCCGCTGCTGATCTTTATGGGTGTGGGTGCCATGACCGATTTTGGTCCGATGTTGGCCAATCCGAAAACCTTGCTTCTGGGTGCGGCAGCGCAGTTTGGTATTTTTGGTACCTTGTTGGGCGCTTTAGCCATAGGCATGTTGGGTATTCCAGGCTTGGAATTTACCCTCAGGGAAGCGGCTTCAATCGCTATCATTGGTGGTGCCGATGGGCCAACGTCGATCTATGTGACCTCGCGTCTAGCGCCAGACTTGCTGGGCCCCATTGCCGTGGCCGCGTATTCCTATATGGCCTTGGTGCCGTTGATTCAGCCGCCAATTATGCGTGCGCTGACCACACTGGAAGAACGTTCCATTGTTATGACGCAATTGCGCCATGTTGGCCAAGCTGAGAAAATCGTATTTCCGTTGGTTTTATGCTTGCTGATCGGCATGTTGTTGCCTGATGCTGCGCCACTGGTGGGTATGTTTGCCTTCGGTAACTTGATGCGTGAAAGTGGTGTGGTTGAGCGCTTGGCAGACACCTCACGTAATGCTTTGATTAATATAGTGACGATTGGTTTGGGCTTAACCGTTGGTTCAAAGTTATCTGCTGATTCATTTCTGCATATGAAAACTTTGGGTATTTTACTGTTAGGTATGATTGCCTTTAGTGCGGGTACTGCGATGGGCATTATCATGGCGAAAATCATGAATAAGTTCAGTGCGATTAAAATCAATCCGTTGATTGGTTCTGCTGGAGTATCGGCCGTGCCAATGGCAGCGCGCGTGTCCAATAAGGTTGGGCTTGAGTCTAATCCGCAAAACTTCTTACTGATGCATGCGATGGGGCCGAATGTGGCTGGCGTGATTGGTTCTGCTGTGGCAGCGGGTGTCTTGCTGAGTTTTGTCGGCTAGCGAGATTCTTAAAGCTGTCATCTATTGATAAAGGTCGCCCGAGGCGGCCTTTATCATTTTAAAGGCACGATTTTTTATAGGATGTGGACTGCATCTTGCATAGCATGGAGGCAGTGATAGCTTTTGCGTCAATATTTAGTACTTAAGCACTTGAATCAATAAGAGAATGCTCTGTGAATAACTCGCAACTAAAAAGTAATATGCACTCAGGCTTAACCTTGCTCAAGAAGGGCAACTTGGGCGTGCCTTTGCTGTTGTTAGTTATTTTAGGCATGATGACGCTGCCCATTCCGCCGTTTTTGTTGGATGTGCTGTTTACTTTTAATATTGCCTTATCAATTGTTGTGCTGCTGGTTGGCGTGTATGCCATGCGTCCGCTGGATTTTGCTGCGTTCCCGACCATTTTGCTGGTCGCAACCTTGTTGCGCTTGGCACTTAACGTGGCCTCGACGCGTGTGGTTTTATTGCACGGGCATGACGGTGGTGATGCGGCCGGTAAGGTGATTCAGGCCTTTGGTGAAGTGGTCATCGGCGGTAACTATGTGGTGGGTGCAGTGGTCTTTGCGATCCTGATGATCATTAACTTTGCGGTCGTGACTAAGGGTGCTGGGCGAATTTCAGAGGTGAGTGCGCGCTTCACCTTGGATGCAATGCCGGGTAAGCAAATGGCAATCGATGCCGATTTAAATGCCGGCTTGATTGACCAAGAGCAAGCCAAAATTCGTCGCAGTGATGTTGCACAAGAAGCTGATTTTTATGGCTCTATGGATGGTGCCAGTAAGTTTGTCCGTGGTGATGCAATCGCCGGTTTATTGATTCTGTTTATTAACCTGCTGGGTGGCATTGCCATTGGTATTGCGCAGCACTCGATGAGTTTTGTTGATGCCGGCAAAGTTTATGCGCTGCTAACTATTGGTGATGGCTTGGTCGCACAAGTGCCGTCGCTGTTGCTGTCAACGGCAGCGGCAGTGATGGTCACGCGGGTGACCACATCTGAAGATATGGGCGAACAGATCAACCGTCAAATGTTCACTTCACCTAAAGCTTTGGCGGTCTCTGCGGCGATTCTTATCGCTATGGGCTCTGTACCGGGCATGCCGCATGTGTCATTTATTGGCTTAGGTTTATTGGCGGCCGGTGGTGCTTATTTAATATGGCAGCGTGAAAACAAAAAAGAATTAGCGGTTGTCGAGCAAGAGCAGCGTGAATTGGATCAGTTGCCAGCACCGGTAACTGCAGAAAATCGCGAACTGGGTTGGGATGATGTCACGCCGGTGGATATGGTTGGCTTGGAAGTGGGCTATCGCTTAATCCCCTTGGTGGATCGCAATCAGGGCGGCCAACTGTTAGCGCGGATTAAAGGTGTGCGTAAGAAGCTTTCGCAAGACCTAGGCTTCTTGATGCCATCAGTGCATATCCGCGACAACTTAGATCTGTTGCCTAACGTCTACCGCTTAACGCTAATGGGGGTAACTGTGGCTGAGGCTGAGGTGTATCCAGAGCGTGAGTTGGCGATTAATCCCGGTCAAGTTTTTGGCACGCTCAGCGGTGTGGCCACGCATGATCCAGCATTTGGGCTTGAAGCGGTATGGATTGAGCCCAGTCAGCGCGATCAAGCGCAATCCTTGGGCTATACCGTGGTTGATACCAGTACGGTGGTGGCCACCCATTTGAATCAAATCCTCAATAAACACGCGCATGAGCTGCTTGGTCATGAAGAAGTACAGCAATTAATGCAAGTGCTGGCAAAGAGTTCGCCAAAACTGGCCGAAGAGTTGGTGCCAGGCATGTTGTCACTCTCGAGTCTGTTAAGAATCTTGCAAAGTCTTTTGCAGGAGCAGGTGCCCGTGCGCGATATTCGTAGCATTGCTGAAGCTATTGCTGAGACGGTGACTCGGAGTCAAGATCCTGACGCCATTGTTGCTGCTGTGCGGGTCGCATTATCCCGCGCAATCGTGCAAAGCATTGTCGGACTTGAGCCAGAGCTGCCTGTGATCACCTTGGAACCAAGGTTGGAACAGATATTGCTTAGTAGTATACAGAAGGCCGGACAAGGTTCAGATGAGGGCGTATTGCTCGAACCTGGAATGGCTGAAAAACTACAGCGGTCTCTTATAGAGGCAGCGCAACGTCAGGAAATGCTTGGTAAACCAGTGGTCTTGCTGGTCGCTGGTCAGATTCGAGCGATGATGTCGCGTTTTGCTCGGTTAGCCGTACCTAATATGTATGTGTTGGCTTACCAAGAAATTCCAGATAATAAGCAGGTGACTATCGTGGCAACGGTAGGACAGAATTGATCGAGGACTGACTTATGCAGGTCAAACGATATTTCGCAGCAGATATGCGTCAAGCAATGAACCGAGTGCGTGAAGAATTGGGTGCTGATGCGGCAATTATTTCTACGCGCCGCGTTGCTGGCGGTGTTGAGCTTACCGCTGCCCTTGATTATCAGGCGCAGCCTACGCTGGCTCGTCCTAATCCTGCATTAGAAGCAGAGCTGCGTAAAACGCAGGCGCAGATTATGCAGGCGCATGCTGGTTTGCAGGCTCGTGAAGAAGATGGTGCATCAGGTAAAGAGCGCCAGTTATTAGAACAGGTGATGCAGCGCGTCAGTCATGAGCCTGCTCAAACAGACTATGCGCAGTCGACACAGCAGAGTAGCGCTAACCAAGGTGAGATGGCAGCAATGCGCTCTGAGCTCAACAGCTTGCGTGAGTTGTTAGAAATGCAGTTGGGTAGTATGGCGTGGGGCGCTATGCAGGCGCAGCAGCCTGTCCATGCAGCATTGTGGAAGCGTTTCCAAAAAATGGGACTCAGTGCAGAGGTGATTCGCCCTATCTTAGAACGGGTTGCCCATGAAAAAGATCAGCATAAAGCGTGGCGCATGGCACTCGCGTACCTGACTCACTCGGTTCGTACGCCGAACGTTGAACCGATGGATGAGGGCGGCGTGATTGCTCTAGTGGGTCCAGCTGGTATGGGAAAAACCACGACATTAGCCAAGCTGGCTGCGCGTTATGTGCTGGCGCACGGGGTTAACAGTATCGCTCTAGTCAGTATGGACAGTTACCGGATTGGCGCGCAAGAGCAGTTAAAAACACTTGGACGTATTTTAAATATTCCGGTGAGCTATGTGGCTGACGGTGTAACCCTAGCGCAGACATTGAAACCATTAGCGCATAAGCGCGTTATTTTAATTGATACTGCCGGCCTGCCTGCTAGTGATCCTGCTTTGGGTTTACAACTGGATAATTTAGCCGCGTCTGGTGTGAAAGCTAAAAATTACTTAGTGATGGCGGCGACCAGTCAAGGCGAAGTTTTGAAAGCGGCTTGGCATGCTTACAAACGCTGTGGCTTAGCCGGGTGCGTTATCACCAAGCTGGATGAAGCGGTGAATATGGGTGAGGCCTTGGGGCTGGCGATTGGCCAGGGTCTGCCCGTAGCCTATACTACCGACGGTCCTAAAATACCCGATGATTTACAAGTGCCGCGCAGCCATCAGCTGGTCAGTCGTGCAGTGCGTCTGCAGAGTTCGCAAGAACCTACAGAGGAAATTATGGCGCAAATGTGTGTAGGATCTCCACTGGCCGCACAATACGTCGGCTAGATTTTAGTGAGCAAGGTGTTGAATAACATGACAAGTAAACAGAAACAGCCGGTACAAGTGATTGCCGTAACTGGTGGTAAGGGAGGCGTTGGTAAAACTAACGTTTCTGTCAACTTAGCCTTGGCTCTTGCAGACCTTGGGCGCAAAGTGGTGTTGCTTGATGCTGACTTTGGCTTGGCTAATGTGGATGTGTTACTTGGCTTGCAACCCACTCATACCCTAGCTGATGTGATGGATGGTAAATGTGATTTGCGTGATGTCTTATTGACGGGGCCCGGTGGCGTGAAGATTGTGCCAGCCTCTTCCGGTACGCAAAGCATGGTTGAGATGACGCCGATGCAGCACGCAGGCTTGATTCAGGCATTTAGTGAGCTGGGTGACAATATTGATGTGTTGATTATTGATACTGCAGCAGGTATTGGCGATGCAGTGACCAGTTTTGTGCAAGCAGCGCAAGAAGTGGTGATGGTTGTTTGTGATGAGCCGACGTCAATTACTGATGCTTACGCATTGCTTAAGCTGCTCAATCGTGATCATGGTATGAAACTTTTTCGGGTTTTAGCCAATATGGCACACAGCCCGCAAGAGGGTCGTAACTTATTTAATAAGCTGGTTAAAGTCACTGAACGTTTTTTAGATGATGTGACGCTGCAGTATTTGGGTGCTGTGCCCTACGATGAGATGGTGCGAAAAGCAGTACAGAAGCAGCGCGCAGTGTATGATGCGTTTCCGCGCGCCAAAAGTTCGCTGGCATTTAAAGGTATGGCGCAAAAAATTGATAGTTGGCCTTTGCCCAATACGCCGCGCGGCCATTTGGAGTTTTTCGTGGAGCGGTTAGTCAACCACACTGGAACGGAATAAAGTGCATGACAAGATCTATAGGTCTGCAAATGTATAGCAAAGCGCAAGGCACTGATCAACAGTCATTACTGATTGAGCAGCATGCGCCATTGGTTAAGCGCATTGCTTACCATATGCTTGGGCGTTTACCGGCTAGCGTGCAAGTCGAAGATTTGATTCAGGCAGGCATGATTGGCTTGCTGGAAGCAGCAAAGAAGTTTGATGCCAGCAAGGGGGCGAGTTTTGACACCTTTGTCGGTATTCGTATCCGTGGCGCGATGCTTGATGACTTGCGCAAAGGTGATTGGACACCACGTTCAGTGCACCGCAATACACGTATGGTCAGTAATGCAGTGCGCAGCATTGAAGCGCGAACCGGACGTGATGCTCAAGATTTAGAAGTCGCAGCCGAACTCAATATGAGTCTGGATGAGTATTATTCTATTTTAAATGATACCCAGGGCAGTCGTTTGTTCAGCTTTGATGATTTGCTGGACGAAGGTGATCAGTACGATACCCAGAGTGCGCAACAAGAGCCGCATCGCGATATCGAAACAACGCACTTTAAACAAGCGTTGGCTGACGCGATAGAAGGTTTGCCGGAGCGTGAGCGACTTATACTGTCATTGTATTACGATGAAGAATTGAATTTAAAAGAAATTGGCGAAGTGTTAGGTGTCAGTGAGTCGCGGGTGAGCCAGTTACACAGTCAATGTGCTGCACGTTTAAGAGCACGACTGACTGATTGGCAAGAATAAACACAATGCCAAATACGATTAATGGTGTAAGCATGCAGTCTTTATAGAGCAAGGGCTGGATTAAAATGGCTTGGAGGTTAGCTTGGACAAAAATATGAAAATTCTCATTGTTGATGACTTCTCAACAATGCGCCGGATCATCAAGAACCTCTTGCGAGACCTCGGTTTTACCAATACGGCCGAGGCGGACGATGGCGCAACTGCTTTGCCTATGTTACAGAGCGGGAATTTTGATTTTTTAGTGACAGACTGGAATATGCCAATCATGAACGGTCTTGATCTGTTGCGCGAAGTGCGCGCTGATGACAAGCTCAAGCACTTACCAGTGCTGATGGTGACTGCTGAAGCTAAGCGTGACCAAATCATTACAGCCGCGCAAGCAGGTGTAAACGGCTATGTAGTCAAACCATTCACTGCGGATACACTAAAAGATAAAATTGAAAAAATCTTTGAGCGTGTTAACGGCTGAGTATTAAGCGGTGGGTGTGTTATGCAACATGATAAGAGTAGTGAGACCGAGTTTGAGGCTGAGTTTGAGGCTGCGGTCGCGCTACATGCTCCTCAACTGCAGCAGAGTTTTGCACAAGGTGATTTGCAGGAAGCGACGCGGATTATTGCGCAAATCAGCCAAGTCCGTGAACGCACATTGTACCTTGAAGTGGGTCGCTTAACGCGCGAACTGCATAATGCGATTATTGATTTTGATATTGATCCACGTAATCCGCATGCTCAAGAAATGTCGCAAATTACTGATGCGTCTGAGCGTTTGCAATATGTCGTTAATATGACTGATCAGGCTGCCAATAGCGCGATTGATTTAGTTGAAAAAAGCGCACCCTTGGTGACTTACATCAGTTATGAAGCACAAAGTTTAACTGCAGACTGGCAGCGCTTTATGCGCAGAGATATGCAAGCGGATGAGTTTCGCTTATTGGCTAAGCGTATTGAGGCTTTTTTATTGCGTAGCTTGCATGACAGTGATCAGTTATCAGCCAACTTAAATGAAATAATGATGGCGCAAGGCTTCCAAGATTTAACTGGGCAAGTCATTAAGCGCGTAATGACGCTCATTGCCGATATTGAAAGTAATCTTGTAAAACTGATGGTTATGGCAGGACAGGTTGACCGAGTGGTAGGGATTGAACACTCAGCTGAGGACCTACGTAAGAAGCATCATAAAAAAAATAATAGCAATACAGGTGAAGGTCCGCAGATTCATGCCGATAAGCTCGATAATGTTGTGACTGATCAAGTAGATGTGGATGATCTACTGTCGAGTTTAGGATTTTAGGGGTGCATACATGAGTTTTGATGCAGATGAAGAAATCCTCCAAGACTTTCTAGTTGAGGCTGGCGAGATTCTAGAGTTGCTATCTGAGCAGCTGGTCGAGCTGGAAGGTCGTCCTGATGATATGAATTTGCTCAATGCTATCTTTCGTGGCTTCCATACCGTTAAAGGCGGCGCTGGGTTCTTACAGCTCAATGAGTTAGTCAGCTGCTGCCATATTGCAGAAAATGTTTTTGATATTCTGCGTAAAGGTGAGCGTAGAGTTACTGCAGAGTTAATGGATGTTGTTCTGCAAGCATTGGACAGTGTTAATGCGATGTTCCAAGAAGTGCGAGAGCGCACAGCGCTAACCCCAGCGAGTGATGAGTTGCTGGCAGAGTTAGCACGCTTAGCGCAACCAAGCAGCGTAGATGAAGTTGCCGTTGAGCAGCCTCAAGCGCTAACAGTAGACGAGCAGTTAAGTGTTGCTGATCAGGCCGATGCTGAGTTTGAACAGCTGCTTAATGCTATTCCTGAAGCGAACGCAGGAACAACGCATACTAGCTCTAAGCCGACGGAAGATACGGCTAGCGATATTATTACTGATGATGAATTTGAAGCGCTATTGGATCAATTGCATGGTTCTGCAGGTCAACCAGCAGCGCCAACTCAGTCACAGGTGGTATCAGACAGTCAGGCTGATACGCATTCTGCTGCAGCACCTGATCAAATTACCGATGATGAATTTGAAGCACTCCTTGACCAATTGCATGGTGAGGGCAAATTCAATGTTGACGCCGCTGCTCATCATACGCCAATAGCAGATGTGACTGCCTCCGACAGAGCTAGCAAAGCATCAATTGCGGCGCTGAGCGACACGTCATCTAGCATTACTGATGATGAGTTTGAATCCTTGCTCGACCAGTTACATGGTAAAGGTAAGTTCAAAATTAGCGTTAAGCAACCCGTTGCAGCAGCACCCAGCCCTGCAACTGAAACACCACCGGCAAACTTGACGCCAGCGAATACAGATGCAGCAGCTGTAGCTAAAACGCCTGCTACGCCCAGCCGCTCTACTAAACCTGTAAGCGCACATGTTCCTGAAGTCGAAACTACTGTACGCGTCGACACTGCTCGCTTGGACGACATTATGAACATGGTCGGCGAGTTGGTGTTGGTACGTAATCGTTTGGTTCGTCTTGGGCTCGACAATGGCGATGAAACCATGACTAAAGTGCTGGGTAACCTAGATGTTGTCACGGGGGATCTGCAATCTGCCGTGATGAAGACGCGCATGCAGCCGATTAAAAAAGTCTTTGGCCGTTTTCCGCGCTTAGTGCGTGACATGGCACGTAATCTGAAGAAACAAATACGCCTCGAGTTGGTGGGGGAAGACACTGATTTAGATAAGAACTTAGTTGAAGCGCTGGCCGATCCATTGGTGCACTTGGTGCGTAACTCGGTGGATCATGGTATTGAGATGCCTGACGAACGGGAAGCAGCAGGTAAAGCGCGTGAAGGCCGAGTTGTTTTAGCCGCGGCACAAGAAGGCGATCATATTCAACTGACTATCAGCGATGATGGTAGAGGCATGGACGCTAATGTATTGCGTAATAAAGCTGTTGAGAAGGGCATGCTGGATCGAGAAGTGGCTGACCGTCTCAGCGATTTAGAGTGTTATAACTTGATTTTTGCTGCAGGTTTTTCTACCAAAACTGAAGTCTCTGATGTGTCGGGACGTGGCGTCGGCATGGATGTGGTAAAAACAAAAATATCCCAGCTCAATGGTAGCGTAAACGTCTATTCCACGCCGGGGCAGGGCTCGCAGGTGGTGATTAAAGTACCGCTCACCTTAGCCATTATGCCAACCTTGATGGTGATGCTGGGCCAACAAGCCTTTGCCTTTCCGCTGGTGAACGTCAATGAGATTTTCCATTTGAATTTATCTCGCACCAATATCGTTGATGGGCAAGAAGTGGTTATCGTGCGTGATAAAGCATTGCCTTTATTCTATTTAAAACAATGGCTGTTGCCTAACCAAGTTCATGCTAATCAAGCAGAAGGGCATGTGGTGATTTTGACTGTGGGTAATCAGCGCATTGGTTGTGTTGTTGATCAGTTGGTTGGCCAAGAAGAAGTCGTGATTAAGCCTTTAGGTAAAATGCTGCAAGGCACGCTAGGTATGTCAGGTGCAACCATTACCGGTGATGGCCGTATTGCGTTGATTTTAGATGTGCCTGGCTTGTTGAAACATTACGGACAGCGTTACTAAGCTTAAAACAGTATGAGTGTAGCTTTTGGAGTGGGTATGACAGTCAAGGTGCTGGTGGTAGATGATTCAGGCTTTTTTAGACGCAGGCTGACCGAAATACTCTCCTCGGATGGCAATATCGAAGTGGTGGGTACGGCTGTCAATGGCCGAGAAGCGATTGAACAAACGCTAGCCTTGCGACCTGACGTGATCACCATGGATTACGAAATGCCAGTGATGGATGGCATCACTGCGGTTAAAGCTATAATGCAGCGCTGTCCTACACCCGTATTAATGTTTTCTTCTTTGACCCATGAAGGTGCGCGCGTCACTTTGGATGCGCTGGATGCTGGTGCATTAGATTATCTACCGAAAAACTTTGAAGATATTTCTAGAAACCCGCAGCGAGTCAAGCAGATGTTGTGCGATAAGGTGCATCTACTGGCAAAGAGTAATCGGCGCGTATGGTCACGGTCAAGTTCAGCGCTGAGTACGCCTGCTGCAGCGAAACCAGCGCCTATCTTTGCGTCTGCAGCAGCAAAACCAACACTCCGGCAGCCTATTCCAGAAACAACGGCCGTGCCGGCAGCTCGAACAACAGCAGTGCCAGCACGTGCAAGTAATCTACCGGTTGCCAATGATGATGCGGTCATCGCCTCAACCACTAGTCCTGCACGTAAGGCTTATAAATTGGTTGCCATCGGTACGTCTACTGGTGGGCCTGTCGCTTTACAACGCGTGCTGACCCAGTTACCGGCTAGTTTTCCGACACCTATTGTGATCGTGCAGCATATGCCAGCAGCCTTCACCAATGCCTTTGCCGAGCGTCTAAATAAACTGTGCCAGATTGATGTGAAGCAAGCCGAAGAAGGTGATGTGCTGCGCCCGGGCTTAGCGTTGCTGGCGCCAGGTGGCAAGCAAATGATGATTGATACGCGTGGTAAGGTGCGTATCTTACCGGGCGATGAACGGCTTAATTACAAACCCAGCGCAGATGTTACCTTTGGTTCAGCAGCTAAAGTCTTTAGCAATAAAGTGTTGGCGGTGGTGTTGACCGGGATGGGTGCTGACGGTCGTGAAGGGGCGCGTATGCTTAAACAAGCGGGCAGTCAGGTGTGGGCACAAGATGAGGCCAGCTGTGTCATTTATGGCATGCCAATGGCTATCGTTAAAGCAGGTCTAGCTGACTTTGTCTACAGCTTAGATGATATTGGTAGATACCTTGTTGAGGCGTGCAGCTGATGGATGTGCTTAGTCTAGTCGGATTGGTGATGGCCTTTGTTGCCATTATTGGGGGTAATTATCTTGAGGGTGGGCATATCGGTGCGCTGGTTAATGGCCCGGCGGCTTTAATTGTATTTGGTGGTACCTTTGGCGCTGCATTATTGCAGACACCTGTCAGTCACTGTAAGCGCGCCATCCAAATTGTTGGTTGGGTGATGTTTCCGCCCTATGCCAACCTACCCAATGCCATTAACAATGTGATTGGTTGGAGTATGACTGCGCGCAAAGATGGCTTGCTAGGGTTGGAAGCTGTGGCTGAAGCCGAGCTCGACCCCTACGCCCAGAAAGGCTTACAGCTGCTGGTAGACGGCATGGAGTCGGAGGGTATACGCAGCATTCTAGAAGTCGATTTCTACACCCAAGAAGAACGCGATTTACAAGCGGCTAAGTTCATTGAGTGCATGGGCGGTTATGCGCCAACTCTTGGTATTATTGGTGCTGTGATGGGATTGATTCACGTGATGGGTAACCTTGCT
>Ga0172382_10004963_pt1 | contig 20092 bp, 17 predicted proteins | sample Leawel138RmetaG_FD_122245 | JGI IMG/M metagenome (GOLD analysis project Ga0172382, IMG submission 122245) | Leachate microbial communities from a municipal landfill in Southern Ontario, Canada - Leachate well 138R metaG | ecosystem: Engineered > Solid waste > Landfill > Unclassified | place... | reverse complement strand
TGTTTTTATCAGACATTCGAGTGGTATTCCAGCGAAGTTATCCGATTGTGCGGAATAAATTCGCCTGCCGCCCCCTTTTTGGCCGAAACAGCGGCCAGGTGCGCGTGACGGAGGCTCCTGCGTTTGGGTTACACTCGGATCTCCATACGATACCGTACGTAAAAATGCCGCTTCCAACGCCAACCGCTGCGCGTCAGCGCGCCCATACCCGACGTATCGAAGTCGAAGGCTTTCTGCGTGCAGACGGAATGCTCGAACTTGACGCCAGCCTGACCGATCTCAAGGATCTGGATTACCCGATTGCTTCCGGCGTCCGCCCCGCCGGGGTCCCCGTTCATCTGATGCGGGTACGGGTCACCTTCGACGAGGGCTTCAATATCATTGCCGCTGAAGCCTGCTCGGACAGTGTGCCTTATCCTGGGTATTGCGACACCATCGGACCGGTGTACAAAAGACTGGTCGGACTCAATCTTGTGCGCGGGTTCAGGCGAACCGTGGGCGAAATGTTTGCCGACGTCAGTGGCTGTACGCATATCACCGAGTTGCTGTTGTCCTTGCCGACCGCTGCAATCCAGACTTTTGCGACGTTCCGGCGCGACAACGAAGACACGAAAGAGAAGCCCTTCCAGCTCGATCGCTGCCATGCGCTTGAATCTTCGTCTGCGGCAGTGCAGCGCTATTACCCCAAGTGGTACCGCAAGGGAGACCCCGCTTCATAGTGGGTAGGCATACACCCGTCTGTGCGTTGCGGAAAAACGGTTATAATTTGGCGTTCTTGCGGTTACCACGCATTGCAGCGGGCGTGCCAATAGACAGGTCAGGCGCAGTCGGTCTGGCTGAGAGCGGTGGGCGTCGGTCGAGGGAGACGGCGTCCGTCGCGGAGCGAAGCTCCGAAGCGTCCCATCAACCTGCTCGCGGCGACCCATACGCCACGACTTCGATCGAAGGGCAATCATGAAGATTCATGAGTATCAGGCAAAAGAAGTTCTAAGAAAGTTCGGCGTTGTGACGCCGCGCGGTATTCATTGCACCAGCGTCGACGACGCGGTCAAGGCAGCGGAAACGCTCGGTGGCAAGGTCTGGGTGGTGAAGGCCCAGATTCACGCCGGCGGCCGCGGCAAGGGCGGCGGCGTGAAGCTCGCCAAGTCGCTCGACGAGGTGCGTCAGTATGCAACCGATATCCTCGGCATGCAGCTGATCACCCACCAGACCGGTCCGGAAGGTCAGAAGGTGCGTAACCTGCTGATCGAGGAAGGCGCCGACATTCAGCACGAGTACTACGTTGCTGCGCTGACCGATCGTGCTTCCCAGCGTGTTGCCATCATGGCGTCTTCCGAAGGCGGCATGGACATTGAGGAAGTCGCTCACAGCACGCCCGAGAAGATTCTCAAGGTGTTCGTCGATCCCGCTGTCGGCCTGACTGACGCGCAAGCCACCGAGCTGGCCAAAGGCATTGGCATGCCCGAGAGCGCAATCGCCAATGCGGTTGACGCGCTCAAGAAGCTCTATACCTGCTACATGGAAACCGATGCTTCGCTGGCGGAGATCAATCCGCTGATTCACGAGAGCAACGGTACCGTGAAGGCGCTCGACGCCAAGTTCAATTTCGACTCCAACGCCCTCTATCGTCATCCGGAAATCGTGGCCTACCGCGACCTGGACGAAGAAGATCCTGACGAAATCGAAGCATCCAAGTTCGATCTGGCCTATATCAGCCTCGATGGCAACATCGGCTGCCTGGTAAATGGCGCTGGTCTGGCGATGGCCACCATGGACACGATCAAGCTGTTCGGCGCAGAGCCGGCCAACTTCCTCGACGTCGGCGGTGGTGCCACGGCCGAGAAGGTAACCGAAGCGTTCAAGATCATGCTCAAGAACCCCAAGGTCAAGGGCATTCTGGTCAACATCTTCGGCGGCATCATGAAGTGCGACACCATCGCCAACGGCGTGGTGACGGCTGCTCGCGAAGTGAACCTCTCCGTCCCGCTCGTTGTGCGCATGAAGGGCACCAACGAAGACCTCGGCAAGAAGATCCTTGCCGAGTCGGGTCTGCCGATCATCACCGCCGACACGATGGCGGATGCTGCCACCAAGATCGTGGCTGCGGTCAAGTAAGGAGAGTCTGAATGTCCATCCTGATCAACAAAGACACCAAGGTCATCACCCAGGGCATCACCGGGAAGACGGGCCAGTTCCACACCGAGAAGTGCCAGGAATACGCCAACGGCAAGAATTGCTTCGTCGCCGGCGTAAACCCGAAGAAAGCTGGCGAGAGCATTTTCAATATTCCCATTTTCGGTTCGGTGAAGGAAGCTGCTGCCGAAACGGGTGCCACGGTTTCGGTGATCTATGTTCCGCCCGCAGGTGCTGCGGCCGCGATCTGGGAAGCTGTCGAAGCCGACCTCGATCTGGCAATCTGCATCACCGAAGGCATCCCTGTTCGCGACATGCTGGTAGTGCGCAACAAGATGAAGGCCAAGGTTGCTGCCGGCGGCAAGGAAACCCTGCTGCTGGGTCCCAACTGCCCGGGTCTGATCACGCCTGATGAAATCAAGATCGGCATCATGCCCGGTCACATCCACCGCAAGGGTCGTATTGGGGTGGTGTCTCGCTCCGGCACGCTGACCTATGAAGCCGTTGCCCAGTTGACCGAAATCGGTCTGGGTCAGTCTTCTGCAGTCGGTATCGGTGGCGATCCGATCAACGGCCTCAAGCACATCGACGTGATGCGCATGTTCAACGACGATCCTGATACCGACGCGGTCATCATGATCGGCGAGATCGGTGGTCCGGACGAAGCTGAAGCTGCGCAGTGGTGCAAGGCCAACATGAAGAAGCCGATCGTCGGCTTCATCGCTGGCGTTACCGCGCCGGCTGGCAAGCGCATGGGCCATGCGGGTGCGCTGATCTCCGGCGGTGCCGACACGGCTGATGCCAAGCTCGCGATCATGGAAGAGTGTGGCTTCAAGGTCACGCGCGATCCGTCCGAGATGGCCAAGCTGCTCAAGGCAATGCTCTGATCGATCGCTGTCGATGACAGTGAAAGGCGCCGGCGAGTCCGGCGCTTTTTTTTTGCACTGCCGGCTCGACAGGGGGACGGTCTAGAATAGCGCTATGAATTACAGTGCAGAGAATGTTCCCGACGATTTGAGGGGGTGCGGCGAAAATGTCTGAGCCCGAGGTGCGGCTTTGTCCTGCAACGACGAATGCATCCGGCTTCGAGTATGCGGGCTTGTCGCATGTCGGGCGTGTTCGCAGCAGGAATGAGGATTCCATCTGTATCGATGCTGACAATGGCTGGCTTGTACTGGCCGATGGCATGGGTGGCTATCAGGGGGGGGATGTGGCCTCGGCGCTTTCGGTTCGTGCCGTTCTTGATCGCTTGCAGCGGTGCCCCGATGCTGCCGGGCATGGGGTGGCGGCCATGGAGAGTGCGTTGTGCGAGGGCTTGAACGACGCAAACGAGGCGATTCTTCAGGCCGGTGCGGCCAATGCAGGACTGAGCGGGATGGGCGCAACGATGGTGGCAGCATGGGTGACCGGGAAATATCTGGTGCACGCGCATGTGGGCGACTCCCGTCTGTACCGGCTGCGTCCGGGGCGCCTCGAGCAACTGACGTGCGACCATACGGTGTTGCAGGCGCAGGTCGATGCCGGGCTCATTGATCCGGTCGAGGCGGCGCAGATGCCGGTTCGTGGTCTGCTGACGCGTGGTCTTGGTGTGGCGCCAACAGTGGCTGTTGACGTCGGTGCGCATGAACTTGTGGATCAGGATCGTTTCATGTTGTGCTCGGACGGCTTGACCGACATGATCGATGCGCGTGAAATTGCGCGTTTGCTCGGGGCGTCAGGGCCGGTGTCCGAGCTTGCTCAGGGGCTGGTCGATGCGGCGCTTGCCCGTGGCGGGCGGGATAATGTTTCCGTCATCATTGCGCGCTTTGCCGGCTGACGTCATGATTGTAAGGATTTTGCGCGCAGGGCGCGCCAACCGATAGATGGGTGCAGGCAATGCCGAAGTTGATTCTTAGCATGGATGGGCTGGTGCTCAAGGAAATCGTGCTCGACAAGGAGCGCACTTCCATCGGGCGCAAGCAGAACAACGACATTCAGATCGATAATCTCGCGATCAGTGGGCAGCATGCGGTGATCACCTGCATCCTTGACGATGCCTTCCTCGAGGATCAGAACAGCACCAACGGCACCTACGTGAATGGGCAGCCGATCAAGAAGCATGTTCTGCAAAACAACGATGTGGTCGAACTGGGAAAGTACCGGCTCAAGTTCCTGACCGACACTTCGCAGCCAGGCCTGTCCGCCTCGGAGATGGTCGATACGGCTGCGCTGAAACCATTCGACATCAGTTCCGCTGCTGCGGCTGCGGAGTCGGTGCCGGTCGCGCCGCTTGTGTCTGACGGCAGTGCGGTCCGGACGCAAGTCCTGCCTGCCGACGCGCTTGAGCAAGGTGCGCCTGTCGAGGCTCCGCTCGATCGACTGGGCGTCATTCAGGTTCTGAGTGGCGCGAATGTCGGTCGCGAACTTGAATTGAGCAAGTCGTTGACGACGCTTGGCAAGCCGGGGCGCCAGGTTGCGGTGATTACGCGACGACCGCATGGATATTTCATTACCCATGTCGAAGGTGCGAGCTTTCCGACGGTGAATGGCCGCACGCTCGATGCTCAGGCTCACAGGTTGGGCGACCATGACATCATCGAGATTGCTGGCGTGAAGATGGAGTTTTTCCTTCGGACCTGAACGCTGCGGGCATGCCGTGATTTTTGTCATATACCCCCCGGTTTTCGCCTGTTAAGGTTTCGCATGATCCAAGGGATGGCGACGGCAAACAGTGTAATGCGCGTGAGTCCGGGTAATAATTTTTGATGAAACTCCAGGTGCTTGGCTGCAGTGGCGGCATCGGTGGCGAGACTGCGCGGACAACCGCCTTTCTTGTCGACGACGACATCCTGGTCGATTGCGGAACCGGCGTGGGCGATCTCGAGCTCGAAGCGCTGCGCCGGATCGACCACATCTTCGTTACGCATTCGCATCTCGATCACATCGCTTCGATTCCCCTGTTGGTGGATTCGGTGGGTGAGGACCGCGGCTACCCGGTCACGGTATATGCCACCCCTGAAACCTTGCGCATTCTGCGTTCGCATATCTTCAACTGGCTGATCTGGCCGGACTTCACCTCGATTCCTGATCGACATCGTCCGTTTTTGCGCTTCCAGCCGCTGAAAGTGGGTGAAAGCGTTAAGTTCGGTGCCCGAACCGTGACTGCGCTGCCTGCGCACCATACGGTACCTGCGGTCGCTTACGCCTTGGACAGCGGTCGCTCGCAGCTGGTCTATTCGGGTGACACGGCCTATTGCCCGGAGCTGATCGAAGCAATCAACGCCTTGCCCGCCGTGCGGCACATGATCATCGAGACGGCGTTTTCCGACGAGCAGCGCGGACTGGCGATGGCATCGAGGCATCTGTGCCCAAGCATACTCGTCGCCATGCTCGAAGAGCTGTCGGTTTCACCCGAGGTGTTCATCAGCCACCTGAAGCCCGGCCAAGGGGCGCGGATCATGGAGCAGATTGCCGCAGGGAAGGGGCGCTTGCAGCCCAAGCCACTCACTCAGGGGCAGATTATCGAGTTCTGAACTGCCGATCGCACAGTGGCGCGTTAGAATGGGTCTGCACCAACATTCATACGCAGACGTACATAGATGAGCACAAAGCACCCGGCTGTCAGTGAAGTTTCCCGTCGCCTGGCCTTTTTCAAGGGGCTGCAGGGAATCACCAACCGCGTGCATGCCACGCATGATATCGACGAGATCATGCTTGAGGTGTCGCAAGAGATCTGTCAGATCTTCGATGCGGAGCGGCTGTCGATCTACGCGGTGGATGCTTCGGGGGAGTCGATATCGACCAAGGTGAAAACCGGGTTGCATTCGGTGCAGAACATCCGTTTGCCGATCGCAGGGAACAGCATTGCAGGGTTTGTCGCGCTGACGGGACAGACAATCAATATTGCGGATGTCTATGACGTGTCCGCACTGAAAGCCATCTCGCCCGAGCTGCAGTTTCGACATGAGGTCGATGACACAACTGGTTTCAGAGCCAGGGAAATGCTTGTGGCCGCGATCAACGATCCTGAAAGCGGCGCCCGGCGGGGTGTAATCCAGCTGATCAACCACAACGCCGGCGGCCCGTTCTCGCCCATCTCGGAAGAGGGACTGCTGGGTCTGACACAGACACTGGGCGTGGCTTTCTCGCGCCACAGTTCTGCGCCCCCCGCACAATTACGCTCGCGATTCGATGCGTTGGTAGCGGACGGGCAGATCACTGCCGAAGAACTGACCGAAGTGACCCGCGACGCCCGTGACAGTGGCGCGCCGGTCGAGTCCTTGCTGATCGGCACGCTTGCCCTCTCGCTTGCGGATATCGGCGCGGCTGCGTCGCGATTTTACGGCGTGCCGTACGAGCCGTTCAATGCGGATCGGGTGAAGCCGATCGACCTCCTGCGCAACCTCAAGCGCGAGTATGTGCAGCTGAATCAATGGTTGCCGCTTGAGGAAACCACGGAAGGCGTGGTGATCATGGCGGTCGACCCGGAGCAGATCAGGTCTTCGCGGATTGCGCACAATGTGTTCCCGAAGAAACGGCTCGCCTTCAGGGTCACCACTCGTGACGAGTTCGAGCGCACGGTCAACCAGTTCTTCGAACCCTCGCTGGATGCGAGTTCGGTCGATGATCTGTTGTCCGACCTCGACGACGAGAGTGACGAGGGGATTTTCTCCGATGACGTGAACGCGGCAGCGGACAACGAACTGGTCAAGCTTGTCAATCGGGTCATCATCGATGCCTACAAGCAGGGTGCCTCAGACATTCATGTCGAGCCGCGTCCGGGCAAGGAGAAGACCCTGATCCGTTTTCGCAAGGACGGAACACTGGTGCCGTATATCGAGGTTCCGGCGAGTTACCGTAATCCGCTCGTCACCCGTATCAAGATCATGTGCGACCTCGACATCTCCGAGCGTCGCAAGCCGCAGGACGGCAAGATCAAGTTCCGCAAATACGCGCCGCTCGACATTGAGTTGCGGGTGGCCACCATTCCGACCGCGGGTGGCCTGGAGGACGTGGTGATGCGGGTGCTGGCCAACAGCGAGCCCATCCCGCTCGACGAGCTTGGCCTGACCCCCGCAAACCTGGAAATGCTCACGACTGCGATTGCCAAGCCCTACGGCATCTTCTTCGTGTGCGGTCCGACCGGTTCGGGCAAGACGACGACGCTGCACTCCATCCTGGGATATATCAACACGCCGGATACCAAGATCTGGACGGTAGAGGATCCCGTCGAGATCACCCAGAAGGGTTTGCGCCAGGTTCAGGTCAATCGCAAGGCCGGGATCGACTTTGCAACCATGATGCGGGCGTTCCTGCGTGCCGACCCGGATGTGATCATGGTGGGCGAGATGCGGGACGAAGAGACTGTCGCGGTGGGGATCGAGGCATCGCTGACCGGCCACCTGGTGTTTTCCACCCTCCATACCAACAGTGCACCGGAGTCCGTCGTGCGCCTGCTCGACATGGGTATGGACCCGTTCAACTTCTCCGACGCCTTGCTTGGCGTGCTGGCGCAGCGTCTGACCAAGCGCCTGTGCAAGCATTGCAAGCAGGCTTATGAGCCGGACGAGACCGAAATCGGACTCCTGCTCAGCGAGTATTGTGCGGACATGCACTCGACGCCCACTTTCATCGCGGACCCGATTGCGGCCCGCGAGACGGTCTTGGCGCACTGGCGCAAAGCCTATGCGAACGAGAAGGGCAAGTTCACCTTGTATCGTCCGGTTGGCTGCGTCGAATGCACCCAGGGCTACAAAGGGCGGGTCGGCCTTCACGAACTGATGCTCGGTTCTGATCAGATCAAGCGGATGATCCAGGAGCGTGCGCGGGTTGCAGAATTGCTCGGTGCGGCCCTGTCCGAAGGGATGCGCACCTTGCGTCAGGATGGGATCGAGAAGATTCTTGCGGGCATTACCGACCTCAAGCAGGTGCGCAAAGTCTGCGTGCGCTGAGTGTTTCCGGACGACGGCGCCGGCACGATCATGCCGGCGCCGGTTAGAATCCGGGCTTCGATCCTTTTTCGGAGTCCGCCAATGTTCCGCATCGCCCCCAGTCTGCTGTCTGCCAACTTCGCCAAGCTGGGCGAGGAAGTGAGCAACGTGGTTGCCGCTGGCGCCGACTGGATCCATTTCGACGTAATGGACAACCACTATGTGCCCAACCTCACCATCGGCCCGCTGGTGTGTGAGGCGATCCGGCCCGTGACTACGGCGCCGATCGATGTGCACCTCATGGTCAAGCCGGTCGATCGGATCATTCCGGACTTTGCCAAAGCCGGCGCCAACATCATCACCTTTCATCCTGAGGCCTCCGAACACATTGATCGTAGCCTGGGGCTGATCCGCGATTCGGGTTGCGAGGCAGGGCTGGTGTTCAACCCCGCCACGCCCTTGCATTACCTCGACCATGTGATGGACAAGATTGACGTCGTGTTGCTGATGAGCGTCAATCCTGGCTTCGGCGGGCAGAAGTTCATTCCCGAGACGCTCAACAAGCTGCGTGCGGCACGCGCGCGGCTCGATGCCTACGAGGCCGAGACCGGGCGCCACGTCCGGCTCGAAGTCGATGGTGGCGTGAAGGCCGACAACATTGCCGAGATCGCGCGTGCGGGGGCAGACACTTTTGTTGCAGGTTCGGCCGTCTTCGGCGCTGGCAAGGATTCCGATGCCCATCGCTACGACTCCATCATCGGCAAGCTGCGTGCGGAACTGGCGACGGTGGCGGTATGAATGGCCCGAGATTTTCGCCCCGGGCGGTACTGTTCGATCTCGATGGTACTTTGCTCGATACCATTGGCGATCTTGCCGAGGCAGCCAACCTCATGCTGGCGGAGCTTTCGCGGCCGGCGCGCAGCCAGGACGAGATTCACAGTTTTGTCGGCAAAGGCTTGCCCAATCTCGTGCGTCGCTGCATGACCGAGGATATGCAGGCGACAGAGACCGAGATAGAAGTCGCCATGGCTGTGTTCCGGCGGCACTATGCGCTGGTCAATGGGCGTACGACGCAGATCTACCCTGGGGTGATCGAGGTGCTGGACGAACTGCGGGAACGGCGTCTCAAGCTTGCCGTCGTGACCAACAAGGCAGGTGATTTCACCCTGCCGCTGCTTGAACGCATGGGGCTCACGGGCTATTTCGATGCGGTCGTGAGCGGGGACACGCTGCCGGTAAAGAAGCCCGACCCTGCGGTGCTGCTTCACACCTGCGAGCTTCTGCAGGTCGAGGCGGGCGAGGCCTTGATGATCGGTGACTCGCAGAACGACGCGCTTGCCGCGCGCAGAGCAGGGATGCCGGTGCTGCTGGTGAGCTATGGATATAGCGAAGGCATGCCGGTGGACAGCATCGAATGCGATGGGCTACTATCGAATGCACTTCATGTGCTGGATCACATCGACCGCCCATGAATTTCTTCGCCCCGTCAGTCATCTCCACTACAGATCGAATCGTGACGCACGCAAACAGGGTTTCGCCCTTCGCTCCGGCCTTTGCTCTCAGCCTTCAGCCTTCGTGGCAGACCGGCTGGCGTTGGCCTGTGGGCCACAAATAAAGCGAACCCCTTGCGGGTCGCCGGTCGCCCCGGACTCCGGAATGACCCGCCACCCGCCTGCAGTGCCCCGTCCGAATCAACCCCGTTCCAAGTGGAGCTCCCATGCTCGAACAAGAATTCAACGCCCTGGCCGCCGAGGGCTATAACCGCATTCCGGTCACCCTCGAGACCTTTGCCGATCTCGACACGCCGCTGTCGATCTACCTGAAACTCGCCAACGAGTCCTACACCTACCTGCTGGAGTCGGTGCAGGGCGGTGAGCGTTTCGGACGCTACTCCTTCATCGGTCTGTCGTCGCCTACCCGCATCGAGGTCTACGGCCGTTCCGCGCTGCTGCTGACGGGAAACCGGCTGGTCGAGCGTCGTGACTACGGTGACCCGCTCAATTTCGTTGCCGAGTTCATGAACCGTATCAAGGTGCCGCCGCGCGAGCATCTGCCGCGCTTTGCGGGCGGCCTGGTCGGCTGTTTCGGTTACGACACCGTGCGCTACATCGAGCCCCGGCTGTCGAAGACGGAGAAGAAGGACACGCTCGGCACGCCGGACATCCTGCTCCTGCTGTCGGAAGAAATCGCCATCGTCGACAACCTCACTGGCAAGCTCACCCTCGTGGTGTATGCCGAGCCCGAGGTGCCCGGTGCATACAAGCGTGCGCAAAAGCGCCTGCAGGATCTGCTTGGCCGGCTGCGTGCGCCGGTGCAGATTCCGACCGAATCCCGTGCGACCTCGGCCCCTGCAGAGTCAAGCTTTGGCGAGGACGCGTTCAAGGACGCAGTGCGCCGCGCCAAACAATACATCGTCGATGGCGACATCATGCAGGTGGTGCTGTCGCAGCGCATGAGCAAACCTTTTGCCGCACACCCGATGGCGCTGTACCGGGCGATCCGCTCGCTCAACCCCTCGCCCTACATGTTCTATTTCAATCTCGAGGATTTCCACGTTGTCGGGTCTTCGCCCGAGATCCTGGTCCGGCTCGAGGATGAAAACGTCACCGTGCGTCCGATCGCAGGCACACGCAAGCGCGGCGCGACCGTGGCCGAAGATCTCGCGCTGGAGAAGGACCTGCTGTCCGACGCGAAGGAGTGCGCAGAGCATCTGCAGCTGCTTGACCTGGGACGCAACGATGCCGGCCGGGTGTCGGAGATCGGCACCGTGCGGGTGACCGAGCAATTCAATGTCGAGCGCTATTCGCACGTGATGCACATCGTGTCCAACGTCGAGAGCAAACTCAAGGAAGGGCTGAATGCGCTCGCCGTGCTCCGTGCAACCTTCCCCGCCGGGACGGTGTCCGGCGCGCCGAAGGTGAGGGCCATGGAAATCATCGACGAACTGGAGCCGGTCAAACGCGGTATTTACGCTGGCGCGGTAGGCTACGTCGGTTTTCACGGCGACATGGATCTGGCGATCGCAATTCGCACTGCGGTGATCAAGGATGGACAGATTCACGTGCAGGCGGGTGCCGGCATCGTTGCCGATTCCGACCCCGAAGCCGAATGGCAGGAAACCCACAGCAAGGCGCGCGCGATGCTGCGCGCGGCAGAGATGGCCGAAGGCGGCCTGGATACTCAAGGCTGACAAGGACGACTGACATGCTGCTGATGATCGACAACTACGACAGTTTCACCTACAACCTGGTGCAGTATTTCGGCGAGCTGGGCGCCAAGGTGAAAGTATTCCGCAACGACGAGATCTCGCTCGAGCAGATCGCGTCCATGCAACCGGCGCACCTGGTGATTTCGCCCGGGCCATGTTCCCCCGCCGAAGCCGGTATCTCGGTGGCGGCAATCCGCGAGTTCGCTGGCAAGCTGCCCATTCTCGGTGTCTGCCTGGGGCATCAGAGCATCGGTGCGGCCTTCGGGGGACGCATCGTGCACGCCCAGCGCCTGATGCATGGCAAGACCTCGCCGGTGCACCATCTCGACAAGGGCGTGTTTCGCGGTCTGCCCAATCCGCTGATCTGCACCCGTTACCATTCCCTGGCCATCGAACGCGAGAGCCTGCCCGACTGTCTCGAAGTGACGGCCTGGACCGAGGATGGCGAGATCATGGGTGTGCGCCACAAAACGCTGGATGTCGAGGGCGTGCAGTTCCACCCCGAATCCATTCTGACCGAGCGCGGGCACGACCTGCTCCGGAATTTCCTCGACCGCGGCGATGCATTGCCGGCTGCGGCCTGACCGACATGAGGACGAACATCATGATGACTGCTCAACAAGCGCTGCAGCGCACGATCGAGCACCGTGAAATTTTCTTTGACGAGATGCTGTCGCTGATGCGCCAGATCATGGCCGGCGAGATCTCGCCGGTGATGACTGCTGCGATCCTGACCGGTCTGCGCGTCAAGAAGGAGACCATCAGCGAAATCACGGCCGCGGCGACGGTGATGCGCGAACTGGCAACCAGGGTGGTGGTGAACCCGCCGCACGATCACTTTCTCGATGTGGTTGGAACCGGTGGTGATGGCACGCATACGTTCAATATCTCGACCGCGACCATGTTCGTGGCGGCTGCTGCCGGTGCGCGCGTGGCCAAACACGGCAATCGCGGTGTGTCGTCAAAGTCGGGCAGTGCAGATGTGCTCGAAGCCTTGGGCGTCAAGCTGACGCTGAGCGCCGAGCAGGTCGCCGAGTGCATCGAAGCCACGGGTATCGGCTTCATGTTCGCCCCCAACCACCACAGTGCGATGAAAAATGTCGCTCCGGTGCGCCGTGAGATGGGCGTGCGGACCATCTTCAACATCCTCGGGCCGCTGACCAATCCGGCGGGCGCCCCCAATACCCTGATGGGGGTCTTCCATCCCGATCTCGTCGGTATCCAGGCGCGCGTCATGCAGCGTCTCGGCGCCAACCATGTGCTGGTGGTTCACGGACTTGATGGCATGGATGAGGTCAGCCTTGGGTCGGGCACGCTGGTAGCAGAACTGAAGGACGACCAGATCACCGAATACGAGATCCACCCTGAAGACTTCGGCCTGGCCATGGTGGGCAGTCGCAACCTGCGGGTCGAAGATGCCGATGAGTCACGGCGTACCTTGCTGGGTGCGCTTGAGAACGAGCCCGGCCCAGCGTGCGAGATCGTCGTGTTCAATGCCGGTGTGGCCCTGTACACCGCCAATCTGGTGGATTCGATCGGTGACGGCATTCAGCGCGCGCGCGAGATTGTCGTCAGCGGGGCGGCACGCGCCAAACTGGACGAATTCGTGCAGTACACGCGTCGTTTCGAGACCGCCTGATGAGCGACATCCTGAACCGGATCTGCGCGGTCAAGGTCGATGAAGTCGCTGCCGCAAGCGCACTCAAATCGCTGAGCACGATTCGCGCCGAGGCTGAAGCGCAGCCGGCGGGCCGTGATTTTGTCGGCGCCCTTCGCGGCAGGATCGCGGCGGGCAGTGCTGCGGTGATCTCCGAAATCAAGAAGGCGAGCCCGTCCCGTGGGGTGATCCGCGAGGACTTCCGCCCGGCGGAGATCGCGCGCGCCTACGAACAGGCGGGTGCGGCCTGCCTGTCCGTGCTGACCGACAAGCCTTTCTTTCAGGGCGCGCCCGAATATCTGCAGGCGGCGCGGGCGGCATGTTCGTTGCCGGTGCTGCGCAAGGACTTCCTGGTTGACCCCTACCAGGTGTTCGAAGCGCGAGCCATGGGCGCTGACGCCGTTCTGCTGATCGCGGCCTGCCTCGATCTTGCGCAGATGCGTGAAATGGAATCGATTGCGAGCGCGCTCGGCATGTCCGTGCTGGTCGAGGTGCACGATGGTGCCGAGCTCGAACAGGCGCTGCAGTTGCAGACGCCGCTGGTCGGTATCAACAACCGCAATCTGCGCACTTTCGACGTGTCCCTGCAGACCACGCTCGACTTGCTGCCGGCCATTCCCGCGGATCGCATCGTGGTTACCGAGTCGGGGATCCTGCGCCCGGAGGACGTGAGCCTGATGCGAGGGCAGGGCGTAAATGCCTTCCTCGTCGGTGAGGCTTTCATGCGGGTGCCTGACCCCGGTCAGGGGCTGCGCGCCCTGTTTGGCTAGCCTGTGAGCGACCCGGAGCCTGCAGCAGACCTCCCCCAGACCCGCCGACGCTGGCGGCGCGGGTTTGCCATTTCAGGAGCGGCGCTCTTCGGGTTTCTCGCACTTCTCGTCTGGGGGCTGGCAACCGAATCCGGCTTGAAGCTCATTGCCGGGCTTGCCAGGTCGGCTGCGCCCGGGCTGCTCACGCTGGGTGAAGTTCGCGGGCGGCTGATCGGCCCGCTGGAAGTTGATGATCTCGCCTTGCGCATGCCCGACCTTGAGCTTGAGCTTGAGGTGCTGCACCTCGACTGGGCGCCGCGGGCGCTGTTGTCTGGCCGCGTGCAAGTCGCGGACCTCACGATCGCCAGGCTCGATGTGCGCACCCGTGCAAACGACGAGCCGTCGCAGCCGCTGAGCTTGCCCGATCACCTGCGTCTTCCGGTCGAACTGCAAGTCTCGCGGATCGCGGTCGGAGCGCTGACGGTTCATCATGTTGCGGCAGGTGAGGCGCTGTCTTCGGATACTGCGAGTGTATTCAGCGCCAGCGATATTGCGCTCGCGCTCGCTAGTGACGGTACGCGTCACCGCTTGCAGCAACTCGATGCCGTGCTGCCGTTCGGCAAACTCAGCCTGACGGGCGGCATCGACGTCGAGGCGCCTTTCGCGCTCGAATTGAGGGCTGCACTCGGGGGCAGAATCGATGCGGGTCAGGTGCCCGAGGGCATTGCGCTTGGTGCCGAGGCCCGCGACTACCGCGTCGAACTCGATGCGAGCGGTGTGCTGGCCGAGCCAGTGCTCGAGCTTCGTGCCAGTGGCGCAGGGCTGAGCGGCGAGGGGCGGGTCGAAGCGACTCCGTTTGCAGACGTGCCCTTGCGCGCGCTCGAGCTTGGGCTTGGTGAGTTCGACCCATCCCTGTTCGTCCCCGCTGCCCCAAAAGCGCTGCTGAGACTGGATGCGCGCTTGCAGGCTGGCGCGACGGATGGATTGAGCCTGAGTGGCCCGTTTTCCATCCGTAACTCGCGTCCTGCTGCGCTTGACGCTGGGGGGGTGCCGCTTGAGAGCCTTGGTGGCACGCTCGCCTGGTCTGCGCGCGGCGCGCGTGTCGATGAGCTCGACGTCCATTTGCCTGGCGGCGGAAAGATTGGCGGGGCGATGGCGTGGACACCACCCGCGAGCGAGTCCGCGCCCATGCCTCCTGTCCCGGACGCTTCCGCTGCGGGGCCTGGCGCCGGGCTCGGACGCCTGACGATGCTGCTTGAAATTGCCGGTATCGATACGGCACGCATCGATGGCCGTCTGCCAAAACAAATGCTTGCGGGGCGTGTCGAGGCCGAGGGGAGCGAAACGCGACAGACCGTGTCGGTCAAGCTGAGTGCAGGCGATGCGCGAGTGGACGCAAGTGGCGTGCTGGAGGCAGAGACTGCGCCCGGTGCGGGACAGCGATTCAAGCTGACCGGGGAATTGCGCCAGGTCGATCCGCGGAAGTTCCACCCTGCTGCGCCGGTCGCGCGCCTCAATCTCGATCTTGATGCCGAGGGCGTACTGGCTGCAGAGCCAGCCGTGTCGGCGCAGTTCAAATTGCTCAACAGCACGTTCGAGGGCCGTGCGCTGTCGGGGAATGGTCGCCTCAAGGTGAGCGGAGCGTTCTTGTCGGACGTTTCGGTCGTGCTCGATCTGGCCGGTAACCGACTGCGAGCGGACGGTGACTGGGGGCGCGTTGCCGATCGCCTGCGTGTTTCTGTCGATGCACCTGCGCTGGCGCAACTTGGATACGGATTGAGCGGACGCGCCGGCGCCGAAGGCGAACTCACCGGGGGCGCCAGGGCGCCCGCCGGATCGCTGCAGTTCTTCGGCGAAAAGCTGCGCCTGCCGGGCGATGTCAGGATCGCGGGTCTGAACGGGCAGGGCCGTCTGGCCGCAGGCGTCGATGGGCCATTCACGTTGTCGGTCGGGGTGTCGGGCGTCGGCGCGGTGGGCGCTGAGGCCGACTGGGTTTCCAGCGCACGGGTATCGGCGGATGGCAGGCGCGACCGCCACCGCATCGAGCTCAGTGTGAGCGGCGCGGAGGAGGACGAACTGAGCCTTGCCCTTGAGGGCGGGTTGACGCTGCAGGATGGCTTGCCGCCGCGGTGGCAAGGAACGCTGTCGAGCCTGAAGACGCTGGGGCGATTCGTTTCGCAGCTGCAGGCGCCGGCCATGTTGTCGCTCGCCAGTGATGAGGTGAGCTTGGGCGTGGCGGTGCTCGAAGCCGGCGAGAAGGGGCGGATACGGCTCGATGACACGCGATGGTCGCCAAAAGGCAGTGCATTCAAGGGCTCACTGACGGGCCTCGCCTTCGGTCTGGTTTCGCGCCCGGAAGGGCGCCCCAGGCGTGGTCCGGGCCCGCTGGTCCTGGGCGCGGAGTGGGATGTGCGGCTGGCCGATACGGTTGAGGGCGAGGCGCGACTGTTTCGCGAGTCGGGCGATCTGGTCGTCAGCGGCGAGATCGGCACCCGGCTTGGCCTCGAGAGTTTCGAAGCGCGGCTGATTGCGCGTGGCAATCGTCTGGCCTTGTCGCTCGGCGCGCTCGGAACGGAACTGGGAGAACTCTCCGGCTCGTTTACTGCGCTGGCTGAACGCACACAGTCGGGCGCGTGGCAGCTTGCGCAGAAAGGCCCGCTGCTGGGGTCTGCACGGCTGAAAATGCCGTCCATTGCCTGGGTCGGACGTTTGATGCGGGAGAACGTGGAGACTGCGGGCAGCCTCGATGCGGTGTTCTCCGTGTCGGGTACGCCCGATGCGCCTGTTGCCAGCGGAAGCATCAACGGACGTGATCTGCAGTTCGCGCTCGTCGATCAGGGGCTGGTCCTGTCCGGTGGCGAACTCGTTGCAGATTTCGATCGTGACCGCCTGCGCCTGTCCACCCTGCGCTTCGTGTCGGCCAACCGGGTGAAGCCGCGAGACAGCCGGGTGCCGTTTGAGGCGCTCACCGCAACGCCCGGACATCTCAGTGCCTCGGGCGAAATCGCCCTCGAATCGGGCAAGGGGGTTTTCGATTTCGCGGCCGACCGCTTGCCCCTGCTTCAACGTGAGGATCGCTGGTTGATCCTGTCGGGGAAGGGGCGTGCGCGTTCGACGTGGACCTCGCTGGACCTCGATGCGGACTTTCGTGCCGATGCGGGCTTTTTCGCGATCGACGATTCGCCCCCGCCAAGCCTTTCAGACGATGTCGTGCTTCTGGGGCGTCAGGCACCAGCGCCGGGTCGATTTGCGCTCACCGTGCGTCTTGGGGTGAAGCTCGGAGATGCACTCTACCTTTCAGCGATGGGCATCGATACGCGGCTCGCCGGTGCGCTGGAGTTGCGCATGGCCCCCGGGGTGCCGCTCAATGCCGTTGGTTCCATTTCAACGGTGGGAGGGAGTTATCAGGGCTATGGTCAACGCCTGAGCATCGAGCGCGGGCTGATCAACTTCCAGGGATCTGTCGACAATCCGGGACTGAATATCGTTGCCCTGCGCAAGGGGCTGGAGGTGGAGGCGGGGGTGTCGATCAGCGGCAGTGCCCGCCGTCCGCAGGTGAAGCTGGTGTCCGACCCTGCGGTGCCCGATCCCGAGAAACTGTCCTGGATCGTGCTCGGGCGGGCACCCGATGCGGGTGGCGGCGCAGATCTGGCGCTGCTGGTGCCGGCCGCGCAGGCCTTGCTGGGCGGCTCAGGCGGAGGGATGACCGAGGAGCTTTCGCGCAGCCTGGGCTTCGACAGCTTTTCGATCGGCCAGGGTGAGCTCAACAGTAGCTCGCGTTCGGCAACCAGTCGCGTCCTGGGTAGCGGCTCCCGCATCAGCAGTGGTCCGACCGTGTCGGGTCAGGTGTTGAGCGTGGGCAAACGTCTGAGTTCCGATCTGGTGCTCTCTTTTGAGCAAAGCCTTGGTGGTGCCGAGTCGTTGGTGAAGCTGACCTACCAGCTCGGACGCAGGGTATCGGTGGTGGCGCGCGGCGGCACCGACAACGCGGTCGACATCTACTACACTTTTTCCTTCCGTTGAATCTTGCAAACAGATGACGGATGACACGAATGAAAGTGTCGCGCTGTGGTCACAATGTTGAAGAGGCCGGAAATCGCCGGTTTCCGATGCCGGATGATGGCCTTCGGGATGCACGACTTGCTGCTGAATTTCATGAGGAAAAACGATGACGAAGACGACGGAGCCCACGACACTCGGAACTGCCATTCTCGGCGGCGGCTGCTTCTGGTGCCTGGAAGCGGTGTTTCGCGAGGTCGAGGGCGTGGTGTCGGTCACATCGGGCTATGCCGGCGGGCACGTGGAAGCGCCGACGTATCGCCAGGTGTGCGAAGGCACGACTGGCCATGCCGAAGTCGTGAAGCTTGAGTTCGATCCGGCACGGGTGAGCTATCGTGAGCTGCTGGAGATTTTCTTCGTCATTCATGACCCGACCACGCCCAACCGCCAGGGAAACGACATCGGCACCCAGTATCGCTCGGTTATTTTCGTCAATGACGATGAGCAGTTGCATGTCGCGCTTGCACTGATCGAAGAACTCGGAGAGGCGCGTATCTACCCGCATGCGATTGTGACCCGGGTTGAACGCTCGGTGCCGTTCTGGCCCGCAGAGGTCGAGCACCATGAGTACTACGCCAATCACAGCGACCAGCCCTACTGTCAGTACGTCGTTGCGCCCAAGGTCTCCAAGTTTCGCGAGAAGTTTGCCAGCCGGCGACGCCAGGACGGTTAGAATCGCTGCCTTTACATCCCAGTCAGGAGATCCCCATGACCCAGACCACGACGGCCAGCGGCCTGATCATCGAAGAAATCGAAGTCGGTAGCGGTGAGGCCGCGACCAAAGGCCAGATGGTTTCGGTGCATTACACGGGATGGCTGACCGACGGCAGCAAGTTCGATTCGAGCAAGGATCGAAACGATCCGTTCAATTTTCCCCTTGGCAAGGGACATGTCATTCGCGGTTGGGACGAAGGCGTGGAGGGCATGCAGGTCGGCGGCAAGCGCAAGCTGACCATTCCGCCTGCGCTCGGCTATGGCGTGCGCGGTGCAGGCGGGGTGATTCCGCCCAACGCAACGCTGGTGTTTGAAGTCGAACTGCTAAAGCTAATCTGAGCGTCGTGCGGGCCTCACAGAGGGAGATGCCCGCGCGTTTTCATCGCATATCGTGCCCCGTGCGGGGCGTGCAAGAGTGGATGGCATGAAACTCGATCAGACCCAGATGCGCATTCTTTCGCTGCTGCAGAAAGACTCCACCCTCAGTACCCAGGCGCTCGCCGACAAGGTCGGCATGTCGCCTTCGCCATGCTGGCGGCGGGTGAAGGAGATGGAGGAGGCCGGTCTGATCCGCGGCTATGTCGCCCTGGTCGATCGACAGAAGCTGGGCCTTGGCACCTGCGTGTGGGTGCGGATCAAGCTCAAGCAGCACAGCGCCGATGTGCTCGACCGCTTCGAGCAGGTGGTCAAGAGCTGTAACGAGGTCGTCGAGTGCTACGAACTGCTCGGTGAGACCGACTGCCTGCTCAAGCTCTATCTGCCGAGCCTCGAGGCCTTTTCGTCCTTCATGCACAATTTCCTGCTCAAGATCCCCGAAATCGACGTCACCCATTCGAGCGTGGCGCTGCGCGAGATCAAGAACGAAACAGCGCTGCCGCTTTGAGTCGGCAGGGCTGTCGCGGGCGGTGCCGCTCAGGCAGCGCCCGTTTTGTTGTGCTCAGAGATTGCTGACGAACACGATCAGCACGCCAACGGGTGCCACGAACCTGGCCACAAAGGACCACAGGCCGAAGGCGCCGGCCGAGAGCCTCAGCTCCTTGCGCACGCTGTCGCGGTCGAGGTACCAGGCCGCAAAGACGATTGCACCGAGTCCGGTCAGGGGCAGCAGGAACTTGCTGGTGAGCTGATCGAGCAGGTCGAAGATGTTCAGACCGAAGATCAGTACATCCCCCCACACATTGAAGGACAGCAAGGCGGCGATGCCCAGGGCCCAGGTGGCCATGCCGGCGATCGCGGTTGCACCCAGGCGGTTGAGCGGCGTGCGTTCTTCGATCAGCTCCACTACCGGTTCGAGCAGCGAGATGGCCGAGGTGAGCGCGGCAAAGGTGAGAAGCAGGAAGAAAAGCGTACCCAGTACCAGACCACCGGAGATATTGCCGAAGGCCAGCGGCAGGGTGACGAAGATCAGCCCGGGGCCTGCGGCGGGGTCGAGGCCGTTGGCAAACACGATGGGAAAGATCGCCAGCCCGGCCGCAATCGCGATCACGGTATCCATCAGCACGACGGTGCGCGCGGTGCGCAGCAGATTGACGTCCTGACCGAGGTAGGAGCCGTAGGCCATCATGATGCCCATGCCGAGCGACAGGGTGAAGAAGGCGTGGCCGAGCGCGGCCAGCACCACCTTGCCGTCGAGCTTGCTCCAGTCGGGGTTGAACAGATACTG
>Ga0172382_10004961_pt1 | contig 20104 bp, 13 predicted proteins | sample Leawel138RmetaG_FD_122245 | JGI IMG/M metagenome (GOLD analysis project Ga0172382, IMG submission 122245) | Leachate microbial communities from a municipal landfill in Southern Ontario, Canada - Leachate well 138R metaG | ecosystem: Engineered > Solid waste > Landfill > Unclassified | place... | reverse complement strand
TCATAGCTCATGACCTCAAAAATCCGATAAGTTCAATGCAATCTATTGCAAGCCTGTTTGTAGATGAATATTTCTCATTATCACATAAAGAAAAAAACGAGTTCCTGAATGATATAATATTTTCAGCTAAATCTGCTAATCATCTGCTCGACAGTCTGCATTTATGGTCTAGGTCTCAACGAAACCTAATTGATTTATTCCCGGAAACATTCAATTTGCATGAATTAGTTGAAGACACTTATTCCATACTTATAACACAAATTAGAAATAAGAATCAAAATTTCGATAATACAATTCCCGTTCATGTACAATTTTCAAGTGATGTAAATATGGTTTCGACCATATTGAGAAACTTGATTTCAAATGCAATTAAATTTACTCACGAAAATGGTAAAATCGTTGTTTCAATAGATTATGAAGATGAAGATACTATCGTGATTAGAGTTACAGATAACGGAACCGGTATGAATGAAACGACTATAAAGAACCTATTTAAGCCCGGATTAAGGAATACAGTACCCGGGACTAATAATGAACTCGGTTCCGGATTAGGACTGATGATTTGTTCGGATTTTTGCAAGAAATTAAATGGAAATATCAGGGCTGAGAGTGTATTAGGTCAGGGTAGTTCTTTCATTGTTACAATTCCTAAGATAAAAAATATTGAAACCGATTAAACCATTTTGAGATACAGATTGTCTAATCAGTGTATTTGTGATATAATTTTTTGTTTTCAAAGTGACGGCAACATCCTTGGAATTAAATACAGAATTAGTTAGACAATACGTCGAGACAGGAAGTCATGAGGCGGCAAATTCCTTAGTCCGACAGTATCGTAAGTTTGTTTATGCCACAGCATTGAGATTTACCGAAGATTATGATGATGCCGATGATATCGCTCAAGAAGTATTCATCAAGGCTCTGGATAGTCTTCATAAGTTCAAAGGCAACAGCTCGATTAAAACATGGCTTTACAGGATAACTGTTAATCTGGCTTTGAACCATAAACGGAAACGGAAATTCCTCAACTTTTTTTCCTTAACAGAATCTAAAGTTCCGAATGATGAAATTTTGGTTGATTCGACTAATCCCGAGAAATTGTTGGAAAATAAGGAGTTTGAAATAAATCTCATTGAATTGCTTTCAAGATTACCCGAGAAACAAAGAGAAACCTTTGCTTTGAGATACTTTGATGAATTAAGTTATGAAGAGATTTCCGAAATGTTAGGTACGAGTATCGGTGGTTTGAAGGCAAATTATCACCAAGCAGTAAAAAAATTATCTCAAATACTGAAGAATAATAATGATGGAGTTAGGGAGGAAATATGAAAACCCGTAAAGAGTTAGAACAAATGCTGCCGGATTATGCTTTCGGACGTCTGAGTGAAAAGGACAAAGCTGATTTTGAATCCGAAATAAATGAACATCAAGATTTATTAGTCGAAGTTAAAGAGGTTCAATCTCTTTTCAAGAAAATTGATGATATGGATTTCGATTCTGTTCTCAATGATAAAACAAGAAATTTACATTACAAGGTTAATCAAAGGCTTTCACAACATAAGTCAGTACTTTCAGGTACTGCATACTTGATTCGATTCGGGCTGCCTGCAGCCGCAGTAATGGTTTTGTTGGTAAGTATATTTAGATTCGGAATTCAAAATGAAAGTAATGAAGTAGTATCATTTAGCGAGAAATTGACTTCCTTAATTGAATCCGATAACTTTTATGATACATACTCCGAATATTATGATTATTCCGGATTGTCAACCGTCGAATTAAATCAAGAGACCGATTTGTTGGAATATGCCGGAGTAGAAGTGGATAAGATAAACAATAATCAGGAATTAAATAATGTAGTTAATGCTGTCATTCCGATGAGTGAGATTAATTTTTATAATGATCTGGATGATTTGTCAGATGATGAGTTCCAAATACTTTTAGAGGAAATACAAAATGTTGAGATTTAATATAATTTGCACTATGCTTCTAATATCAATTTCATTGCTTGATACAATTGCACAGCCGGATATTCAGCGAGACAAGGATATGCGTGCAGCTAAGAAAATCCGTCTGCTTGAAATTCTTAATTTAAATGAAAGTGAAGCAAATAAGTTCATCGTTAAATATTCTAATCATGAAAAGATAATGATGGATAAGAATGAAGCTTTAGAACATGCTACTGAGACTTTGATTGAATACATAGACAAATTCCCTAACGGCAAAGAGCTCGGCAGGCTGACTAATGCTGTTACCGATGCACAAAAAGACATGCATAAAGCTGTGGAAAATAAGTTCTCCGATTTTAAAACATTACTCAGTGAAGAAAATTATGCTAAATTCGTAGTATTTGAAAGTAAAGTAATCCGAAGAATGCGGAAATTTATGATGAACAGGGGACGAGGCAATAAGGGTGGAGTAATGGAAGGAAATCCAAGAATTAAACGTAATAAATGATTTTAACTGTGGGGAATGTATAATCAGAAGAATAACATTCCCCATTAAAAAAAACAAATAATTTAATGATTTACGATAATCCCTTGTATTCTGTTTTATTGTATTTGAAAATTCTTAAGTTCCTCAGGATATTGTAAATCATTCACTCTAATCGAATCGTAACCAAGCATTTTGAAATCCATGATACCATTTGGCGAATGACAATCTTCACATTTATGAGCCTTCCCCGTTATACCGTGATTAACCATCAGCGTTCCGAATTGTCGCATCCACTGAGGCTCAACATTATATAATTTACCGTCTTTTAACGGATATACTGTTTGCCAACCGTCAACACCGAAATAATACATGAATTCATCCATCATATAGTATTTAAATGGCATTTCATACATGCGTTTAACAATAGGATTTGCAATAGCCTTCTTAACTGATTCTGTCGTATTCCCCGTTTGATAATAAACAGCATAATCAAAAGGCAGTATCATAGCACCATAGGGACCTTGATTTGTCATATCCTCATACATTTGAGCATTAAATAATTTGAAAGGATAAATTTTACTCTTACCCTGATTCATTAGTGGTCTGATGTTTTCTTCAATCATTTTTCTCCTTTTATTCAATAATTCGGAGCTCAAACCACTCAGTGTATTAGTAATTCTGTTCACATATTTATTTACGTCAATATCAGGGTATATTTTTTTTAGATCCTCGGCACCCTTTCTAACAGAATTGATTATCTCGGGATCATAAATTTTAACAAGTTGATTCATAAGCGGATTATAAGATTTCGAGCCGTTTGGATTACTCCCCAGAGCATTAGCCAGAAATGTACCGTTACCATTGAACCACAGATAAGTGAATCCTTTTCCTGGATTTCCTGAACGATAAATATCAGTGGGGGACCAAATCCCTTCTTCTGAGTTATAAGTAGGGTGGACCCAATCTCTTAAAACAACGTTTCTGTCTTCGAGATTAGTTATATGGCAGGTTTCACAAGCTATACGGTTCACGTGACCATTGAGAATCACTCTGAATTTCTTATCTTTAGTATGTGGAGCGTCAGTGTGGCAGTTTTCACAAGCAACTTCGACATCCGGCAAGTCATTTCCAACCAAATCGGTACCTTTGGTCCCACGGGGAATTTTATGTCCTTGTGGGATATGGCAATCGGTGCAAATCAAGCCGGCTTTATAATGTACATCGTTGTGAATGCTGAATGGATTTCCACGTTTAGCACCTTCATGCAGTATTCTTTGATTTTTGTAACCTAAATTTTTTGCAGATATATTATGTTCATAGAGGTCACCACCCATATTATGTTGGTGACAATTCAAGCAATTTTCATTTCGAGGCTTTCCTACTGTCAATGCAGCACGAAGAGACCGGTCTTGATTCCATCGAGTACCTCCGTCGTCTTTAATAACAAATTTCTGATTCATATCATAAGATTGAGAATGGCAAATCAGGCAGTCAACACCCTCTTTAGCTTGCCATGGTATATCTCCGATAGGCATCATGTATTCGGTGGCAGGATGATAATTACCTCCAATATGGCATTGACCGCATCCTTCACTGCGCATAACAAGGGTTTTATGGCTATCAGTTCCATGATACTCAGGATAAGTCTTGATTAACGATGCCCAACCGGTCCATGAGAAACTTCCGGGAATCCCACAGGCTCTGTCAATTTTTCCAACAGGAATCTTATGCCAACCTTCATTAACCTTTCTACCGTCATAGCCATAGGTCGTAAATCCTGATGAACTGGTTTGAAATTGAAAATGAACAGTATTAAGAACATCATCGAGAGTATTTACTACATCAATTTTTCCATCGGGTCTTATTACTTTCATTGTAGTGTGGCACTGCAGACAAGTTGATGGTCCGTCATATTTACGAATGCCTGCTTTCCTGAAATATTCGATATGTTTATATTCTGAAATCCGATTGAATGAACGAGTTCGCATCAGAATATTGGTTCTCACGTTATTTGTAAAATTATCATCAGCATCAATCACCTTACCGGCTTTTTGAAGTTTTTGCTCACGTGTTAATTCTTCAACCAGCTCCTCAAATTCTAACTCTGACAATTCAATTGAATTTTCATAGCTCAATACTGAATTTGTTACACCGGTATATGCTTCAAAGATTTTGTTATAAATATAACCAGAAAATATTACTAACAGAAGACTCAATGAAAGCAGTGAAATATAAATTCGTCCCTTGCGGGTATTGAATAACGATGACAGTGATTTCGGGAGTTTTATTTTCTTCATAAATATACTTTTTCTATTTATTTACATTAGATTTCAATTTTATAATAATTCTTAATATACCGTGCCCAAGTACAGCAATCAAGACAATGCAGGAAAAAATTATACTTAAATTATCAAGGAGTTCATTTCGAGTACTGCCAATAACATAAGCATCATTCAGGAGTACTCCGTTGATGAAACCCAATTCTCTTCTATAGCTTTTATGTTCATGAGTATAAAGTTTACTCAACAACAATGAATTTTTTGAATGACATCCCTCGCAATTTTTAACTGCTTGTTGTTTGGGTAATATTACATGAGAACGAATACCGTCATTTTTTGAAGAATGGCAGTCAATACATCTGACTGAACGATTATGGACTTGAAAATTCGGCAACCAATTGTGAGTTTCATCAAGATTTATTTCATTAACATACCTGAATTTTCCTTCTTTGTTCCTATTGCCGTGACAATTTGTGCAAATACTGTTGTCATGTTCAATCTTTTCTTTTTTGTTGAGATTTGAACGATCGAAGGAGTGGGGATTATGGCAGGTAAAGCATGTGAATTCGGTTCCAAATTTGAGTTTATGAACACTCTTGAAAAATTCGTTTTCAAAGTCTTCAAATACTAAATTTTTCGAATCAAAATCAACAACAGTGCCGTATAATTTGAAAACGGATTGTTTTCTGTGACAGGAATTGCATGAGACGGATACATGCTTTGTGGAATTATGGGGCCAAGTATTAAAACATCCGTCATGACAATTCACACATTGCAGGCGTTTATGGTTAGAATTTTCAAATTGAGATTTGTTGACATAATATGATTTGATACGGTTATAAGAAGAATCTATAAGCCCTAAAGTCTGCCAATTATGACATTTGAAACAATAATCGTTATCACCGGCAACAGCAGTGAGTATAGCAGATAACAGAAATATTATTATCAAGGCCGATTTTATCAGCATTTATGTGCAAGTTAAAAAATTGAACATTGATGTAAGTGCAATATAACTGTTTAGTAATATATATGCAAATAATTTATTACATCGTAAACCGGAATATTTAATTTTGCAATCTATTTTGTAAATTCTTTAGTTTTGATTTATGGCTCGCAAAGTCAGGTTTATATTTTTCAATCTGTTGAAGAATCAACTTTTTTGATTTATTTTGTTTAAAGTAATAATTCAAATATGAAAATGCAGCACCGCTGAGCTTATAATTCCAATGTAGAAAGGCATCAATAGAATTTGATATTACTTTTTCATTTATCAAATTCAATCTTAGTAAAACATCAAAAGCATTCATTCTGGTTTCAAATTCATATCTGTTAGAAGTATAGTCAGAAAGTTCGTCTAAGTACTTCTTATTATCAGACTGTTTGCTTAACGCTATTTCGAGCCAAGCCATACGTATATTCATTCCACGCCAACCGATTTCTTTTTCCATGCCTGTCAAATAATTCTTATCGGGGAAACTTGATGAAAGATTGCGTAGAGCAAGTTCAGCATTTACAAAACATGTATCTTTAAGCAGTCGTTTGTAATCTTTTTCCAGACTTTCAGGAACAATTTTTAAGTTTTCTAAAAGACTGCGTTTGACTAATACATCATCGTCTTTTATTATCTCACGCAGAAACTCTATACTCTTGTCGTCAGAGGCTAATTGCTTGACTATTTCAGATTTCGTCAGGTGAAATGTTTCGTTTTTAAATATTCTTTGCAATAATGTTCTTTTACTTTCTATGTCGAATTTTCTTAATTCGATGAGAGCATCATAACGGTCAATCATATTATGTGCTATCTCTGCTTGAGACGATAATTCATCAAAAGTTCTTGAAAATTCCGTTTTCTTAATTATTTTTCTGTTTGGGTCAAAAACGACAAAATCAATATTCTTTCCCGAATTATTCGGAATATTGATTATTGATAACTTATCTTTGAACCATGAGCTTACAGAGTCAATGCTGTTGTCCTCATAATATACATGTACATTAACGGGCATAGAAAAATATTTAATCAAATTGTCAACAGGATGTATCTGTTCTACAGTTACTTGTGTAAATCTATTATTTTGATTGTCAGTAAAATCAGAATATCCAATCTTCAAATGTGGTTCACCGCCGCGAAAAATCCATTGATCGAAGAACCAGTCTAAAGACATACCCGTTGATTCTCTTATTGACTTTAATAAGTCATAACTTTCAACGACTTTATACTGGTTACTTAAAGTATAATGTTTTATTGCCAATCGAAATAATGAATCGGACATAACATCACGCATCATATCAAGGACTAATGAACCTTTAGGGTACCATCTGGCTGTGCCAGCCATGCTATGAGCTACAGGATTATTATTTGATTCAGCAGCATCAAAAGTACGAAGAAGCTCTTTGTCTCGTTCCCATTGATAATAATCCTCACCAAATACATCACGTTCAAATATTTTTGCATAATGAGTAGCAAAGCTTTCAGTCAACCAAGTATGACGATTATTCAGATGTGAAACAAGATTGCCAAACCATTGGTGATTTAGTTCGTGGGAGTTTACATTGACATAATTTCTCATCCACCACGCTCTGGGTGGAATGTACATATAATCACCAAAAACTGTTGCTGTGGTAGTCTCCATAGCGCCATACATATAATTCACCATAGGTGCTTGTCTATAGACAGCATAAGGATATCTGACACCGATTTCTTTCTCGAAAAAGTCTATCATATATTCAGAATAAAGGTATGAAGTCTCAAAATTCTCTTTGAGGTCAGGATAATACCATAATTCCATTGGTACACCGCTTGCTGATTGAGTAACTTTATAGTCCCATTTTCCTGCTCCGAAACACACAAGATAAATGACATGAGGTCTATCCATGTGATAATGCCATGTTTTGGTTCCATTGCCGTTATCCTTTTCTGAAACTCTGATGCCATTTGAAAATATTTTATAGTCTGAATCAAATGTAGTAATAATTTCGGTTGTCAATAAATCGTGCTTTTGATTGATAAACGGCATCCAACCTTGAGGGCTGTGGGCAAATATTTGTCTCCTGTGTGTGCCTGATTGGTCATTCCATCCCGAAAAATATAATCCTGATGTAGGGTTCCCCGTGAATTCTATATATAAATCATACTGCTGGTTGTGATTGAGTTTTTTCTTATTATATATAATAATATCGTTTCCTCTAATTTCCGAACTGCATTCGACACCATCTATTAAGACTTTATCAAATTTCATTTCGGGTGCATAGAGTGTAAGTGAATCAAATCCCTGCCTGAGAGTTCTGATTTTCATGTCTTGTTTACCTTTGATGATTTGTGTATATGGTTCAATATCCAGTTCAAGTTTGATGTGTATTACATCAACTTGCATTTCTACAGCTTGGATATTCGGATCATATAGAAGAGAGTTAATCTTATCTTGTGCTGAACTTATACTGGTAAACAGGACCATGATTGCCGTAATCAGCGTAAACTTTGATGTCATTATCATTTCAAAAGATGTTTATAAAATAGTGAAACATCATAAAACTAAGAAACTCAATTATTATTATAAAAAACTTTTTCATTCTTCTTTCTTGGAGTATAATGTAGGTTGAATATCCTTGTTTCTTAGCACATTTCGAAGAAACTTGCAATCTGTGTTATTTCTTGTTATTGAAGATTATGAATTTTATCATAATCAATCTCAATTACGGATAATTTTATCTTGTCATTTACGTTCAATCATAGTTTATATGTCGAAGTCAATCGGTTGTTTCTTAATAAATCCCGAATCAATTTTGTTATAATTATACATAAGTAATGATGAAAATCAGTAAAAAGCAGACTAGTACCATTATCGTAATCACTTACTTCGTAGCAGCATTTGTTTATGCGTATATTCGGTATGCAGTTTATGGTAACGCAGTTTTTGCAACAGATGCAAATTTTATAATCAACAAGGCATTTGCAGCGACAGCTGTATTGTCTGTATTCAGTGCATATATGATCTCGTCATTAGCAAAAACCGGAAACATTTTTGCACGTAAAAATTCTTCATATAAAAGATACTTTGGATTGTCCGGTTTCTATTTTATTTGTTTGCACGTTTTTTTTGGATTTAGAATAATAAAGCCGGAGCATCACCCTCAATTTTTTGGTACAAATGATGAATTGGCATTACGAGGAGAGATCATAATAATTATTGGAGTAATATCATTAATCTTGTTCATGTTTCCTGCCATCAGTTCAATGAAAGATGTCATGAAGAAATTAGGAAAGAGTAGATGGAGTGTGTTCCAACGAATTGGTTATTTTGCATTCCTAATGGTTATGATTCATGCAACAATGGTCGGATATCACTCATGGATTTCGCCAAGTACTTGGTATGGCGGAATGCCACCTATTACATTGATTTGTGCTACATTGATTTTCTTTGCCATTTCTTTCAGGCTTTATATTTTATTAAAATTCAGAAAGTAATTGAAAATACGAGAAATTATATGAAAAATTTTGTCATTCGATAATCTTGGTCAAATTGTATAAGCCATTGGTAACAAGTTCAAAATAAAAGGTTTTACCTAATTTTGCATAAGTCCAAATTTCATATTGTTTGCCATCTTCGAGTATTTTATCTATCTTGTCGGGCTTGCTGTAAAGGATATATATTTTACCTCTTTCCGTCTTAGCTCCATCTTTTTCTCTTAGTGTTTGAAAATTAAAGAAGGCATAATCCACGCGTTTGAAAAACTCTGTCATAGCCTCATTGTAGGGAGTACTCCGAGAAGGGTCTTTGGCTTTCCAATATTCCATAATTTTAGTTGCTTTGAATAAATCGTCACCGGTGTTCATTGATTCATATTCTTCATCAGTAAGAATCAAGTACATCAAATCTAATGCGTATTGGGGATTCCGAAGTGCAAGCGGCATATCTACCCAAACAACCTCAAAATTATACGAAACCGAGTCAGATAAACCATCAGGCTTAATTGTTAATGAATATGAGCCGGGTGACAACTGTTCCGAAGGCAGCTCAATAACCATAACTCCGGCGTTGACTTGTTCATCATTGCTTACTTGGAAATTGAAGTCGCTTTTAATGACCGAAATAACACCGTATTCCTCATCATGTTCAAATTTGATATAAGTATCGGCTGATGGAACTACACGTCCTGTTAGATTAATCGGTTGATTCCAAAATTTATCCTCTTGGCTAATATTCTTGACAATCGAATAGTTAAATACATCATATCTGTTGGAAAATGTAGCTGGAACGAGTATTTTGGCGTCTTTTGAAGTAAAATTTATCTTGTTGCTTAGTACGAAAGGTACTGTTTTATAATCCGGCATATTATCGGAAGCGTATGTTAAGACCGGTGATGCTATTGTATGCAATTTTGTAAAATCAAGACCGGACTTGATATTAAATTCATTGACCTCGGCAGGTTTTTTATATCTGTCAAGTAATTGAACAGTGCAAGAATAATCCGAAGCATATAATTTTGTTGTCATAAAACCTGTAAAATAGAGATCTTTCCTTTGGGTTTGTTCATAATCATCAGCCCAAACCGTATCTGTAAGCAAAGTTCTGTTTCGGATAATACCTGATTGGTCACGGAAGAATATTTCAATCAGCGGAATTGATTGGAATCTGCCGGGATTGTCAACAGTATTACTTTGTGTAAAGAGTAAAGTTTCGTAAGTCACCTTATACAAGACGGCAATTTGTACAGAATCGGATGAATTGTCCGGTAGAGTATGGGCTTCGGAAAACAACTTGATACCATAAGAATAATAAGTCGCTCTGTCAAATTTTTGTTGTTGTGCCTGTGCTAAGGACACAGATATCAAGAAAATAATAATTATCCACTTCACTTCTAATTACTCCAGTTCATCAAGAAATTGTTGTAAAATCATGAGAGCAGCATATTTATCAAGAGTTCCTTTTTTAGCTCTTTCCTTCTTTTTAATTCCATAATTAACCATGAAGGTTGCTGCATCCATAGACGAAAAGGATTCGTCAACATAATATATTTCACTATTGAGTTCATTTCTGATAGTATCACCGAATTTTTGAATTTTACCATGAAACTCTGTCTTTTGACCGTCGAAAGTGTCGGGCATACCTAATACTATTGCTCCAATCCTTTCAGCAGTGAGAATCCTACAAATTTCATCAATATAATTTTCTTTGTCTGTAAGGACTGTTTCAACAGGCTTGACAGAAATATGCAGTTCATCACAAACAGCAATTCCTATTCGTTTTGTACCGTAATCAATACCTGCAATTCTAACACCTTTCAACTTTTCTTTCAGTATATTCATGATTAAAATCAAACTCTTCTGTTTAATAACGTATTTGGTATATGAAATATTACCTGTGTTCCTTTATCTTTTTCAGATTCCACAGTTAAGTAACCTCCATGCAATTCCGCAACATGTTGCATAATCATGGTGCCAATTCCTGAACCGCCTGATTTGCTTGCAGTAGTAAAGTATGGAATCAACATTTTCTGTTTAGTATCATCATCCATTCCTTGACCTGAATCTTCAACTGATATTGAAACAAATTTCTTGTCGTGGACTGCTTTAAAAGTGATTGTACCCGGATTTCCCTTCATTGCTTTTATACCATTCTCAGCTGCATTTCTTAATGCTCTTATGAGTTTAGGTTTATCACACGCAATCAGTTGAGGCTTGACATCAATTATGAATTCTATATTCGGAAACATTAATTCATCAAATTCTTCCCTTACTTCGTGACATATATCGAATACATTGTGTGTTTCAAGAATGAGATTCTCATTTCTGCCAACCGTTACAATATCCCTGACACGTTGCATCAGTAGATTTACTTGATAAATAATTCTCTTCTGACGGGAAAAATTGTTTTCACTCAATTCAATGTCAAGGTGCTCTGCATTGAGCTTGATGGTTGATAAATTTGTCTGCATGTCATGAGCCAGTTGAGCCCAATTTGAAAGCCGTTTACGCTCTAACTGCTCTGTTATGTCAACGGCTGAAAGCACAACTCCCCTAAACATACCGGTCATATTCCTAAGAGGAATACTCTTACAGAACCATTCTGATTCATTGTTTTCTATGATGATGCTGATTTTTTGATTGATACCGTCTTTATTTTGTAAAGTCCTATCTATTAAATCAGCAAATGGTACTGCTGAATTATTCTTAGCGTAAAACCTGAAAAAATTTCCTATTGGAATATTTGCACTCATTCCAAGAAATTCTCTACCGGAATTATTTATGTTTATCAGTCTTCCGTTAGTATCAACAACAAACAATAACCCAATGTTTGGAAGAGCCAAGAGCTCATTGACAAGTCTTTTTTGATGTCTGTATAATTGTATCAGAATAATTAATATAATTGTGAGTATTATGGGTAAAAGGTATGCATTTATGTCGTAGTAAATCTTTTTTAAGAACCAATATTCATTTTCAACTACATTGAACGATACTAAATTTGATTTAGAATACAAAAAATATTGATTCCCATATTTTAATAAATCACTTAATTTGTCAATTTGTTTTTCAATCGGGAAAAATTTTGAAGCTAATATATTAAGATTACTATCGAAGCAAAGCATTGAATTTGAAAAAATACAGAAAATCAGTTCATCAATTTTTTTTAGAAGAATAGGATTCGTCATACTTCCGGATAGATGTGATTTAACAGGAAACAATTTTGGATTATCAGGAATAATTTCTGCTTTGCACAGATTGTACCCTTCAGAGCCGGTTTCAATATAGAAAAAATCGAACTTACCCGACTGAACAGATATATGAATATTATCAATTTCAGAGTCTATCCAAAATCCCGATTTTACTGAACCTTTATTTTTATCAATAAATTGCACCATTGTTTGGTTAAAAGTCTTATCATTGCTGGTCAAATGAATAAGTAATGCCGGAGTGTTGATGAACCGGTTGAATCCGAGATTAGTAATATTCAATTGATTCAATAATAATGAATTAACGTCAAAGAAGTTCATAATCAAATTTGGTCCCTGCTCTTCATAAGTAATATACTCACTCTTGGAGAATCCTGTAGAATTTTCTAATCTTAGCAGATTGCCGTCTGAATTGTTCAAGAAATTCAGATTTAAACCTGTATCCGCAACGACAACATTATAAATTTTTCCGTCAATTTTCATCAGAAATTCATCAGGTTCGACAAGTGATATAATACTACATTCATCAAAATTTATCGGAAGTTTAGAGCTTAAAACATGAGTCTTAAATTTTAATTCTCCAGACTCATTGATAATAGCCATGAAATAAGTATCATTCTCCTGTCCAAGAATTAGTAATTGAGTTTTATGTTTAGCATAAGCCAATACTTTCGAATCGTTTAGTACATATCCGTTTGTGCTGCCCGGATTACTTGATTTCGTTACGCTAATTTTTTCATAACCCTTTGCAAAATTATAAGATAGATTGTACACAATCAATTCATTACTTGAAGTATCTTCAATGATTATGGATTCTCCTTTGACCGACTCGGAAAATCCATTTATTATCAATGGATACGCGTCTTCCGAGCATATAGTATTTGTATGCGGCAGACAAATAAATATTATGAGAATCAAGTACTTATTCACTAAATTTCTCAATCAAACAAACACTATAAACAGCTATTCCTTCACTTCTGCCAACAAATCCCATTTTTTCATTTGTACCGGCTTTGATGTTTACACGCTCTTGTTCAATCATACATACCTCGGCTACATTTTTCTTAATCATGGGTTTATAAATCTTCAATTTCGGATATTCAAGTTGAATCAATATATCCAGATTAATAATTCTGAACCTGTGTAATCTTAATAAATCTACTGTGATTTTCAGGAGTTTCATGCTGTCAGCATTTTTATACTTATCATCAGTATCAGGAAAATGTTCACCGATATCGCCAAGTCCGGCAGCACCTAACAAGGCATCAATTAAGGAATGAGACAGTGCATCTCCGTCACTGTGTGCTATTGTTCCAAAGCTATCGGAGATTAGTACTCCGCCAAGTATCAGAGATTGACCGGATTCTAATCTGTGTACATCGTATCCGAAACCTACCATTATAATTCAAAATTTAAATTGATAAATAATTCATTACAAAACTACAAAATAATCATCATATAAGCATATTTCATTGATTATATGATGTAACTTCAATAAAAAAACCGATACTGAGTTTTCAGTATCGGTTTTTAAGTAGTGATTTACTTATGTTATCGTTGAATAATCACTTCACATGTATAATGTATATTTCCGCTCATTATCTTAACGAAGTAAACACCGTTACTCAGCGACTGACAATCAAGAGTAATCATTCCATCGCTGAATACTGCGCTGTAATCTTCGATATTACGACCAGCCATATCCATCATGGATAATACCAATCCATTCCCAATCAATTCCGGTATGAGTATCGTTATGTTGCCACTCGAAGGATTAGGGAAAATTTCTGAATTTTCTAGATTGACAATTTTTACTGATGTTTCAGGTTTGGTTGTGAATCTCCAAACCTGTGACCAAGATGTTAAACCGTCATTTGTTGTAGCTCTTATTCTCCAGAAATATGTCTTATCATGCTCTAATGCAGTACTCTTATAAACATTAGTTCCGATATCATCATTCGAATCAGACAATTCGATGAAGTCTTCATCTTGCGAAATGTTAATCTCATATTTCGTTGCTCCACCGACTGCTTGCCATTCAAAATTCACAGGTAAATCTACTTCTTCATCACCGTTTGAAGGTGCCAGAAGAATAGGAATATTGTTTCCTGTATTAAATTGCCATACATCAGACCAATCGCCGACACCTTCAGGAGTTACACCTCTGACACGCCAATAGTATATTGAAGCAGGGTTAAGTTCGTCGAATATGTGTGATATAGATGAAATAGTGTCCTGACTGAAGACCAAGTCATTGAAACTATCATCAGTAGCTATCTGGAGATGATAGGAAGCTGCACCATTAGTACTAAACCATAAGAAATTAACTTCAATCGGGTGATTTTCAGATTTATCATTCGGGAATCTCAGCGTTATTTTATCTACTTTTGTTTTGAACTCATAACTTTCTGACCAAATTCCAGTATTTTCTTCAGAGATTACACGCATTCGCCAGAAATAATCTCTGTAAGGTGATAAATTCGAAGCTGTATAGGTCAATTCATCATTGATAGTTTCAAAAATAACATTCGAACCGAAATCAACATCTTCTGCCACTTCAAACTCATAAATATTCTGACTTTCATGTTGTTCCCATCCGAAATCAGTCATAATCTTGACATTCACAGATTCATCAGCCGGAGTCAAAAGTACAACGGGTGAATATCCTGTTCGGAATTTGAAAATATGAGACCATTCACTAATCAAATCATCAATACGAGATCTTACCCGCCAATAATAAGTCTTGTCGTATTCGAGATTTGTTGAATATATGGACAAAGCTTTTACATTGCTTGTATCAAATACTGTTGATTCAAAACTTTCATCTTCGGCTATTTGAATATCATAAACATCAATTTCAATAGCTTGAGACCAGACAAATTCAACATTCACATTGATTCCTTTTGAGTCATCTGCAGGAGACAGCAAGTTTGGAGGACCAAAAATAGTAACAAACGAACGTACTTCAGACCAATCAGAACTCGATTTTTCGTTCGAGGCTTTAACCCGCCAGAAATATTCAGTTCTGCCTTCAAGCAAGTTGGAGTAAGAGATAGTATCACTTGAGCTCCATTCGTATGTAAGCGTATCAAAAGATGCTGATTTTGATATTTGAATAGTAAATGTATCAGCACCGTCCAAACTATGCCAGATCAAAGGTGCATAAACAGGTATATTTTCGCTTAGATTTTCAGGTGAAATCAATATTGGTTTAGCGAGTTTGGAAGTAAAGCTGCGAACCTCGCTCCAAGGGCTTACGGCTTCATGATTTTTTGAACGAACTCGCCAATAATAAGTATGATTCGGATATAATGCATTTAACAACCTGTGAGTTGTATCAAGTTGAGTTGCACTTTCCCAGATATAAGAAAAGTCCTGATTGTAAGATATCTCAATCTGATACAGTTCAGCTCTTGGGTCAGAAGTCCATACGAATTCTGCATCAACATCAATATCATTAACATCATTTTCTAAACTTATTAGTTTTGGAGTGCTTAGATTCTGAGCAGAAATTGCCCTGTAAATCCTACCTGATACCGTTGCCATATACAAATCATTTTTGTTATTAACACTGAACGAAGTTACACTTTCACCATGAAAATGATTATTTATGTTTATAAAAGATTCACCCTTATCCAATGACATATAAGTGGCTTCATAAGTAGCATAAGCAGCATCTAATTGTATGTTTACACCTGAACAAAAGATTCTATCATCAAGGCTGGTATAAATTGTTTCTATATTTGTTGCAGGGTAATGCCCCATTCTGACAAAAGTAGTGGGTGTAGTGGAACGGTAAATACCTGAACCGCGTGTACCAACTATTACAGTATTATCTCTTAAGAAACCAATGCTGGTAACATCAAAGGGAAATGACGATGTTGGTATCCAGTGAGAGCCGTCATTTGTTGAATAATAAATTATTGGACCTGCTGCAAGATAAACCACGCCATTATAATTTACACCGATATCATGTGGCGGGCTTGATTTGGCATCGAATAGAATTCCTGATTCTTCCCACGAGGTGCCGTCTCTTGTAAACCAAACTTTTCGTACATCTATAACAGGTTGTTCAGGTTCCATTTTTAAATATCGAGTAGCAATAAACTTTGTACCACTCGCTGCAATTTCTACATCAAGAACCATTGTATCCCTACATTTCAATAAATTCCAATCGGACATTGTAGGATCAGAAGCATAAAGTCCACTTTCTGTAGCAGCAAAGAAATATCCGTTTGAATCACGAGCTATTTTGTTGATTTGAGCGGGTACGGTACTTAAAATAGTCCAGGTTGCACCGTCATCTGTTGTCTTCTTGATTGTTTTATTATGATATGAGATAATTTCTTTTTCATTCAATGACAATATTTTATGAGGATAAGTCAAATCCTCGAACAATTGAAGATTTTGAGACATTTTCCAGACATCACCTAAATCATTGGAAGCATAAAATAAGGCATTGGGTATGAATGCAAACATACTGTCGTCAGCTCTGAATATGGAGTTTACACCCTTACCGCGAACACTTGATGGCACCCATGTATAATCTTCTTGCTTATCTTCAGCATATATACCTCCGTATCGTGTTCCGAATACAGGATCCATGGTCTTATTGAACGTGATATTTACTGCATTCAGGTCGGGGAGAGGTACCGGATTAACTTTCAAGGGACGTGTCATGAAAGTATCAAGCTCTGCCCAAGCTATACCGTCATTAACAGATACATATACGCCCCTGCCGTTAGTTGCGGCATATAGGTAGCCTCTTGGTGATATTTTAATTTGATTAATAAATAGAGTGTCAAGTCCTGAGTTTTGAACTTTCCAGGTCTTTGCGGTATCTCTGGATTGAAAAATTCCGCCACCGTATGTTCCGGCAAGAATCCAACCATTATCGGCTATTTCAATGGTTGTAACATCTTGATAGAGAAGTCCTGTATTGGATTCAGTCCAACTATCTCCCTTATCGTTTGATATGAAAACACCGCTACCGTATGTTCCAATCATAATCATACCTGTTGGGTAATGTTTTATGCTTCGAACATTGAGATTTGTAAGACCCGTATTGCATTCTACCCAATTGACATTTGTTATGGAAGATGTCTTAAAAGCCCCGCCACCCATTGTTGACAACATTATTTCATTATTAGAAATAAATTCAAGATGTGTTACATTCAGATTAGTCAATCCTGTACTCACGGGATTCCAGACTGTTCTATCGGAGTTTGCCTTATAGATACCTGAACCCCAAACAGAAATGAAAATATCTCCGTTATTACTTACTGCTGTTGATGTGACATAGCTTGTCGGCGAACTCGGCAATGCTCCAAATAAGTCCTGGCTTTCGGCTTTGTTATCAATGATTGCTATTCCAAGAATAGCAATAAATATAAACTTGAACCACACATTCAAGAAATTCGTAATAAGATTCATGTATTTATCCAAAATGTTAATAAGATATTGAACATAATATTATAAAGAATAAAACCTTTTATCAATAAAAGTTACAAAATTTACTGTAAGTCAATGAAACTTGTCTATTAATCACTGATAAAAAACGGTGTAACTTGTAAAGAGAAATAAGAATTATTCAGACTTTTCATGTTTTACCGGCACAGAAAAAGCGAAAGTTGAACCTTTCCCGATAATACTTTTTACCCATACTTTGCCATGATGTGCATCAATCAACTTTTTAACAATCCATAGTCCAAGTCCGGTTGAGGCTTCACCATTAGTCGGCTTAGCACTGAGTCGTGCTCCTCGTTGGAAAGCATGTTTCAAATCTTCTTCAGTTAGTCCTAATCCATTGTCGTTGATTTCTACAACTATTTTATCTGATTCTTTGTAAGATTTAATCCTTATTGTTCCACCTTGTGGGGTAAATTTTACAGCATTGGAAATCAAATTGTCAAGTACTTCATCAATCCGCTGCGGGTCAATTTCCGGTAACGGTAAATCTGAACCGAGTTCTTGGTGGAAATTTATTGATTTGTTTTTTGCTGCTAATTGATTTCTATGGAATACATCGTCAACTAAGATGTTAATGTCACAAGCTTCAATATTTAAATTCATTTTATTGGTCTCAAGTGCTAATATTCTTGACACTTCTTGGGACAAAGCGACAATTTTGATTGTTGTATTCGCAATATCATTAATTATTTCTTGTTGCTCTGAAGTTGACAAATCATAAGAAGTCAATAATTCTACTAAACTTTTTATGAGTGCAGCAGGATTTTTGATGTCATGTATTATGACTGCAAAGAGTTCGTCCTTTTGTTTTTGCAGTTCTTCAAGCTCGTCTTTATAAAGTGACAATTTTGTTAAATTGCTTTGAAGTTCTTTATTCTGTGAGCTGAGATTAGAACTTCGGACATTCATGGCGTCAATTTGCCCACGCAATGATGCAATTTCAGCACGTAACCTGCTGTTTTCTATTTGTAAATTTTCGAAGTCCTGTTTGCTTACCATGTCCGCTATCAAATCTAATGCAGAGTCTTTACTTCTATCTTCCAAAGGTGGTGTCAGTTCGGTTTTCTTCTTATTTTTCAACATGATAACAACGACAATTAAAAGTGTGGCTATTATCACAAGCAAGACATAAAGGAGTACATCAGACTGTGCTTCTTGTTTGATGTTTTTCGAGTTATCATTCGATGAATTATTAATTACATCAAGAAGTGCTTCAAGTTTTTGGTTAAGAGAGTCTTTTGTTTGTATTAGCGTATATTTTTCATTATCAATTTCAATTCTTAATTCTACTGGCTTCGCATTCCACTTTCTTTGTAAATCAAAGGCAGAAATATTGAGCAAATAATCATCATTGTTCAGATTCTTAAATATCGCACGGGTCACTCCTACGGTTTTCACTGAAGAATCTTTTCCGTTTCTGAAAATTGTTTTGAAGAGAAAGGCAGATTTATCCAAATCGCTTGGGGCTTTCAGTTTAAAGTTTATTGTGATTGAATCCTTGTCAGATGCCAAAATTTTAAATGTATTTTCCGGTAATATCTTATCATTGACATAAACACTTTCGATGATGACTTCACGAATACTGTCAATATTCTTTGACAAAGTGTTTTCTACATTAAATGTCATTAAAACGGTGACAATTATAATATTCAATATCAAATACAGTTTCATTCTTACACTGTTATTAAGAAATTAAAAAAAAGAAATGTAAAAATACTTATTCAAATATCGTAAAATTTTGGAAATAAATTGATATATTTTTTTATTTATTAGTTGAAAATCCAAAATTGCGAGATTTTTAAACTCTAACCAATGCGAAACTGAAGTATCAGAAAATAATAATAAATAACTAATATTCAATATATTTTCAAACGAATATTTGACATATAATAAATTTTTTTTGCATTGATTTCGTTTTTCTATGATATATAAAAACAAAAGAATTGAAAATCATGATAAAAATTGGTCTCTTTCCGTTGAATATGGTAATGTTTCCGGAATCATCATATCCTCTCCATATCTTCGAAGAAAGATATAAGGCTCTAATACAAGAATGCTATTCAAACGGAATGGAATTCGGTATAAACCTGATAAGTAGTAACGGTATCAATCAGATTGGATGCAGTGTGATGGTTAAAGAAATTATCAAGAAATATTCGGATGGCAAACTCGATATTGTAATTCAGGGATTATCGAGATTTAGAATCAATAAGCTAATTGAAGGCGATAAACCGTATTTTACGGCAGAAGTTGAT
>Ga0172382_10004960_pt1 | contig 20105 bp, 12 predicted proteins | sample Leawel138RmetaG_FD_122245 | JGI IMG/M metagenome (GOLD analysis project Ga0172382, IMG submission 122245) | Leachate microbial communities from a municipal landfill in Southern Ontario, Canada - Leachate well 138R metaG | ecosystem: Engineered > Solid waste > Landfill > Unclassified | place... | reverse complement strand
ATATATAAGTTAAATACAATACTAATTTTTAACATTGTAAAAAAATATTATCAATCAAATAAAACAACTAAACCAATAATGTTAAAACCATCATTAGTTTAGTTTTTAAAGCCTTTATTAACAGTTTCAATAACTTCTTAAGATGTAACGATTAAATTAACATTAGCTTCTTTAAATATTTCAAGGTATTCACTGCGTGGTTGTTTATCGGTGATAATATAATCGATTTTGTTAAAATTAACAGTTTTACTTAAATATATTTTATCAAACTTGGTATGATCGACTAAGAGGATTTTAGTTTTAGAGTTTGTAAGCATTGCTTTTTTAATAGCGTTTTGTTCGAAGTTTGCTTCATTAATGCCATTGACATTAACGCCTGTGCAAGAAAAGATAAAATAATTACAATTAAAGGAATTAATATAATTGATCGCGTCTATTCCAATAATAGAATTAGTTGTATAGTTTATTAATCCGGGTGTAATATAAGTTTTTAATAATTTAGTCTCTGCTAAAATTCTAGCATTATCAATACCATTGGTAATAATTGTAGAATTTTTAAAACGGTCAAACAGTTGGAGTAAAACGCCAATAGTAGAAGACGAATCAATAAAGTATGATGAATTATCTCCTAGTAGTGGCATGCAAGCATTGGCTATTTGTTTTTTTTCTTTAATTTGCTCTTGTGAGCGAATGTAGATAGATGTTTCAGAAAGAGAGTCGATTAAAGAAACGGCCCCAAAACTCCGTTTGATTAAACCGTTTTTCTCCATTTTAATTAAGTCTCTCCTTAAAGTAGCTGGAGAAACAAAAACTAAGTCGATTAACTCGTTGGTTGAAATAGTTTTATGCTTTTTAACAATAGCCAATATTTGTTGGTGGCGCTCAGCGATTAACATAAAAAACCTCCAAAGTTTAAAAACAATATGATTAAATATGATTTAATTATAGCGTTATAATGATTATTTGTCAAAGTGTAATCATATAATTGATTAAAAAATCATAATTAGTTATAATCGTTGAGGAGAATGGGGATATAATATGAAGGCTTTTGTAGCGGTTGACTTAGGTGCAACCTCAGGGAGAGTTATGTTATTTAATAATGATAGCGCTTTAGTTGAGTTGGTTGAGATCCACCGTTTTTCTAATTACTTAATTAAAGAAGGTTCATATTTATATTGGGATATCAAAATGATATTAAAAGAAATTAAAAAAGGGCTAAGGATGGCTCTGAAAAAACATGATAATATTGTCTCTATTGGAATTGACACTTTTGGGGTTGATTTTGGAATTTTAGACAAAAATAATAACCTGGTTCAAAATCCATTAAGTTATCGTAATAATTTAGGAGTTGTTAGCAAAGAGATAGTAAATAAAAAGATTGATCAAGAGGAACTATATTTTAAAACAGGTATTCAATATATGCCTTTTAATACTTTGTATCAACTGGTTTATTTAAACGATGTTTTAAAGATTAAATATGATAAAGTTTTATTACTGCCAGATTTAATTGCTTATTACTTAACAGGTAATATGGCTACTGAAAAAACCAACTTTTCTACAACCAATTTAATGAACGCAAACACTTATGATGTTATTGATGAAGTTGAAAAATTAAACATTGGTCAAGATGTTTTTCCTAAATTTATTGAAAATGGAAATAGTTACGGTTATTTAAAAGAAGAAGTAATGAAGGAGTTAGTAACAACCAAAAAGATAAAAGTTATCGCTGTTTGTTCTCACGATACAGCTAGTGCGATACTCAGTATCCCTAAAAAACAAAGCCAAGTATTTATAAGTAGTGGAACATGGAGCTTATTAGGAACTTGTTTAACAAAACCTAACACGTCTAAAATCGCTGAAAAATATAATTTTTCTAATGAGTTAGGCTATGACAATAATGTGAGATTTTTAAAAAACATTATGGGGTTATGGATTATTAATGAAGTGATAAAAGTTTTTAAAAAAGATAATTCAAAGATTGATTATCATTATATTTATGAAAAAATGGTTGAGGTTAGACCTTTTGTTTCCTTTATCGATGTTGATGATATTCGATTTATGGCTCCTAATAATATGGTAGAAGAAATTAAAAATTATTGCCAAGAAACAAATCAAAAAATCCCAACAACGATTGGTGAAATCACAATGACAGTGTATCAAAGTTTAGTTTTTAAATATAAAACAAATATTGAAAAGTTAGAAAAGATTACACAAAGAACGTTTAATAAAATTTATCTTGTCGGTGGGGGTGGAAATATTGAAATTTTAAATCAAATGATTTCATCAGCGACTAATACTAAGGTTATTATAGGGCATACTGAAGCGACGGTTATAGGTAATTTAATAATTCAACTAAAAGCTAGTGGTGTTATTAAAACAATTAATGAAGGAATTGATTTATTTGAAAAAGGCGATAATAAAATATATGAACCTAATCAAGTTGAAGATTATGAAGAAGCGTATGGAAGATACTTAAAGATATTAGCAAAAATTAAGTGAAGAAAAAAATAGAAAGGAATTATTTAAATGAATAACATTATCTTTAATAAACAAACAAAATGGATCGCTCATAGAGGTTTATCATACAAATATCCAGAAAATTCAATACCGGCATTTGAAAATGCCGCTATGTTGCCTTTTTATGGCATTGAGACAGACATCCATATTTTAAAAGATAGGCAAATAGTGACGCATCATGATGATTATATATTAGTTAATGATGATACTAAGTATTATTTAAAAGATCACGATTATGAGACACTAAATAAATTGATAATGGATAAAACAGGAGAAAAGCTTCCAACGCTAAAAGAGTATTTGTTAATATGCAAAAAATATAATACAGTTCCTGTTATTGAAATAAAACCTTTGTTAAATTTTGGAGATGTCAAATATGTTATTGAGTATATTAAAAATTATATTAGTCTTAAAGAGATAATAATTATTACATTTCACTTAGATAATTTAATTGATATTTACAATATTGATAAAACTATTAAAGGCCAATACTTAATAAGTAAAATTGACGATGAACTTATTGATAAAGCGTTAAAATACGGTTTTGATTTTGATATTTATCATGCAATTATGAATGCTGAATTGGTTTCAAAAATAAGAAAGCATGATAGACTTATTAATTGTTGGACATTAAATAATGAGCAAATAGTAAAAGGTTCTTTAAATTTTAAAGTAGACTTCATTACTACCGATGGTTTTGATTGATGTGATTAAATGTTATTGAAATTAATAGGGTTTGGAAAATAAAAGAGTTCCGTGGTGAAAAAATGAAAAATCATGATTCCAATTATCGCAGTCGCACTTTATGTGTAGACATACACTAATGCCTAATTTATTAAGAAAAGATGCGAGGCTATTAATTTAATATTATCAAAATTATTTAGATAGTGTAAATGATTTAAAAGATATTATTTATCGTGATGATATCTTAGAAGCCTTAAGACTAGTTATTAAATTGGCTGAGAATTGAATTGTTTGAAATGATTAAAGAAGAAGGGGCCAAAACAATTATTATCAAAAGTAATAATTATGAAATAGAGGAAAAGTAATGGAAAAAACAGTAATAGAAAAATTTAAACTTGCTAAAAAAATGTACGAAGAAGTTGGTGTTGATGTTGATAAAGCTTTAGAGAGATTAAAAAGCATCAGCATTTCTTTACAATGTTGGCAAGGCGACGACATAACGGGGTTTTTAGGAGAAAAGGATATCTTTGGCGGAATTCAAGTAACGGGAAATTACCCTTATAAAGCAACCAATTTTAATGAGTTAACGAGTGATTTATCGTTTGCTTTATCTTTAATTCCTGGTAAACATAGAGTGAATTTACATGCTATTTATGCTAATACTAAGGAAGATGTCGATTTAGATAAATTAGCACCAAAACATTTTGAAGATTGGGTTAAGTGGGCTAAAAAAGAAGAGATAATGTTAGATTTTAATCCAACTACCTTTAAACACGAATTATCTAAAAAAGGATTTACTTTGAGTTCGTCTAATGAAAGAGTTAGAAACTTTTTCATCGAACACTGTATCCAAAGTCGTAAAATTAGTGAATATTTTGGTAAAGAATTAAACGGAAAATCAGTTTGTAATCTTTGGATACCTGACGGTTTTAAAGATAACCCGATTGATTTGTATGGTCCTAGAGTGAGGTTAAAAGAGTCTTTAGATAAAATATATAGTCATAAACTAAATTCGAAATATATTTTAGACACGGTAGAATCAAAATTATTTGGCATTGGTGTAGAGGCTTACACAACTGGTTCTTTTGAGTTTTATTTAAACTATGCTTTAAAAAACAATTTAAGTGTTTGTCTAGATTCTGGACATTTTCACCCTACAGAATCCATTTCAGATAAAATAGCATCTTTAATGTTGTTTTTTGATAGTATCGCCCTTCACGTCTCGAGGCCTATGAGGTGGGATAGTGATCATGTAGTTTTGTTCGATGAAGAAACAAATAAAATTATGAAAGCAATTATTAGAAATAATTTTGAAGATAGAATTTATATTGGTTTAGATTATTTTGATGCGACAATTAGCCGTACCGCGGCTTGGGTAGTAGGTGTTAGAAACGTCCAAAAAGCTTTATTAAGTGCTTTGCTTGAGCCAACAGAAAAATTAATAAATTTAGAATTAAATGAAAACTATACTAAAAGACTCGTTTTAACAGAAGAATTAAAAACATATCCAATAGGAGACATCTATAATTATTTTTGTTTAATCAACAAAGTTCCTATTGGAGTTAGTTGGATATTAGAAAACGAAGAATATGAAAAAGGACTAAAAAGATGAAAGAAAACCTATTAAACTCAGATTTCATACAAGAAATAATTCACATTACAACACATATGTCAAAAAATGGCTGGCACGAAAAAAACAGCGGGAACTTATCATATCGGCTTGCCGATGATGAGGTTAATTATTATAACTTAGGTCAATTGTCGACGGGACGAATTAAAAAAATAGACGTTGATTTAAAGGCGCTTAAAGGACAATATTTTGTCGTGACGGGGTCAGGGAAATATTTTAAAAACATGTTTAAAAAGCCTTGTTTAAATTTAGGCATAATTAAAATCTTGGAAAATAATAAATATGAAATTATTTGGGGTCTAGAAGATGGGACTAACCCAACCAGTGAGTTGTATACTCATTTATTGCTTCACATTGAAAGGCAAAAAATAAACTCCAATAATAGAGTGGTCATGCACTCTCATCCAACATATTTATTGGCGATGACTTTTATTCACGACTTAAATGAAATCGGATTTACTAAAACGTTATGGAAAACTTGTACTGAAGCAATTGTAGTTTTTCCAGATGGAGTTAAAGTGCTTCCCTGGATGCTATGCGGAACAAAAGAGATCGGATTAAAAACAGCTGAAGCAATTAAAAAATCTAGAGCTGTCGTGTGGGCTAATCACGGCATATTTGTAACCGGAAATGACATAGACGAAGCCTATGGCTTGATTGAAACAATAGAAAAATCTGCAAATATCTATATGTTGATTAAAGATTCAAAGACGATAAATGAAATAAGTGATGAAAATTTAAAAGAATTAGCAAATTATTTTAAAGTAAATGTTGAAGAAAAATATTTTATAAAAGGAGAGAACAATGAAAAATAAAAAAATTGTGATAATAGCAATATTGTTTTTAGTAATTTTCGCATTAACTTCTTGTGATCGGGAACGCGAAGGTGAAAAAGAAAATGTTGGTAAAACCCAACTTTATATTGGAACGTTTGAAGGAGGATACGGCGAAGAATGGCTGTATGCAGCAAAAGAACGCTTTGAGGAAAAATATAAAGATGTTTCCTTTGAAGAAGGTAAAGTTGGCGTCCAAGTAATGATTACATCCTCTAGGCAGTTTGTGGGGCAAAATTTATCAACAACAGTTAAAGATTTAGTCCAAGAAATATTTTTTACTGAAGCGTTATATTATTATGATTTTGTTAATAACGATTTAATGTTAGATATTTCTGATGTTGTAACTGAAAACTTAAACTATGATTTTGTTAAAAAAGAGTTTGGCGCTGGAGAAGAAAAATCAATAGAAGACAAAATGCTTGATCCTCATATAGATTTTTATAAAACAAATGAAGATAAATATTTTGCAATTCCTTTTTATCAAGCATTTTATGGAATAATTTATGATGTTGATTTATTTGAGGAAGAAAATCTTTATTTTGCGGCTGAAGGTTATGGAAACAGCTATGGATTCGTTAGAAGTTCTACAGATCCAAAATCTCCTGGCCCTGATGGATTAATAGAAACTGAAGAAGATAATGGTTTACCAGCAACTTATGAAGACTTCTTTATTTTGCTAGATTATATGTATAAGAAAAATTTGGAGCCAATTACTTGGGGAGGAAAAGTGCAATCATATGTCAGTCATATTGTCAGAAATTTATGGGCTGACTATGAAGGATTTGAACAAATGTCTTTAAGCTATAATTTTGATGGATTAGCTACTAATTTAATTAAAGACTTTGATGATGATGGAAATCCAATATTATATAGTCAAGAAATAAATAGCGATAACGGCCATTTAATTTATAGTAAACAAGCAGGAAGATATTATGCGTTATCTTTTTTAGAACAATTAATTAATAATAAAAACTTTTATAAAGAATCGCTAACTTTTAGTCCATCTCAATCGCATAAAGCTGCCCAAGATTACTTTCTTCAAAGTAAATTCTCGCAAAATCGAAAAAGGGTAGGGATGATAATGGATGGTATTTGGTGGATGCATGAAGCAGGGCCTACATTCCAAGCAATAGAAAAGAACTATGGTAGCGATGGAAGTGCTCAAAATCGCAAGTTTGGAATATTGCCACTTCCAAAAGTTGATGAAAATCATTTAGGGAAACAAACATTTTTAGAAACTAATTTTTCGGTAGGTTTTATTAATGCAAACGTTCCTGAATGGAAACAACCCCTGGCAAAAGCGTTCTTACAATTTGTTCATACCGACGAATCATTAAAAGAATTTACTAAAATAACAAATACCTTTAAACCATATGATTATAAACTAAATGAAGAAGAATTAAACGAATTAACATATTATGGAAGAGCCCTATACAATATACATCAAAATGCAGAATTTGTGAGTCCTTTAACAAAGAATCCAATGTATTTAAAAAACGTGTCTACATTCGTTGGAGTTGATCAAATATTTAATACTGAAATAATGTCAGGAGGGAGGAGCAAACGATATAATTATCCATCAAATGCGATGTTTGATGAAAAGATAACCGCCAAAGATTATTTTTTAGGATACGATAATTATTGGACAAAATCATTGTGGGATTATCTTAAATAAACGGAGGAAAATCTAGTGCAAACATCTAAGAGTAAAAAACGATTTAAATTAAATAAAAAACAAAAAGATATGATTTTTTATACAGTGATTATAGCTTTACCACTGTTACAATTCTTAATCTTTTATGTTGGAGTAAACGTAAACTCTGTGATGTTATCGTTTTTTTCTTATGATGTAAATAAAGGGTCTTATTATTGGAACAACTTTAAAAATTTCGAATTATTTTTGTTTGAGTTTCAATCGATGTCTCTATTTAAAGCGGCATTTTATAACTCAATTGTAGCCTTTGTAGCGGGGATAATTGGGAAAATATTATCGTTATTGTTTTCATTTTATATTTATAAAAAATTTAGAGGGCATAAGTTTTTTAAAGTTATTTTATTTATGCCGTCAATAATTTCTAGTATTGTTATGGTAACGATTTTCTTACAATTTGTTGAGAGCGGAATTCCTAATATTATGAGCCATGTTTTTGACTTTGAGATGCTAGGATTTTTGGCTAATCATAAAACAACGTTCGGGACTATTATATTTTATAATATTTGGATTGGTTTTGGGATTTCAATTTTACTTTATGTTGGGGCAATGGAAAATATAAATCCATCTTTAATTGAAGCGGCAAAAATTGATGGAGCAAATCAATTTCATGAATTTTTTCATGTTGTTATGCCAATGATTTGGCCTACGTTTGTGCAGTTAACTGTTGTTAGTGTTGCAGGGATATTTATTAATCAATTAAATCTTTTTGCTTTTTATGGTGAACATACGCAATCTAGATTATATACTTTCGGCTATTATTTGTACCGCGGCGTTCTTAAAGCGTCGGCTGCGGATTATCCTTATTTAGCAACAGTGGGAATAATTTTAACACTAATTTCGATTCCAACGGTTGTTATAGTTCGAAAGTTGTTATTAAAATATGGACCAAAGGTGGATTAAAAAATGGATAAAATGAGAAAACGCGATTATACGTTGGGGATGAAAGTTGTTACGCTAATACTTTTTATTTATGCGACTTCATTAATATTACCTTTATTATGGGGATTTGTAACATCTTTTAAATCATTTATTGATTATATGGAAAATCCTTTAAGCTTACCAAGTCCTTGGATGTTTAGTAATTATAAAACAGCATATAATTATTTCTTTATAACCATTAGTCATACCGGAAGTAGTCAGTATGTTTATATAGAAAGAATGTTTTTAAATTCGATGATCTACTCGGTTGGCAGTGCGTTTGTTTCCACGCTTGTAACTTGTTTGGTTGCATATGTGACAGCAAGATTCGATTATAAATTATCTAAAGTTGTTTATTGGATAGTTGTAGTAACAATGATTTTACCAATAGTGGGAAGTATGGCTTCAGAAAAAATGATTGTTAATAGTTTAGGACTATATGATAGTTTTCTTGGTGTGTTTATTTTAAAAGCAAACTTTCTTGGTGTATATTATTTAGTTTTTTATGCTAGTTTTAAAGAAATACCAAGAGAATATGAAGAGGCAGCTAGTATTGATGGGGCAAATAATTTTCAAATATTATTTAAAATTATGTTGCCGGTAGTTAAAAATGTTTTTGCAACAATATTATTAATTAAATTTATTGGTTTTTGGAACGATTATCAAACACCATTGGTATATTTACCTTCTAAGCCGACATTATCGGTGGGATTGTTTTCTTATAGTAGTTCAGCAATAAATGAAATTGCTTCTACTCCCATGAAATTAGCAGGAGCTTTAATGATTTTTTTACCAATTTTTGTTTTATATATCATTTTCCAAAAATATTTAATCAGAGGGGTTTCCTTTGGTGGAATTAAAGAATAGGAGATAAAATATGAAAAGAATTTTAAAATTAACAATTGTAGTACTATTGCTTGCCATTATGGTAATAGGAAGAATAAATTCAACCTTAGTATATGGCGTGGAATTTCAATATGATGAAATAGAGCTAGATGAGTTTTATTATGTAGGGGAAGAAGTTTCAATACCTAATGCTACATTTAAAATAGATGGTAAATCATATGAGGCATTAAAAGTGATCTATTATCCTAATGGCGATGTTTTAGTGCAAAACGAGTTAATCGTTTCTGAGATAGGGAAATATGACGTTGAGTATAGGGTAACGGTTAATGGGAAAGTATATAAAGAAAAAACTTACTTCTTTGTAAATGATTATACTTTTGAAACGAATGTTGATGGTTCAGATGCTTTTTATGGTGAAGATGAATCCATTCATCAAACAAACCATAGTGGAATAAATGTTTCATTAAAGCCTGGAGATGTTTTTAAATATAATAAAATTATTGACTTGAATAGCTTCTCAAAAGAAGAACCATTTATTGAAATGTTCGTTTTACCGAAGATGGGAGCAGGAAACAAAGAGGTTACTAAACTTTATATAGAACTAGTAGATATTTATGATAGTACTAACTTTGTTAGACTAGTTGGGACTTCTCCAGATGATGATGGAGGTGCTACTCTTTGGTGGCAAAATAATTTATATGTTCAAGCTGGGATATCAACCGATTATACCGTTGGAATAGAATGGACATCAGGAATAACTCATATTAATAATAAATGGGGTTATCCTGTTAAATACTCTGTTTATGGCATGGAGGATGGAAAGGATGCCATCGGAGATCAAATGTTGAGTTTTTATATTGACTTAGAAACTAAACGAATTTATGGATCGGATGGTATTACAAGCCAATATATAACTGATTTAAGTGATTCAACTTTATATTCAGAAACTTGGGACGGATTTACTACTGGAGAAGTGTATTTAAGGGTCTCTGCTGACGTGTATCATTATGAAAGTTTTAATTTTATGATTACAAAAGTTGGTAATTATGATTTATCAGAAGAAATTAAAGATACAGAAGGTCCAAGAATAAGCGTTGATTATGGAAGGTATAACGAACAAACATTGCCAAAAGGTAAGCCTGGTCAAACATACCCTGTTTTTCACGCTACTGCAAACGATAGTTATACTAAAGAGGCAAAAGTAATAACACGTGTTTGGAGAAACTATTATTCACCACAAAGGTATGAATTAAACATAGTAGAAGGTCGGTTTAAAACAAAAAATGAAGGAATATATTATATCGAATATAGTAGTAAGGATAAATTTGGGAATGAAACAATGAAAATTGTTGAAATTGAAGTAGTTAGTTCAAGGGTTGAACCAGATTTAGCAATAGATTTAGATGGCATCGAAACACAATCAAAAGTTGGTGAAAAAGTAAAAGTAGCCCCTTACGAAATTTTAAGCGAAGGCATTGGTTTTGGCACAATTGAAATATTGGCAAAACAAGACAATGAAATTGTTAATATTGAGGGAGATTTATTTTTGCCAAAATCAGATGGAACATATGAAATTATTTATTTGTTAACTGATTTTACTGGCCAAACGAAAGAAGTCAAATATTCTTTGAGAATTGTTGAAAATAACAATCCTGTCTTCTTTGATAATCCAATCTTACCTAAATATGTTATTGCAGGATATGAATATGATTTGCCGGAAGTATTGGCTTATGACTATATCAAACAAGAAGAGATCTTGTCTGATATTTACGTAACTGATGGTTTAAATAACAACTATAAATTAACTGATTCAAAATACACATTTATAGCTTCGCAAAACGGATTTATTACAATCAAATATAAGGCTGTATCAGCAACAGGAACAAGAGAAATTGAGTTTGAAATACCAATTATAGAGGCATATGAAGATAGAAGTTTAAAATTAGAAAATTATTTTGATACTAATACTTTAGTAAAAGAAGCGACTAATCAATCAATATTGCTTACGACCTTACCTAATTTAAAGGAAGCTAATTTTGTTTTTGCAAATCCTTTAAGTAGTGAAAATTTTATTTTGAACTTTACTCTTAAAAGAGGCAAAAACAAGATAAATAAAATGGAATTTACACTTACCGATATGATAGATGAAAATGAATCAATAAGATTTACTTTTATAAAGGATCCAGCCTTAAATACTTACTCGATATTTGTAAATGATGAACTTAGTCCTTTTAACACTGGAATTTCTTTAAATATGGAAATGGCTGTTGAATTGCATTTTTCTAATAGCGATAAGAGTTTTTCAGTTAATGGGGGATTACCTTTCTTAGTTAAGAAATATTTGAATGGAAATCCTTTCAATGGGTTTAGTTCAAAGAAGGTTTATTTAGAAACAAATTTAAAAGAAGTTGATAGTGAAAGCAGCATGATTATTTACAACATTAATGGGCAAGCGATGACAAACGATTCTGAAGATTTTGTGAGGCCAACAATTTTTACTGAGGGTCAATATAAGTCCGTATATCATTTGAATGATGTCGCGACTATATTTAAAGCTTATTCATTTGATGTTGTTTCGCCAACAGTCAAAGGCACAGTAAGCGTTCAAGATGCTAAAAATAATTATGTGAAAGATATTAATGGTTTAGAATTAAAAAATGTTCCATTTGATCAAAGTTATTCCTTAGAATTGACAAATTATGGTACACATTTAGTTACTTATTCTTTAAATGATGGAAGCGGAATGAGCGATACGAGATTTGTATATACTATTTTCGTTGATGACAATATTAAACCAGAAATAACTATTTTAAAGACTAATAAAGAAACTGCTAAACTAGGTGAAAAAATTACCATTGCATCAGCGATTGCTAACGATAATTTTGATGGTAATGTTGAAGTGTTTTATTTTATTTCAAAACCAAATCAAACGATAGAATCAATTTCAAAAGATAATTTAACTTATACATTTTTAAATAGTGGAGTTTATAAAATCATTTACATGGCAGTCGATGAAACAGGGAATATGAACATTATAGAAAACATAGTAACTGTTTCTAAATAAAAGGAGGATTATTTAAGATGAAAAAAATATTTTCTATATTAACGGTGTTTGCTTTATCTTTAATTTTAATTTCATGCAGAAAAAAGAAGCCTGAAGTTGAAGATAAACCGCCATTTGTTGAAAAACCAATAGAAGAAAGCGAATTGAAGCTTGTAGAAAATGGTAAAACAGATTACGTTATTGTTTATCCTAAAAATGCAGGCAAATTAATAACTATTACAGCAGTAGAAGAATTACAATATTTCTTTGGTATGGCAACAGGAATTACATTGGAAGCAATTGATGATGAGAGTTTAGAAAGTTATTCTAGCAGCAAATATATTTCGATAGGAAACACAAGTCTATTAAAAGAAGCTAATTTAGAAATAAATTATGACGAACTAGGATTTAGTGGTTTGAAGATATTGTTAAAAAACGAAAATCTCTTCTTGTATGGCGCGACAAACAATGGTGTTTTATATTCTGTATATGCCTTTTTACAAAGACAATTTGATTTTGAAATATATGCAGCAGACGAAATTTATATAAAAAGAAATGTTACAGATATGAATGTTTTAGATTTTGACTTAACTGACGTTCCTTCTTTTGATTATAGAATTAATAATTATGGAGAGTTTTCACAAAATGCCGCTTATGGCCAAAGAATGCGGATGCATAAATTTGAAGAATTGTGGATTAGGACTGGTACTTCTTCATATCATAATTTTTATTCAATAGTTGATCCAGATATTTATGAGAAGGAACACCCCGAATGGTATAGCAGCGGACAACTGGCTCTCATGACAGATCCTGAAGGTATTTCAGAAGTTGTAGTTGATGTAATGAAAGAAAAAATATTAGAGTTTCCTAATGCAGATTTATTAATATTTGGACAAGAAGATATACCAGGGTGGTCATCCGCTCCTATTTCAAAACAATTACACAGTAAATATGGGACAAATTCAGCTGAACTAATTTTATTCATTAATATTGTTGCTGAAAAGATAGAAAACTGGTTAGAAGAAGAACATCCAGATCGAAATGTTACGCTTGTAATATTCGCTTATAAACCGACAGAACAAGCCCCTGCCGTTTGGAATGAAAAGCAAAAGAAATATGTTGCGATAGATGAAGATGTTATTTTAAGAGATAATGTTGCAGTAATGTATGCGCCAATTAACGCAGACCACTACTATGATTATTACCACGAACAAAACGTTGATGTAGCGACAACAATGCAAAAATGGAATGCCATAACAAATAACTTGCTAATTTGGAGTTATAGTACTTATTTTAATGAATATTTCTTACCTTTTGATTCTTTTAATTCGATTCAAGGTAAATATCAATATGTTTTGGAATATGATGCTAAGTACATGTTTGACCAAGCCCAGCATAATCAAGCAATGGCTACTGATTGGGCAAGGTTAAAACAATTTTTATCATCCAAATTACAATGGAATTCATTTTTAGATTTAGATACATTAGTGGATGATTTTTTTACCAACTATTTTAAAGATTCTAAACCAGCAATGAGCAAATATTACAAGAGTTACCGCGTTTGGCACGCGCATTTAGCAAACGAATTTAATGTTCCAGGATATGTTTCTAGTAAAGTTATGAAAAAAGCTGAATATTTTCCAAGAGGATTATTATTAGAGTGGCTTTCATATATTGATGAAGCATATGATGAAATTAAGCATTTGGAGAGCACAGAAGTGGCAACGTATAAAACATTATATAATCGGATAACATTAGAAAGTCTTTCCATTCGTTATTTATTAATTGAATTATATGGAATTTATTATACAGAAGCTGATTTAGAAATTATGATTAATGATTTTAAACGAGATGTAACTTTATTAGGTATTCCTCGAATAGCGGAATTAGAACTAATAAGCACGTATTTTTTAAACAAGTAGTTAAAGTAGTTTTCATTTATATGAAAGTTGAATAAAACAGATTAATAAAAATATTTAGGAGGTAAATATGAAAAAAAGAATTTTTGTTTTATTTTTAATGGCAGCAGCATTGTTTGTCTTTGCTAGTTGCAATAAAGAAGAACCACCGATTGTTAATGATGAAGTAGAAATTACTTTAAACAAAGAAGAGGTTTCATTAAACATTTCGGAAACTTTTCAAATGGTGGTGGAGGTTTTAAATACCGAAGAAACGGTTGTTTGGTCAATCGATAACCCGTCAATTGCTACTGTTAGTCAAAACGGACTAATTACCGCGGTATCTTCTGGTACAACATATGCACATGCAACAATTGATGATGTTTCGGAAAGTGTTAAAATAATTGTGCTTGAAAAACATTTTCCAATATTGTCTTTAAGTCATGATGAAGTAGAAATTTTGGTTGATTCAGAAGATTTCACTGTTACAGCAACAGTGAAATTTAAAGATGTTGAACAAGATGTGGAAGTTTCTTGGGCTGTTGAAGACGATAGCATAGCAACTGTTTTAGACGGCGTTATTACACCAGTAGGAGTTGGTGAAACGACAATAACTGTAAGTGCAACTTTTGATGACATTTTACTTGAAGAAACAATTATTGTAAAAATAAAAGAGGCAGAATTTATTGATGTATTGTATGTAACTATGATGTCAAATGGTACGGGTACTCTTGACAAGGTAGGCTCTGAGTTTGGATTTGAAGAAGTTTCTATATTTAACTCAAATGGCGCGCTTTGGGGCAATAGATTTGAAGTTAAAAGTGCTGCAATCACTGAATATGACTATTTTGTTATTTATATGATGATTAGCGAACCAATGACAAAAGATATGGTATTTTGGATGGATGTAGTAGGAAACGTGTCGCGAGTATATCCGGATGGAAGAATTAATAATCCAATAAAAATATATGACGAAGATGGGAAGTTATATGAAAAAGCTCCTGTTCCAGGTGAATTTTACGAATTTGTGATAGAACTTGTTCACACTGATGATGATTATAGATATGCTATAGGAATTGAACAAGGGATGGATATTTACATTGCTGATCCTCATGTTATTACAACGGAAGTTCATGATAAAAGATATTTATCAGTAGAGTTACCAGAATTGGTCTTAAGCGATAACAAAGTTACATTGTCTGAAGATTCAGAAGATTTCACTGTTACAGCAACAGTGAAATTTAAAGATGTTGAACAAGATGTGGAAGTTTCTTGGGCTGTTGAAGACGATAGTATAGCAACCGTTTTAGACGGTGTTATTACACCAGTTGGAGTTGGCGAAACAACAATAACTGTAAGTGCAACTTTCGATGATGTTTTACTTGAAGAAATAATCGTTGTAAAAGTAAATGAAAAAGCTCCAACCTTGGCATTATTTGTAGAAATGGATACTGTTGCTAATTCTACTGCTGATTTTAATAAAATAGATCCCTTTGGTTCATTTGAAAATATTTTTATATATAATCCTCAAGATAATCTTTGGGGGAATAGAATTGAAGTTGCAGATCCCTCAATCGTTGAATATGATTATTTCGTGGTTTATATGTTATTTATGGATGAAGTTTCAGCAGACATTATATTTTGGATGGATACTGTTGCAAGTGTAGTAACAATGAAACCAAATGGAACATTTTCACACGATAGAGTTAAAATATTTGATCAAGAGGGGAATTTACATGAAGGAGCAATTGTTCCTAATGTTGTTTATGAATTTGTAATAGAACTTTATCATGGAGATTCTGCTCATCGATATGGAATAGGTCTTAAACAAGTGATTGATATTTATGTTGCAGATCCACATGTAATTACAAAAGAACTACATGACACTAGATACGCGATTGAAGAAGTTCCTGAACTTGTTTTAAGTCATAATTATGTGGAACTTTCCGAAGATTCAGAAGATTTTACTGTTACAGCAACGGTAAAATTTGAAGGTCTAGAACAAGATGTAGAAGTTTCTTGGACCGTTGAAGACGATAGTATAGCAACTGTTTTAGATGGCGTTATTACGCCAGTAAGAGTTGGTGAAACAACAATAATTATAAGCGCGGTCTTTAATGATGTGTTGCTTGAGGAAACAATAACTGTAAGGGTAAATGAAGAAGGATTCTCTGATCAGTTATATTTAGAAATGGTTGGTGCCGGAGAATCAGAGTTTAATGAAGTAGAACTTAATTTAGGGTTCGATAAAATATTTGTCTATAATCCAAAGGCATCACTTTGGGGAAATCGGATTTATGTAACAGACCCTATAATTGGTGAGTATGATTATTTTGTTATTTATATGTCTTTTGCTGAAGTTGTGACTAAAGATATAGTTTTTTGGATGGATATTGACAACGCAAATATAGTAAGAATGTATCCAGACGGAAGCAAGAGCGCTAGAATTAAAATATTTGATATAGATGGAAATTTACATGAAGGAGCGATTGTTCCAGAAGAAATTTATGAATTCGTGATAGAGTTAAAACATAGCGGAACATTTCAATATGCGATTGGAATGGAACAAGATGTTGATATTTATATTGCAGATCCACATGTAATTACATCATTTGCTCATGATGAAAAATATTTGCCATAAACTGACAATTCCTATTATTGGTAAATAGATTAACGGATACGTTAAAATCAAATTGTGAAAGCAACGATTTAGGTAAACAATAAATTTGATTAAAGAATTTAGAAAGTTAAAGGCGGCCAAAAACCGCCTTTAATTATAATTAAAATAGAATGTGAGGTAAATATGCAAATAACACCAAAAGAATTACAATCAAAAATATTGAATTTTATAAATAATTTTTATTATGATAAAAACAAAATAAAAATTAATTTAACTTTTGAAAAACAGGAAGGTAATTTAAAAATTGTTAAAAATGATGATAAAGTAATAATAACTTATCAATTTGATAATCAAATTTATCATGCCACTAGCTTAGTTTTAATAAATGCTGAACTAAAATCTTTTCAAATGGAAATAAGTCCTAAGTTTAAGCAAGTCGGTGTTATGTTGGATGTAGCTAGAAATGCTGTTCCTAAAATTGAAACATTGAAACACTATATTGTTATTTTAGCAGCTTTAGGTTATAGTTATTTAGGTTTGTACTTAGAAGATGTTTTTCAGATAGAAAACGAAGAAAATTATGGCTATATGCGTGGAAGATATACATCAAAAGAGTTAAAAGAACTTGATTTATTTGCTAGCGAGCATGGAATTGAGTTAGTTCCTTTTATTCAAACATTGGCTCACTTAAAAGCAATATTTAGGCATCGAGAATATGGAGAAATTCATGACATAGATGATATTTTATTAACCAAAAATGATAGAACACATTTGTTGTTAGATAACATGCTTAATACCATCTCAAAAACTTTTAAAACAAAAAGAATTAATATCGGCATGGACGAAGCATGGCAATTAGGATTAGGGAAGTATTTAAAGGAAAATGGTTATACAAACAAGACAGAAATCATGCAAAATCATTTAAAGATTATTTCTAAATTAGTAGAAAAATATAACTTTAAAGCTGAAATGTGGGCAGATATGTTTTTTGTATTAGCAGGTGGCTTATATAATGTTGATAAAGCGTCATTTTCCGATGAAATTAAAAAATCTGTTCCGGAAGAGATAAAACTAATTTATTGGGATTATGATAATAGAACTTTAGAAGAGTTCCAAAGCCGTTATAATAGCGTTAAAGAACTTACTGATAATTACGGGTTTGCAGGCGGAGCACATAAATGGGTTGGCTTCGCTCCTAAAAACCACTACGCTATAGAAGCGATTAGTAATTCTACTAAAGCGGCTATAAACAATAACGTTAATGATTATTTATTAACAGCGTGGGGGGATAACGGAGGAGAAGCATCTCATTTTTCGATAATGGCATCATTAATTTATTTGTCATCAGTTAATTATTCAAATTTGTCAATAAACAACTATAAAGACCAATTTTCTGCGTATTTAACTAATTATAAATTCAACGATTTGTTGGCTTTGGATTTGCCAAACATATTATATGATCATAAAAACTATAAATTAACTAATCCTTCGAAATATTTATTGTATGAAGATGTTTTAATGGGTTCGTTTTACTATACTCCAAATTTAGATTATCAAGAAAGATATAACCATATTAAAGAAAATCTAATAAAATTAGCAGAAGTAAATTCAAAATACAATTATCTATTTAAAACATTAGGCTTACTAGCAGAGGTTTTAGAGAATAAATCAACATTAACTTTAAAAATACATGAAGCATATAAGAATAAAGATATAAAAACTTTAACTTCTTATATTGCTATTTTAGATAAAATAATTAATTCTTTAGATCTATTTAAAGAAGCATTTAAAAAACAGTGGCATAAAGAAAATAAAACGTTTGGTTTTGAAATACAAAGTTACCGTTTAGGCGGTTTAAAAGAAAGACTATTTTCTGTTAAAAAGCAATTAAATTTATATATTTCTGGTAAAATTAGTAAGATAGAAGTTTTAGATGAAAGAAAGATGTTTTATAATAGAAATGACTATAATGAAACATTATATTTAAATATCTTTACTAAATATATTTCACCATCAGACATTTAAAAGAGGTAGCCTATGAAAGCAAAATGGATTTGGAAAAAAACAACCACTATTAATGACTACGCATACTTCTTTAAAGATGTAATCATTAATGAAAAGATTAACAATGCAACAATCAAAATAAGCGCCCATAACCATTTTAAATTATTTATTAATAAAATAATGGTTAGTGGCTTTGTTTCGCCCGTTCCCACAGTTGCTGATAAAGAGAAAGCGTATTTAGAATATGACATTAAGGATTATTTAAAAATAGGCGAGAACAATCTTGAAATTATTGTTCTTTACTTTGGAGATTATGGACAAAACTATAAAAAAGCCTATCCAGGTTTATGGTTAGATTTAAACATTATAACGACTAAAGAAACAATCAATATTGTTAGTGACACATCATGGAAGGTGTATAATGAAGTGCCTTATAATATTAATATGTCGTTTCAGCAATCAAGAAAGATCACGCCAATAGAAAAATACGATAGCAGAATTGTTTTAGATAAAGATGACTATAGCAACGTTGTATATTCTAATCTTAACGATTTAAAGCCACTACTTACTAAACAAAAACTTAATGAAGGTTATATATATGAAGAAATAACTCCGAAGTTTATTAAATATGAAAATGGTATATCTGTTTTTGATGTAGGTAAAATAATATCAGGATTTGTTAGATTTTCATTAAAGGGTTATAAAGATAATAAAATAACCATTAGGTATTCAGAAAATTTAGATGAAGAAGGCTTTGTTGGTCATAATGTGGCTAATGAGAAAAGCGATAACTATAAAGATATTTATATAATGAGTGGTAAAGAACAAGAAACTCATCAATTTGATTTTACTTACAAAGCTTTTAGATTTTTTCAAGTAGAAGGATATAAAAAAGAAGTTAAAAAAGAAGAAGTTACTGGATTGTTTGCGGGAACAAAATTAACAATTGTAAAGGAAAATAAACCAATTACTAACGATTGGCGAATAGACAAACTTTATGAGATGTTTATTCAAACTCAAAGAAATAACACACTAGGAATGTTGACTGATTGTCCTCACCGCGAACAAGCCCAATATTTAGGCGATTCAGATATACAACTTGAAGCTATTGAAACGAATATTTTAGAAGCCAAAGACTTAATGGATAAAGTTCTAACTGATTTTATGTATGAACAGTTTAAAGACGGAACATTTCCTTTTGTAGCACCGACTAATTATGTAGGTCGATTTAAAGTAATTATTCCTGAATACGACTTATATTATCTTTCAATATTAAAAAGAAGATATGAAATAGACAAAGACAAAGAAGTATTAAAAAAATACTTAAACACGGCCTTAAAAGTAATCAATTATTCGCTTTCTTTAAAAGACTCAAACGGCCTCTTAAAGAAAACT
>Ga0172382_10004959_pt1 | contig 20110 bp, 21 predicted proteins | sample Leawel138RmetaG_FD_122245 | JGI IMG/M metagenome (GOLD analysis project Ga0172382, IMG submission 122245) | Leachate microbial communities from a municipal landfill in Southern Ontario, Canada - Leachate well 138R metaG | ecosystem: Engineered > Solid waste > Landfill > Unclassified | place... | reverse complement strand
GAGTACACTGCGCCTTTCAAAACAAATTGTCTCCAATGCAATTTATGCTACAATGGCAGACACAGCAACCAATTATTCTTAACATGTCTCAAGAGTCCAGAATAGGGTGGGGTTATACATTTTATTGTAAGGGGACCAAGAATATGCTAAAATTGAGGCATGAAAATCAAAGAAATTGAAGATTCTATTCTTTCTGAAGTAAAAAAGGCATTGAAAAAACCCGATTTGAATGTTGTCTTGGAGCATCCTTCAAATCCAAAGTTTGGCGATTTTGCCGTTTGTCTTTTTCCTTTTGTAAAAGAAACTGGAAAATCTCCTCAAGATATAGGGGATGTCCTAATTAAAGAGCTTCAATCTCTTGATTTTATTGAAAAAGCCACAGTACTTTTTCCTTATTTAAATATTGAAATAAAGAAAGATTTTTTTATAAAATCAGCTATTAATGAAGCGGGGACAATAAGAAAGTCGGAAAAAAAGGAAAAAGTTTTGATTGAATATATAGCTCCCAATACAAACAAACCGCTTCATTTGGGCCACCTTAGAAACGGTTTTTTTGGAACAGCTGTTTCTAATATTTTTAAAGCAACGGGTAAAAAAGTGGTAAGAGTTAATCTTGTTAATGATAGGGGAGAGCATATTTGCAAAAGCATGCTGGCTTATAAGAAATGGGGAGAAGGGAAAACGCCAAATGAAGAAGGAATAAAAGGAGATCATTTTGTCGGCAATTTTTATGTTAAATACAGCAATGAAGAAAAGAAAAATCCTCTTCTTAAAGAAGAAGTTCATAAAATGCTTGTTTTATGGGAACAGGGAGACAAGGAAACAATTTCTCTTTGGAAAAAAATGAATTCTTGGGTTTATGACGGATTTAAAAAAACTTACAATGATTTTGGATTTGAATTTGACTTTGTTTACTATGAAAGCAAGCTTTACAATATTGGAAAAGAAATTGTTAAAAAAGCAGCAGAAAAAGGAGTTTTTTATTACGGAGAAGAAGGAGATATACTTTTTGACCTTTCGGAAGAAAAATTCGGGCTTGATAAAAACGGCAAGAGAAGAAAAATCACTCTTCTTCGAAAAGACAAAACAAACCTTTATGTTACTCAAGATATCGGTGTTGCTGTTAAGAAAATGGAAGACCATAATTTTGACAAGTCAATATATATTACAAGCATGGAACAGGTTTATCATTTTCAATGTCTTTTTGAAATATTAAAAGTTTTAAAATATAAATGGGTAGAAAAACTCTATCATCTTCCCTACGCTATGGTTTTTCTTCCTGAAGGGAAGATGAAATCAAGAGAAGGAAAAGTTGTTGATGCCGATAATCTGCTCTATGAAGTTAAAGAAAATGCCAAAAAAGAAATTATTCTGCGTTATGGCAAAATTAAAGATTTAGAAGAAAGAGCTCTTAAAATTGCTCTTGGAGCAATTAAATTCCAGCTTCTTTTTATTCATCCTTGCCAAGACATATATTTTGACCCTGAAAAATCAGTTTCTTTTGAAGGGGCGACAGGGCCTTACTGCCAGTACTCTTATGCAAGAGCAAAAAGTATCATAAGGAAATCGGGCAGAAAAAAAATAAAAAAAAATGTTAATTTTTCTGTTCTTAAAGAAGAGGAAGAGATTGTTCTTGTAAGAAAAATTATATGTTTTGATAGGGAAATAAAAATAGCTATGGAAACTTTTAATCCGTCTAAAATAGCCAATTACTTATATGAGCTTTCTAAAGATTTAAACAGATTTTATGCCAAGCACTCTGTTCTAAATAGCGATAAAGAAACAGAAGAAGCAAGAATTGCCTTAATTTTTGCAGTTTCTTTGGTTTTGGAAAAAGGGTTTGGAATTTTAGGCATTCCTCTCCTTGAGGAAATGTAAGTAATAAAATGGAAATAAAAAAAGAACTTTTAAAGATAAAGGAAGAAATAATTGATTTTAAAGATTCACCTCTTTATAAGGAAAGAAAAGATAATAATTTTTTTCCCGTAATAGGGGAAGGAAATCATTTTGCCAAAATTATGTTTGTCGGAGAAGCCCCGGGAAGAAATGAAGCCAAGACCGGCAGGCCTTTTTGCGGGCAGGCGGGAAGAGTTCTTAATAATCTTCTTATTTCTTCGGGAATAAAAAGAGAGGATGTTTATATCACAAATATTGTAAAGGACAGGCCTCCAAACAATAAAGACCCTCTTCCTGTTGAGATTAAAGCTTATGCTCCTTTTTTGGACAGGCAAATAGAGATTATAAAGCCAAAAGTAATTGTTTCTCTTGGGCGGCATTCCATGAATTATTTTTTTGAGAAATACAAAATAGAAAAAGAGTCGATTAGCGTTTGCAGAGGAAAGGTTTTTAATCTTGGTGAAATGGATTTTATTTCTCTTTATCATCCGGCGGTTGCCGTTTACAATGTTCATAAGCTTGATATTTTAAAAGAAGATTTTAAAATTTTGAAAAAATATTATGAACAATAAAGATACAAGTTGTATATTTTGTAAAATTGTAAAAGGAGAGTTTGATTCTGTAAAAATTTGGGAAAACAAAGATTTTCTGGCTATTCTTGATGTAAATCCGAATACAAAAGGAATGACCCTTGTTTTGCCCAAAAAGCATTATGATTCCTATATTTTCAATATGGAAAAAGAAACTTTAAACGAATTTATAGCATCTGCAAAAACGGTTGCCAAGATTCTTGAAAGGTATTTTAAAATAAAAAGAGTGGCCTTAGTTGCAGAAGGGATGGGAGTAAATCATGCTCATTTTAAGCTTTATCCTCTTCATGGCATAACCGATGATTTTAAAGAGATGTGGGCGAAAGAAAAGATATATTTTGAAAAATATCAAGGATACATTTCAACTCAGCTCGGAGAAAAAAAGGAAATGTCAGAGCTAGAAAGCTTGGCAAAGGAAATTAGGAAACTTGGAAACTAGAAGGGCTCTTTTACTTGACATATTTATTTTAAAGTGTTAGAATATGCAACATGAAACATATTCTAACAATATCAATATTTTTGTTTTTCTTTTTTCCTGCTTTTGTTTTTGGTATTTCAGGAACTATTTCTTCAAGCGCAAATGTGGTAAAGGTAGGAGAAAATTTTACAATTACTGTAAAAGGTTATAACGACATGGGGATAACCTGGCTTGGAGTTTATGGGGGAAACGATAAACAAACAGTAGATGTTAAGGGAAAGCCGTCTGAAGCAAGCAAATCTTGGATTTTTCAAAAAAATACTCCGGGAACATACAAGTATTGCGGAAGCGTTGCCGGATGCACGGTTCCATCAGCAAGTTGTGTATCAAGGCCGATGCCGGGAACTTTCAATACTAATCCACAATGCATAGAAGTGGAGGTTTCTTCTGCTTCTTCAAACGATTTGACTGTTTCTTGTTATTCTTCTCCTTCTACGGTCAAAGTTAACGAGACGGTAAACTTTATTTCTTCTGTTTCGGGAGCATCAGGATCTTATTCTTATTCTTGGTCGGGAAATTGTTCAGGAACGTCAAATAGTTGTTCTAAAAGTTTTTCTTCTACGGGAAACTATTCTGTTACTCTTAGTGTTCAATCAGAAAATCAGTCAAAAACAGCAACTTGTTTTGTTAATGTAATAGATAACGGAAGTACAAGTGCAAGCGCAAAAGGAACTCTTAATGTCAGCCCTCTTTCTGTTTTTGTAAATGATATAATAACGATAACCGTTGAAGGTGAAGACAATGGAGGTCTTGTTTCAGTTGGAGCGCATTTTAAGGGTTTTTGGAATGTTAAAAATGTTTCCGGAACAAATGCAAAAGAGGTATGGCAAATAGAGGAAAGCGTTCCCGGAACATATAAATATTGCGCATTTGTTAAAGGAAAAAGCCAAAGCGGTTCTGTTGAAACGTCTCCTTATTGCATGGATGTAGTTGTTTTATCAAAGAAAAAAGCGCCCGTAGTTGTAAACGAATGTTCGTTTATAGGGGAATCAAGGTGTTATGGAGCCGGATATGTTACAAAATGCACAAGCCAAAACGGAGTTTTAAAATGGTCTACTCCTGTTTCTTGCACGGGAGATACTTCCTATGGATATGGGACTTGCAACTCTGATGAAAAGCCGGCCTGGTACTGTGATAACGGAACTTGTAAATATAACTGTATTTATGATGAGGATAAGAATGAAGATAGCTGCCAAATTATAGATGAAAATCCATTATCAATATCCATTCTTGCAAGAAAAGACAAAGAAGGAGATTTTAAACAAGAACTTGAAGTTGAAAATGAAAATAAAATAGATTTTTTAGCTGTTGTCAAAAATATTAGCGACCAACAAATTGATGATGTTTCTATTGTCATATCTCCGCAGAAAGGAGTGAATTTTTCAAATTACAAGGAAGAAATTAAAATCATATTAGGAGGCCAAAAATCGGAAACATTTCTTTTTTACGGTGAAATTACAAATAGCGAGGAAGAAGAATTTATTGTTGAAGCAAAAGTGCAAGGGGGAGATTTTAAAGATTTTTCGGAAGTTAAATTAATAAGAAAGAACAATGGATTTTCTCTTGCCGCTATCGGGCCTGCAATGAGCGGACTCTTTAAAAAATGGTATTTCTGGCTTATTTTCCTGATTATCATGTTCTTACTTTTCTACTTCTTTAGAAGAAAAAGACAAGTATAAAAGAAAATAATTATTTTGTATTGTTAAAGAGAAGCAAGATTATTCTTGCTTCTTTTGTTTGTAAAATTATCTTGCCAAAAAAATATGCCGTGTTAAAATAAAACAATGATTGGCAAGATATTTATAGCAATTTTTATCTTTATAGCGCTCTTTAGTGCTGTCGTTCTTGCTATTTTATCTTATCATTTTAAAAAGTTTAAAATGCCCTTTGACCCAATCGCAAAAAAAGCCCTAAAGGGTTATTTTTTTACAGAAATATTTCTTCTGATTCTGAGCTTTATTTTTTTAATATTTATTATAAAATGATTAATGTTAATCCAAATGAGAAAATACTTTTGATAAAAAGAAGGCATTCGTTTGTTCTTTTTGCTGAACTTTTTCCTTTTATTCTCCTTTTTTTATTAACTGTTTTCGGAATGTTATTTCTTCTTCTTTATCAAAACGAAGAAGGACTTAGAGATTTTTTAGGGAAAATTCCTTTTTTATATTCCTTTTCAATAAATCTTTATCTTGCCTCTTTCTTTGTTTTATCTATTATTCTTATCGTAATCTTGCATTTTATTTTTATCGTTTTTGCTCATTATTACCTTGATTGCTGGATTATTACAAGCGAAAGGACAATACATACGGAATTGAGAAGTTTGTTTAGCAGATTTTATTCAAGCGTTTCCCATAACAGAATTCAGGATGTTACCGTTGATATTCATGGAATTTTCCCGATGATTTTTAAATATGGCGATTTAAAAATTCAGACAGCAGGAGCGTTTGGAAATTTTGTTTTTCGGCAAATTCCCGATCCTTACAAGACAAAAGATATTCTTCTTGGCGCCTTTAAACCGGAAGAGAAAAGAGACAAAATGGTAATTTAAATTTATGGAAAAGATTGGCGATATTATATCAAAATTAAAAAGTAAGAAATTAAAAAGAAATAATCCCGCTGCTTTTATTTTCGAAGACCGCAAAAAGAGAAATGATCAATTTATTCTAAGGCGGTTTTCAAAAAGAAGTATCGGAAAAAAATATGAGAAATAAAGTTTTGATTTTTTCTCTTTTGGGAATTGTAGCTGCAATGGCGTTTGTTTTCTTCGCATTTTCCTATTTTGCCTCTGTGCCGGCTACGCCTATTTCATCGCAGGAAATTGCCAAAGAATGGGTTGAGAATAACGCTTTGACGTATCTTTTTGACGGTTTTGATCTTCAATTAAAAGATGCGAGAATTCTTGATTGTCCGACCTGTCTTGAATTTACCTATTCGTTTTTTTCAACTTCATCTGGCTACGGAGATAGAACAGAGCAATTTACAGCTCAAGTTATAACTCCCCACGATATAGTAATTACGGTTGAAGATGGAATCGTAATTAAAGCCATAACTGACGGAGTTTTTTCTGAAATTGATAACATGATGATTTCAAATGAAGAGGCCCTTGAAACAGAAATGATGAAAGTTCTTGTCTTTTTTGGAAAAACAGGAGAAGAGGAGATACCTTTTCCAGTAGAAAGAGAACTGCCGAAAACAGAGGGAGTTGCAATGGCATCTCTTCTTGCCTTGCTTGAAGGTCCAACAGAAGAAGAAGTAAATGAGGGATATTTTACATTGATTAATCCCGGTGTTATTGTCCAGGGAATAGTTATTAGAGACGGAGTTGCAGAAGTGGATTTTAATAGCCGTCTTAATGAAGTTGCCGGATCAGCCACGGTTTTATTTATCCGTCTTCAAATAGAAGAAACTTTGAAGCAGTTTGAAACCATAGATGAAGTTATAATATCAATTGACAAAGAAACGGAGGATATTCTTCAACCTTAATCGTTGAATTTTTAAATGGATTTTTTTAAAAGAATTATCTTTTTTTTCGGTTTTTTGTTTCTTTTTATTTTTCCTTTTAAAAATGAAGATATCAGAGTCATAGAAATAGGGGAAGAAGAATTTGTTGTTGAAATAAGCAGAACAGAAAAAGAAAAAAGAAAAGGATTGTCAAAAAGGGAAAACTTAAAAGAGGGGCATGGGATGCTTTTCCTTTATAAGGAAGAGGGGAATTTTACCTATCAAACAATGGAAATGCTTTTTCCTATTGATATTGTTTTTATTAATAAAAAAGAGGTTGTTGAAGTTTTCAGAGATGTTTTACCCGGAAACGTCGTGGAGGCGACAAAAAAGGCAGATGCTGTTTTTGAAACTACCGCTAACAGCAAAGTTAACGAGGGGGATACGGTTTTATATTGAATTTTTCTTAAAAAAAAGATATAATCCTAAAATGAAGAAAATAAAGAAAATCAGAAATGCCAAGAAAATGATTTTGCCAAGTACGGTTATTATCGCTTCTTATTATATCTCTTTTATTTTTTTACTCGGCGTTGTTCTTGGCTATTTAAGCACGGAGAAATTTTGCAAAAAATACATATATTCCGGAAAAATAAGCTCAATTTATTTTAATTTTGGCTCTTGGCAGGTTCATTTTCATCATTGGCTTGTAGGGCTTTCTGCCCTTTTTTTCTTATGGATTTTCGGAATATATTATCTTATTCCCCAGATGTTTATAGGGGCTATTAACGGGGTTATAATCCACGATCTTCATACGGATAAAAAATGGCACAGAGTTTTTTATAAAAAAACATAATGAGCTTGAAACAAAAAAGAAAAAGCGTAGAAAGAATGGTGAATGTGAATGTTCCTTTATTTTTTGAAGACGAAAATTTATCCGACATTCGAAAGAATTTTTTAAAGAACATTAAAAAATTTGAGACAATTAATTATGTCTATATTATAGACAGGCAAAACAGATTGAAGGGAGTTATTTCTATAAAAGATGTTTTAAACAGAGAGATAGATTGCTTTGCAAAAGATATAATGGAAAAAGAGGTTGTAAAGGGAAGGAGGGGAACAGACAGGGAAAGAGTGGTTTCTTTGGCAATTAAACACAATCTAAAAGCTATTCCGGTTGTTGATAAAAACGATGTTTTTTTGGGAGTAGTAACGTCAGACACCATATTAAATATTTTACAAGAAGAAAGTTCTGAAGATATTTTTCTTGCAGGAGGTTTTTTAGTTGACAAGTCGGTAAAGGAAATTGAAAGCGCTACAGCAAGAAAGCTTGTTCTTTTTAGGTCTCCTTGGCTTTTTGTCGGGCTTTTAGGGGGAATAATTGCTGCTCGGATTATTGGCGCTTTTGAAAGTACAATAAGCTCTCTTATTGCCCTTACCTTTTTTATTCCTATTATTGTTTATCTTTCCGATGCAGTTTCAACCCAGAGCGCTACTATTTTTATCAGGAGGATGGCTTTTAATAATAACAAAAATTCTGTATTTAATTATTTTATAAGGGAGCTTAAAGTGGGAACAATGCTTGGAATGATGCTTGGTTTTGTCCTTTCTTTTGTTTCTTATTTAGGATTGAATGATATTAGAATTGCCTTTATTCTTTTGTTCTCTGTTTTCTTAGGAGTCCTTTTTTCCGTTTTTTTTGCAATAATGATACCTCTTTTGCTTTTAAAAATGAAAAAAGATCCGGCAATGGGAACGAATCCTCTTGCAACAATTATTAGCGATATCTTGAGCATTACTGTTTATTTGTTTATCGCAAAAGCCCTTCTTTACTATTTTTAAATTCATTCTTAATTTTATGATTTTTGATAAAAAAACCAAAATAGTTGCCACGGTCGGTCCATCTACAGATACGCTGGAATTATTAAGGTCCCTTATTAGTGCGGGAGTAAACGTTTTTCGCTTTAATACTAAGCACAATGAAATATCTTGGCATAACCAAAGGATAAAGAGAGCCCAAAAAGCAGCGACGGAATTGAAAAAAAATATTGCTATTCTTATAGACTTGCAAGGTCCTGAGATTCGTATTGAAACAAGAGGAAAAGGAGAAATTAAAGTGGAAAAAGGGGATTTAATTACAATAGGAGAGAATTTTGATTCTAGAGATATTTCTCTTGCTTTGTCGAATAAATCTGTTTTTGAATCTCTTTCAAAAAAGGACATACTTCTTATTGACGATGGCTTTATTGAGCTTGTTGTTATAAATAAAAAGAAAGGCAGAATTATTGCAGAAGTTATAGAGGGGGGAGTTATTAAGGATAAAAAAAGTTTGAATCTTCCAAGTAAGAATTTAAATCTTTCTTCTTTAATTGAAAATGACCTCAAAAGCCTTGATATGATCGCAAAAGAGAAAATTGACTATGTTGCCCTTTCTTTTGTGAGAAATAAAAAAGATATAGAAGTTTTAAGAAGGGAAATGGAAAAAAGAAAAATCAACGCTGAAATTGTTTCAAAGATAGAAAACAAACAGGCAATAGATAATTTAGAAGAAATCATTGAATATTCAGATGCCGTAATGGTTGCAAGAGGGGATTTGGGAATAGAAGTTCCAATTGAACGCTTGGCATATCTTCAAAGAAAAATCGTATATAAATGCATGGAGGCGAGAAAGCCTGTTATAATAGCAACTCAAATGCTTTATTCAATGATAAAAAACCCGCGTCCGACAAGAGCCGAGGCGACCGATGTTGCAAATGCTGTTTTTAACAGGGCTGATGCGGTTATGCTTTCCGAAGAAACGGCCATAGGCCAATATCCTATAAGAGCCGTTGAAACAATGGCAAAGATCTTGAAATTCAATGAAAAGAAAACGGGGTTTTCTACTCTTTCATTCAAACTCAGGACAACAACAGAACTTACAATCAGCGCAGTTGTTTCCATATTAAAAGCAAGGCCTGAACTGGATATTGTTGTTGTTTTTACTGAAAGTGGCTATACTGCAAGAGTTCTTTCCAGTTTTCGACCTAAAACAAAAATTATCGCTCTTACTAATAATCGAAAAACAGCCGAAAAGCTCTCTTTATCCTGCGGAGTTGAGCCGTTTTTTGTCTCTTTTGATCTTGCCTCTCCGGAAGCGATAAAAAATACAGCTGAAAAATTAAGAAAAGAAAAAATTATTGCCAAAGGAAAAAAACTGCTTATTGTAAGCGGAGAGCATAAAGGAAGAAAAGATATTATTAATTCATTCTCCTTTATCAGAGTTTAAGTTTTAATTAATTTTTATGTCTTCTCCAAAGCCAAAAACCTTCTATTTTAAGGGATATAAATTCAATGCTAAAGATTTGAAGATTTCTTTTTATTACAGAATTGAATTTTTAAACAGAAAGCCCTTAAATTTCAAAGAAGTTATTCTCTTGCCTTCTAAGATTTTTGGTGTTTCTCAAAAATCTCTTGAAAACTTTTTGGAACCTCTTTCTATTATACTTGGAATAAGCTACTACAAGCTTTATTGTCCTTCAAAGATAAAGCTTTCTTTCTCCCTTTCTAAAGAACAGGCCGATTTTTGGAATAATGTTTATAGAAAGGGTCTTGGAGAGTTTTTGTATAAAAACAAGATAAATCCAAACAAGATAGCTAAGTTTCCATATTCTAAAAAAACTAAAAAACCTCTCAGAATTGAAAAGAAAGAAAGGGCTCTTATTGGAATTGGGGGAGGGAAAGATTCAATTGTTGCCTCTGAGATTCTAAAGGGATTTCCTTCTTTTTCTTTTTATATTCAAACAGAAGGAAAAAATATCGTTCTGGAAAAAGTAGTTAAAAAAATCGGAAATCCTTCTCTTAAAGCAGTCAGAATTCTTGATCCTAAAATTTTTCAAAATCATGAAGGAGGATATAACGGCCATATTCCAATTTCAGCCGTTTTTGCTTTTATCGGACTTCTTCTGGCTTTTCTTTATAATTTTAGATACGTTATTGTTGGCAATGAAAAAAGCAGCAATTTTGGAAACGTTTCTTACTGTAATGAGGATATAAATCACCAATGGAGCAAATCTAAAGAATTTGAAAAGATGTTTCAGAATTATAGTAAAAAATTCATTACTCCTGATATTGTCTATTTCTCTATTCTAAGGCCTTTTTATGAAATAAAAATTGCCAAGATTTTTGCAAAATATAAAAAATATTTTCCTCTCTTTACAAGCTGTAATAATTCTTTTAAAGTTTTCAAAAAAAGAGGAAATTCTCTTTGGTGCGGCAATTGCCCAAAGTGCGCTTTTGTTTTTTTGATTCTTTCTCCTTTTCTTTCAAAAATTGATTTGTATAAAATATTTAAAAAAAATCTTTTAGAAGAAGATAAATTATTTTCGACTTTTAAAGATATTTTGGGGTTTGGAAATATGAAGCCCTTTGATTGCGTTGGGACTTTTGAAGAAGCAAGAGCCGCTCTTTTTCTTTCAAGTAAGAAATATAAAAATAGTCCTGTAGTGCAGAAATTTCTTCCTTTAATTAAAAATTCAGAAAAGCCTGTAGAAAAAGTATTTGGAACAGGAGAAACAGAAACGATTCCCGATTTTTTCAGAATTTACGGAAAAGATAAAGTGTGCATTATAGGATACGGCAAAGAAGGGAAATCAGCAGAAAGATATATTAAAAAATTTCATCCCAATATAAATGTAGGAATTCTTGATATGCAGTTTGATAAAAATTATCTCCAAAAACAGAAGAAATACGATTTGGCAATAAAAACACCAGGAATTCCAAAAGAAAAAATAAAGATTCCTTATACAACCGCCGTAAATATTTTCTTTTCCAAAAATAAAAACTATACAATAGGAATAACCGGGACAAAGGGGAAAAGCACGACTTCTTCTCTTATATTTCAAATTTTAAAAGAAAGCGGCAGAAAAGTCCGTCTTATTGGAAATATAGGCAATCCTGTTCTTGATGTTTTTTCTTCAAAAATTGATCCAAAGGAGATTTTTGTTATTGAACTTTCAAGCTATATGCTTTCTGATATTAATTATTCTCCAAATCTTGCTTTGTTTTTAAATTTCTTTCCAGAGCATATGGATTATCATGGAAAAATTGAGAATTATTACAATGCCAAAATGAATATTTTTAAATTTCAAAAAGAAGGAGATTTGTCTCTTCTTTTTCCTTTTAAGGAAAAAGATATTTCTTTGAATCATAAATTCCCTTCTTTTGCAGTTCATAATAAATATAATATTAAAGCGGCAATAAAAGCAGCCAAACTTCTTAAAATTCCTTTGGCAGTAATAAAGAAGGGGATTGAAAATTTTAAGCCATTGAAGCACAGGTTGGAACCGGTCGGCATTTATAATGAAATAGAATTTTACGACGATGCCGCATCCACTACTCCTCAGTCGACAATAATGGCAATCGAAACGCTAAAAAAAGTTGATACAATTTTTTTGGGCGGACAGGACCGTGGATATGATTTTTTAAAGCTTGAAAAAACTCTCAGAAAGTATAAGATAAAAAACGTAGTTCTTTTTCCTGACAGCGGAAAAAGAATTCTTTCTTCTTTTTTGGGTTTTAATATTTTAAAAACAAAAAGCATGGAAGAGGCGGTAAGGTTTGCTTACAAAAATACAAAAAAAGGAAAAATTTGTCTTCTTTCTTCTGCATCACCGAGCTATTCTCTTTGGAAAAACTTTTCAGAAAAAGGGGACTTATTCCAAAAATTGGTTAAAAAATATTCAAAAAAATATGGAAAAAGAAAAAAATAACAATCCTGAAGAAGTATTAGAGAAAGAACACGCAAAACACATTAAATATATTTCCCCCTTGAGGATTTCAAGAATAGTGAGCGAATTTATTGAAGGATTTAATTTTTTAAACCGCTATGATAAAACGGTTACTTTTTTCGGTTCTTCTAGAGTTAAGCCCTCTCATAAATACTATAAAGAAGCGTTTTTGCTTTCAAGGGAACTTTCAAAAAGGGGATATACAATTGTAACTGGAGCAGGACTTGGAATTATGGAGGCGGCAAACAAGGGAGCACATGAAGCTGGGGGAGAATCTTTGGGAATGAATATAAATCTTCCTAAAGAACAAGGAATAAATAAATATGTAAAACAATCTGTTTCTTTCAGGTATTTCTTTATAAGAAAAGTAATGCTAACTTTTGCTTCTCAAGCGTATATATTTTTTCCTGGGGGCTTTGGAACTCTTGATGAGTTTTTCGAAGTTGTGACGCTTATTCAAACCGGCAAGGTAAAAAATATTCCCATAATTCTTCTTCATAAAAGCTATTGGGAGCCACTTTTATCTTTTATTGATGAGATTATCTATAAAAGAAACAGATCAATAGATAAAAAAGATACAAAAATTTATCATCTTGCAAAAGATACAAAGGAAGCATTAACTTTTTTGGAAAAACATTATGCGCAGTAGACAAACCGTTTGGATTTCTTATTCTGCTCTTTCAGATTTTGAAAAATGCAAAAGAGCTTATTATTATAAACATCTTTATAGAAACCCGAAAAATAATAACAGAATTCAAGTCGTTAGCCCTTATTTATCATTAGGGACAGTTGTTCATGAAACAATTGAAGCTCTTGCTTCTTTTTCTCCTAAAAAAAGAAAAGAAATTTCTCTTTTTCAGAGATATGAAGAAATATGGGAAAATTACAAGGGAAAAAAGGGCGGATTTATTTCCGAAGACCAGGAAAAGAAATTTAAAGAAAGAGGAGAGGAAATGCTAAAGAGAGCGGAAAATTCTAATTTGATAAAAAATCAAGCCCTTGATACCAATAATGTTTTTCCCAAACTTTCTCTTTTTGAAAACATAGAGCTTGTCGGAAGTATTGATTGGATTGAAATTCTTCCTTCAGGAGAACTTCATATAGTTGATTTTAAAACTGGCAAAAACGATGAAAGCAATAATTCTCTCCAGCTTCCAATATATGTTCTCCTTGCTAGGAATAATTTTGATAAAAACGCAAAAAAGGCCAGTTATTTCTATTTAGACAGGGACGAAAGTCCGGTTTTCCAGGAAATGGGCCCTCTTAATTTTTATCTTGAAGAAATTAAAGAAAAATCACAAAGGATTTTGAGTGCGATAAAAAATAATGACTTTGCTTGTTCTTCGGGATACAAGAATTGTTTTCATTGCAGGGAATTTGACGCTGTTTTTTCCGGGGCCGCGGAATATGTCGGATTTGACGACAAAATGAGAAAAGAACTTTACTATATTGTAAAGCAGGAAAACGTTATGGAAAGAATTTCGGGAGGAACTTTTTTAAATGAATTTCAAAGGGGTATTTTTGAAATGCGCATAGACGGCAAAGAAACAAAAGAGATAAGTTTAGCGCTTAAAAGTTCGCCTTCCATTATAGAAGACGAAGTTGTTAAAATTAAAGAAAGATTGAAAGAAAATTTAAGCAATAAAGAATTAAAGGCCTTCATTAGAAAAATGGGAGGATGAACTATGCCAATTATTCATCTTAACGAAGATAATTTTAAAAAAGAGGTTTTGGAAAATGAAAAACCTGTTTTAGTTTGCTTTTCAAGGCCTGGATGTCCCGCTTGCTCTGCTATTATTCCTATCCTTGAGGAAGTAAGCAAAGAAGGGAAGGTTGGAATTATTGATATTTATGAAAGTCCGAAAAAAGCAGAAAATTACGACATACCGGCCGTTCCTACATTGATTATATTTAAAAAAGGAAAACCGGCAGAAAAAGCAGTCGGTTTACGGACAAAAGAGCTTTTAATCAGTAAGCTTGCAGAAAATTAATTATGCCTAAAATTGAAGTTGAACACAGGGGATATTTAAGTGAAAAAAAATTTAAATCTCTTCAAAAACTTTTTAAAAAAGAAGGAAAATTTCTTGGAAAAAAGAGAAGATTTTCCGTTATATATTCACCGTTGCAAGAGATAAATACCTATGTGCTTAGCGATAAAAGTCCTGTTGATTTAAAAATAAGGATTACAAACAAAAGAACAGAGATGGTTTTAAAATACGGTCTTTGGAGCGGAAAGGACGCCAGAAAAGAATTTCTTTTTGAAATAGATTCTAAAAAATTCAGCGAGCTTGTTGAATTTTTCAAACTGATAGGATTTTATCACGGCGTATTGCAGGCGACAGAAACTTATCTTTATTTTTATAAAGGAGCGGAGATAGCATTGGTAAATGTTCCGTCTTGGGGCTATTATTTTGAGGTAGAAATGGCAGTTCCAAAAAAAGATATCAAAAAAGCTGAGAAGAGAATTGCTGATATATGCAATAATCTAGATCTTAAGGTTTTAAATCATAAAAATTTCTGCGAATTGCTTAAAGATTTAAATAATAGGCCGGGATACAGGTTTAATTTTAAAAAAGAAGGATTTTCTGCTGTTAAGAAGAGATTTATTAAATATTTTTGACTTTTTTAAAATTTTTCTGTATAATAAAAAAATGCTAAGAGCGTTTTTTTTAAAAATTAAATCGGTATTTTTTCCCTGCAGAGAAAATAAATATAGACCTAAAATTATAAATAATAGGTTTCTTTTTTATTACGCTCTTGTTTTTTTGGCTTTTAAGATTATTGTAATACCTTTTTTTATCTATTTTCCAAATACCATTTTTTTTGCCTCTGTAACGGAAAACAAGCTTATTGAACTTACTAATCTTTCTAGAAAAAATCTTGGTATAGAGCCCCTAAAAGAAAATAAAGAATTAAATTATGCGGCATATTTAAAGGCCAAAGATATGATAGAAGAGGGATATTTTTCCCATTATTCTCCTAAAGGGATTTCTCCATGGTTCTGGCTTAATAAGGCGGGATATGATTATGAAGCGGCTGGGGAAAATCTGGCTATTGGGTTTATAAATTCCGAGCAGGTTCATCGGGCCTTTATGGAGTCATATTCCCATAAAGAAAATATACTAAACAGAAAATATCAAGAGATAGGAATAGCTGTTTTGAAGGGAAATTTTCAAGGAAATGAAACGATTTTAGTTATTCAGTATTTTGGAAAAGAAAAAAAAGCGTCTGATGGGGTTTTTTCTTCATTGCCTGAAGTATCAACTAAAGAAGAAATTTCTGAAATTATAACAGAAGAGGAAGAAAGTATGAAAAGAACAGCAGGAGAAAGAGGGGAGATGATATCTGTTGCCGGAGAAAAGACGGTCAGAAAAACGCCCTCTTTTATGTTCTTTCAGTTTATGATAAGCGATTATTATGATTTGCTTCAAAAAATTGCTTATGGTTCGCTAATATTTATTATCTTTTCTCTCTTTCTTGTGTTCTTTTGCGATATTTTTATTTATAAGAAATTTAAAATTGAATATAAAGACGTTATTTTAAAGGGAATTCTTTTTCTGCTTTTATGGCTTGTTTTAATTTCTTTTGATGAAATAGTGATAACGGAGCTTATTGCTTATAACTTTAGAATAAACTAAAATGAAAATCAGAAAATTTTGGAAATATTTTCTTTTTTTGTTTTTAATCTCTTTTTTTATTATCAATTGGAGCGATGTTTCTTGGATTTTCAATTACAGAGCTGTTTCCGGAGTTGTGTCTAATGTTATTGAAGACAAAGATAATGGAATAGAAAATGATTTTGTTGAAGATAAAGTTGTTTTGAATTATGAAGAAGAACATAATAAGGAAGATATCATAGAAATTCCAAAAATTAATATTTCCGTACCGCTTATTACAGTTAAAAAATCAAGCACTAATGAAGAGGTTTTTAAGGCCTTGGACAGGGGAGCGGTTATTTTTCCAAGTTCGGTTGCGCCCGGAGAATCCGGACAAACAACAGTATTGGGGCATTCTTCTCCTTTGGGATGGCCAAAGGTAAAATATGACTGGATTTTCAGTTCTCTTAATGAACTTGTCAAAGGAGATGAAATTTTTATTCAATTTAATAATAAGAAGTTTTTTTATATAGTTTCAGAAAAGATTTTTCTTGAAAAAGGAGAGGAAATTCCGGATAGTTTGACAAATTCTGAAAATGTACTACTGTTAATAAGCTGTTGGCCACCGGGTAAAGACATTAGAAGAATTGCCATAATAGCTAAATTAACATCTGATAATTAAAATAATTGTGAAAATAAATTTAAATAAATCTTTATTTTTTATCCTTCTGTTTCTTTTTGTATTTCCTTTGATAGGAAGCGCAGCAGAAGAATGTAAAACTTTCCTTGGGGCTGCGCCATATGGGGATTATTGCCCCGATTGTTATTTCGAAGATAAAACTACCAGCGGACCTGCGGTATGTAGCGATAAATGGAGATACCTTGTTTATACGGACGAAACATCGGTCAATCAGCGCTGTAAGGAACTGGGATATGAATATGGAACGGTTCTTGAAACCTATCCTTATTCCGAATGGTGTTATTATTGCAATGCCGGCATGAAAAAATATATTACCAAAGATAGTAAGTGGAAATTCTTAACTTCTTGTGAAAAAAATAAGACGGTTAAGAAAGCAAAATGTTGCAGACAGATACCTGAATTTTCCGTGTCCGTTTCAAAAGGAGGAAGCGGAATAGGGGGAATTACTAGTGATCCTTCGGGAATAACCTGCGGGAATGATTGCTCATACAGTTACGAATCGGGCACAGTTATTACTTTAACGGCTATTACGAGTCCAGTTTCTGTTTTTTCCGGATGGTCGGGAGCTTGCTCGGGAAGTTCCACAACTTGTCAGATAACTATGAATGAAAACAAAACAGTCACAGCTACTTTTGATCCTATGCCATTTCCTACAGTTAATCTTCAATCCAGTGCAAATACCGTTCCCTTTGGCGACTCCTTCACTCTTTCTTGGACTACTGAAAATGCTTATTCTTGTAATGCTTTTGGCGATTGGAGCGGATCAAGAGCAACTTCTGGCTTATCGGAAATCCAATTAAGCGCGACGGGGCTTCATACTTTCACTTTAACCTGCCTTAATTTTGTGCAGGATAGCACTTCAGATACAGTCAATGTGCAATCGGTTGCCAAACCACCGGTTGTCTTTACAAAGCCGGCAGTTATAACGCATTAATATAAAAATAAATTAAAAGTGTTAAAAAATTATTTATTCAAAGATAATTATTTAATACAAAAAAATATGAATAAGAAAAATATTTTCAGAATAGCGGTCTTTCTGGTAGGAAGCTTGGCTTTCTTTAGTAATTCTTTAGCTCAGACTTGTCCTAGTAATACGACAGTTGGAGAAACAACAGCTACTTTAGTTGGAGAATTAACAGATATGGGAGGAGATCCTTCGGTTAATGTCTGGTTTCAGTATGGATTGACCACTTCTTACGGGTCAAACACTCCCGTACAGTCAAAAAATGAAACCGGATTATTTTGTGCAACAATTACAAATTTAAGTCCTTGCACAACATATAATTTCAGGGCCATAGCCGAAAACACTGCAGGAACTTCTTACGGAGTAAATAGGACATTTACAACTACATGTCTTTCTCCTACTGTTGACTTTAAAGCAGATGGATCTACTGGACCTATTACCATTCCCTATAATACTTCGTCTAATTTGACTTGGAATGTAGAGAATGCAGGTTCTTGCCAGGCCTCAGGAGCTTGGTCGGGAACTAAATCAACTTCCGGGTCTCAATCAACCGGAAATCTTGGAGCAGGAACGTACATATATACTCTTACTTGTACAGGACCTGGAGGTTCAGAATCAAGTTCGGTTACAATTAACGTTTCAAATCCTCCTCTTCCTACTGTAGATCTTAAGGCAAATAATTCAAATGGGCCAATTAATCTTTATTACGGAAACGTTGTTAATCTTTCCTGGACTACCGAGAATACTTCTTCTTGTATCGCCTCTGGTGATTGGTCAGGAGCTAAATCAGTTTCCGGGTCTACTTCAGTTCAGCTTAACGCCGTAAAAACATTTGTTTTTACATTAACATGCCAGAATATTGCAAATGAAACAGAACAGGACTTGGTTCAAGTTGTAGTAAGCGCCAATCCTCCGGTTGTTATTACTAAGCCTGCGGTTGTAACTTTTTAGATTAATTATGAATAGGAAAATTATAAAAATTGCTTTATTCCTTACTTTCTTTCTTCTTCCTGTTTTTGCTCTTGCTCAATGTCCGAATATGACAACGGTAAGCGGAACAAGCGTTACTTTTGTCGGGGAGCTTACCGATCATGGAGGAGATTTGAATAATACGGTATGGTTTGAGTATGGGAAAACATCTTCTTTAGGACTAACAGCTCCTCAAAAAACATTAAGTTCTCCGGGAATGTATTGTATTACTGTTTCAAATCTTGATTCTTGTTCTACATATCATTACAGAGCGGCAGCCAGCAATTCAGCAGGAACTTCTTATGGAGATATTAGAACCTTCAATACCAGTTGCGGCAGCTCTGTTGTAAATCTTAAAGCAAATAATTCAACGGGAACAATTACGGTTCCGAATAACAGTTCGGTTAATTTAACTTGGAATACGGAAAATATGGATTCTTGCCAGGCCTCAGGAGCTTGGTCGGGAACTAAATCAACTTCCGGATCTCAATCAACCGGAAATCTTAGTTTAGGAACCTATACTTATGTTCTTAATTGCAGCGGTCAAGGAGGTTCAAATTCAAGTTCAGTAACGGTTAATGTTTCAAATCAAAGCGTTTCTTTTACTGTTGATAAGTTTATTCGTAATCTTTCAACTGGAACATCCTTTTTTAAAACGGTTTATGCCGCTCCCGATGAAATGCTTAGTTTCTCAATAAGCGTAAAGGCGGGAAATCAATCAGTCAATAATGTCAATCTTAAAACTACTTTGTCTGATAAGATAATCTATAGGGGCGATTTGAAGGTTAATAACGTTTTGGTTTCCGGAAACGTAATAAATGGAATTAATATTGGTAATTTTACTGCCGGAGAAGAAAAAATAATCACTTTCAGAGGCAACGTTTTAGGAGCTGATATTTTCTCTTTTGGCCAAACGGAATTAATAAATACGACTCTTGTCACAAGTGGAGAAACAGCCGTTTCTGATACTGCCAAGGTTGTTGTAGTAAAGGGTCTTGTTGCCGGAATTGCTACTGATATTTCAACAGGATTAACCAATAATCTGTTTCTTGATTCATTTTTATTACCTTTGTTAATGGCACTACTCATTATCTGGCTTCTTAAGTCAAAGATAATAAAAATAGAAGAATGGATGGATAAAAGGAAAAGGCAATACAGAACATATAAGTCAAAGAAAACATTGCAATTGAAGATTGCTAAGATAAAAGTTAAAGAGCTTTTAGGACGAATTAACAAATAGCAACTCTTTTTAAAAATGCATTATCCGGATCGCTTTGCTGTCCGGATTTTGCTTTTTATCGCTTTTCTGCTATAATCTCTTCCGATGAATGAGGACTCAAAAAATATTGTCATAGCTCTCGGCGGATCAATTATTTGTCCTAAGGAAATAGATACCGTCTATATAAATGATTTTTACAATCTTATTAAAAAAAGATAAAAAAGGGCTTCAAATTTATTATCGTAGCGGGAGGAGGAAAAACAGCAAGAAATTATCAGAAAGCAGCCCTCATTATTAATAGAGTTCCCAATAAAGAAAGAGACTGGATCGGAATTTATGCCACTTATTTAAACGCCCATCTTTTGAGGGCTGTTTTTAAAAAAGAAGCTCAGCCGATTATTTTCGATAAGAGATATAAGGTTAAAGGATTTAATAATCATTCCGTTATAATCGCTTCTGGATGGAATCCTGGAAGATCAACTGATTTTATCGCTG
>Ga0172382_10004957_pt1 | contig 20113 bp, 14 predicted proteins | sample Leawel138RmetaG_FD_122245 | JGI IMG/M metagenome (GOLD analysis project Ga0172382, IMG submission 122245) | Leachate microbial communities from a municipal landfill in Southern Ontario, Canada - Leachate well 138R metaG | ecosystem: Engineered > Solid waste > Landfill > Unclassified | place... | reverse complement strand
TATTTCAGGTATGACGTGTTCAGCGTGTGTTCTTCATGTTGAAAAAGGGGTGAAGAAAGTCGCAGGGTTAGAGAATATCCAAGTGAACTTGTTAACGAACACTCTCAGTGTCGAAGCACCTGATGATATGAAAGATATAGATTTTCAAATTATTCAAGCTGTTGAAGATGCGGGGTATGAGGCAAGTTCAAAAAGTAAAGACCCTTTGGCAAGTTCATCTACTATCAGTAATCCCAAAGACCATATTGCTAAAGAGTTAAAGAGTATGAAAAAAAGAGTCATCATCTCTTTTGCTTTTTCGATCCCTCTAGTCTACTTAGCAATGGGGCATATGTTTAATTGGCCACTTCCCCCTTGGTTTGATATCCCTTCATTAGCGATGAACTTCGCTTTTAGCCAATTTTTATTAGCAATACCTGTGTTCATCGTCAATGGAAGATATTTCTCTAGTGGTTTTAAAGCTCTGTATAAGCGTGCTCCCACTATGGATTCACTTATCGCTTTAGGCTCTACTGCCGCTTTGGTGTATGGTGTGTATGCTATTTACCAGATTGGTATTGGACTAGGTGTTGGTGATATACAAAGAGTTCACCGTTTTTCAATGGATCTCTATTTTGAATCGGCAGTGATGATTCTCTCTTTAGTCTTATTAGGGAAGTATTTTGAGCTCAGAGCTAAAGGGAGAACAAGTGATGCTATTTCTAAATTAATCGACCTCTCTCCAAAGACCGCCACAATCATTGTTGATGGAGTTGAAAAAGAGATTGCTGTTGAACAAGTGCAACTTGGTGATTTGATTGTCGTACGCCCTGGAGGACGCTTTGCTGTCGATGGGACAGTTGTAGAGGGTCACTCTGCTGTAGATGAATCGGCTCTTACAGGAGAGTCTTTACCTGTCGATAAACACAAAGGAGATCAAGTCTTCAGTGCAACGATTAACACCACAGGACGCTTAGTCTACCGTGCTGATAAAGTTGGAGATGATACAACCTTAGCCCACATTATTAAGCTTGTCGAAGAAGCAAGTGCCTCTAAAGCACCAATTTCTAAATTAGCAGACCGAATCAGTAGTGTCTTTGTCCCCATTGTAATTGTGATCGCTTTGGTTTCTACGCTTGTTTGGTTAATTGCAGGAGCACCATTAGAGAGTGCTTTGGCATTTGGAATCGCTGTATTAGTTATTAGCTGTCCTTGTGCTTTAGGCTTAGCGACCCCAACTGCGATTATGGTGGGAACCGGTAAAGGGGCTGAACACGGTATTTTAATTCGATCTGCTGAATCATTAGAAACAGCTCAAAGTATTACTGCCGTTGTCTTAGATAAAACAGGGACCATTACTGAAGGAAAACCTGAAGTCACTGACATGTATCCACTTACCGATGTAAGTGAATCTGATCTCCTTTTTATGGCTGCATCGTTAGAGCAATCGAGTGAACACCCCCTTTCAATCGCTATTTTAGAGCGAGCTCAAAGTCAAAACCTCTCGTTAGAGACAGTTGAGAATTTCTACTCTGTTCCAGGGAAAGGTTTACAAGCAACACTGAACAAAGAGGAGCTGTTAGGTGGAAACTCACTGTTTATGAGAGAGAACGATATAGATATCTCTCAAGCAGAAAAGCAAACCCTAGAGTATGCAAAGATGGGAAAAACACCACTTTATTTTGCCCAAGGTGGAAAACTCTTAGGAGTGATTGCTGTTGCTGATGTGGTCAAACCCAGTAGTGGGGACGCCATTAACACAATGAAAGATCGTGGTCTTGAAGTAGTGATGCTCACCGGTGATAACGAACAAACTGCCCGCGCTATTGCTCAAAGTGTCAACATTGATCGAGTCTTTGCTTCAGTTCTTCCTGATGGGAAAGAGAGCGTAGTACGCTCCTTACAAGATGAGGGACACGTTGTTGCTATGGTGGGAGACGGTATTAATGACGCTCCTGCGTTAGTGCGAGCCGATATTGGTTTAGCTATTGGTGCTGGAACAGATATTGCCATTGAGTCTGCTGATATTATTTTGATGCGTAGTGACTTACGAGATGTCCCTTCCGCTATTGCCTTAAGTAGGGCCACACTTCGTAATATTAAACAAAACCTCTTTTGGGCTCTCTTTTATAACACATTAGGGATTCCTTTGGCTGCTGGAATTTTCTTCCCATTCTTTGGATGGAGATTAAATCCGATGTTTGCAGCTGCAGCAATGAGTTTAAGTAGTATCTTTGTTGTCACGAATGCACTGCGATTGAAACGCTTTGGAATATCACACAGTACACCTACACAAAAAGAACATATGAACACACCCACTATTGAACAGATTCAAGATGGGGTAAAAGGAGAAAACGAGATGAAAAAGGTTATCCATATTGAAGGGATGAGCTGTGGCCATTGTGTCAAAGCTGTCGAAAAAGCATTAGCTACCGTAGAGGGGCTTGATGCCCATGTCGATTTAGAGAATAACACAGCAACAGTGAATGTGGTATCATCAGTAAGTGATGAACAATTAACAACACTGATTAGTGACGCTGGTTATAGTGTTACCTCTATTACACAACTTGGAGCGTAAATGAAAGCAGACCATGAACAAGTATCGAGAATGTTAAAAACTGCTCGTGGCCAATTAGAGAGTGTATTACGGATGGTAGAAGAGGATCGCTACTGTATCGATATCTCGAACCAAATTCTAGCGACTCAGGCATTACTTAAAAAAACGAACAAGATGGTCTTAGAAGCTCATATGCTCTCATGTGTACAACAATCGTTTGAAACTGGTGCAGATGTAGATCAAAAGATTGGCGAAATTCTCCGCATTGTCGATAAGATGGTGAACTAATGTCTACAATGGAAAACCGAGAAGCCTTTTTAATGCATGTAAAACTCGATGCGATTGATGAGTTTAAAAAACGATACGAGGATTTTTGGCCTGAGTTGAAAAACCAATTAAGTCAAACGGGGGTGTATGATTACACCCTCAATCTTGATGAAAAAAGTGGTACCGTAATCCTTTCTCAAAAAAGTGTTAGTTACTGTAGTACCACCCATATGAGAGGGGGAGATCTCTTTACCCAATGGCTCACATCCTTAGCTCCCCTGTTAGTATGTGATCACGAGGGGAATCCTATAGTGACTCCGATGAGTGAAATCTTCCACATCGATTAATCTTTCTCACAAAGATCCTTTTTCTTATTATTCCCAACTCTTTAGTGCGTATAAGTACCCTTATTGCCCTTACGACATCTTCAATCTTCCAAGAGTGTAATACTCCAAAGTTGAGATTATACCGATGGGGTGAAGAGTGTTCAGATCCTACTAAGGTGTGAGCTGCTTCGTAGATACTAAAGCGTAATGGATAATAGAGACATAGCCGCTTAATCTCTTTTTCTCCATCGTAGGATGTAAGATAGGAGTGTTCACACACATCACAACCACTACATTGGTCATACGGGTAGGCTAATAGGCGTAATAACTCACTACGTCTACACCTCTTATGTTGAGAAAATAGATCTACTAAAGGGGAGGGGGGATCGTCTTTAGTTACCATGACAATACTTTGAGTCGGTCCTTGATCTCGTCCTCCACGACCAGACTCTTGTAAAAATGATTCTACATCATTTGGTAAGTCGTAGTGGATGACACTACGAATATTCTTTTTATCTACTCCAAGACCATATGCACTGGTGGCAATTAATATTGCCTTCTCACTGGTAAAAAACCACGACTCAATCTCTCTTCTTTGTTCGGGATCTAACCCAGCATGGTAATAACGGATCTCACACTCAATGTTTCTCTCTACCAAAGAAGAAGCAAGGACTTCACATCTTTTTCTGCTGGTACAAAAAATAAGAGCGGGAAGGGTAATGGTATAACGAAGTAACATCTCTAAATCATGAATTTTACTTAAGGATGGGTAGGCAAAGTAGTGAATATTAGGACGATCTGGATTGCCTGTAATAATGTGAGGTTGAGTATGAGGTGATAATAAAGATGAAATTCTTTGAATTATAAAGCGACTGGCTGTTGCTGTAAAAGCGAGTACTTGTGTTGGGTTTAGTTGTTCAATAAGTGAAGGGAGAGTTAAAAAAGCGGGTCTAAAACTCTCTCCCCATTGAGTGAGGGTGTGTACTTCATCAATCACAAACTGTGAGATATGAAAAGTTTGTAGCTCACTTATAATCTCACTTTGAGCTAATGTTTCAGGGTTTGTGAGTAAAAAAGAGGAGTGATGCATTTTGAGTTTATTAAATATGTGTTGTCGTTGTTGGTACGTTTGCCCTCCACGTAAGATCTCTACAGGAAAGCCCGCTTCTTGAATTCTTCGGTATTGATCATTCATCAGTGAAAGAAGAGGATAGATAATAAGAGTCACTCCTTTCACTAACACCGAAGGGAGCATAAAGCATAAACTCTTTCCACTACCTGTTGGTAAGATGACAATTAATGCTCTTGTAATTGGTTCAATCAACTCTTTTCCATATAACCCGTGTTGTTCTAATATGGTACGAATAACTAACTCTTGGTATGGGTATAAAGAGCTGAGGTGAAAGTGAGTTTGAAGAGTTTTAAAGAGGAGATGATCTGTACTGTGAGTATCACTCTTTTGCACACTTAATAAAGTGCACAAAAGAGAATTTTACTTTATCTGTTGGTTAAGTCGGTTGCTGTCCCTTCGGCTAATTGAGCTGCAACACTGAGAGTCTCATTCAACGTTGGGTGAGGGTGAATAGCTAAGGCAAGATCTTCAGCTACAGAGCCCATCTCTAAAGCAATGATTGCTTCTCCGATGAGTTCACCAGCATTCTTACCAGCAATTCCAGCTCCTAATACCCTCTTAGTCTCAGGATCAAAGAGGATCTTACTGACTCCACTATCTTGCATTGAAGTGATAGCTCTCCCACTGGCTTGCCACGGAAATGCCCCTTTGATGTAAGGGATATCTTTCTCTTTAGCTTCTGTTTCAGTTAATCCCACCCACGCCAACTCTGGTTGGGTGTAGGCAACAGAAGGAATACCCAGTGGTGTAAAGGCAGAAATCAGGTTCGATGCAACTTCAGCTGCTACCTTTGCTTGGTAGGTAGCACGGTGAGCTAACATAGGATCACCTGTAACATCACCAATGGCGTAGATATGCTTAACATTGGTTTGTTGTTTCTCGTTGGTGATAATCCACCCTTTCTCATTGGTAGCAATGGAGCTTTTTTCAATGTCGATGGTATCACTGTTTGCTTTTCTCCCTACAGCGACCAAAAGTGCATCAGATTCAATGGTAATGCTCTCTTTTGGTCCATCGACCGTAATGCGTAAGAACTCCTTAGTTGGTTCTACAGCGCTCACTTTTGATTTAGTTAAGATCGCTTTGTACTCTTTTTTGATATTTTTCATCAACACTTGGCGAATATCTCGATCAGCTGGTGGAATAATCCCATCAGCCACCTCTACGATAGTGATTTCACTACCAAGAGCATGATAAATAGCGGCCATCTCCATACCAATGATGCCACCGCCAAGCACCACAAGGTGTTTGGGGATAAACGGAAGTTCTAAAGCCTTTGTTGAATCCCATACCCGCGGATCCTCATAGGGGATAAAAGGTAAGGTGGCAGGGCGTGATCCTGTTGCGACAATGAGATCTGTAAATTCGATTTCATACGTCTTTTCACTTGTACTTACAACTAATGAGGTGTTACTGGCAAGTTTCCCTTCTCCAACAATTCGTTCAACATTACGAACCTTCACTAATTGATCAAGGCCATTGGTAAGGGTCGTCACACTTTGTTCTTTATGAGAACGGATCTCATCCAAATTTAGAGTGGGTTCAGCAAACGTAATTCCAGCTGTGCGAACACTTTTTGCATCAGCAAGTACTTCAGAGAGGTGTAAGAGACTTTTAGAGGGGATACAGCCTCGATTAAGACACACTCCTCCAAGAGTTTCCCCTTTTTCAATAAGTGTGACTTCTCGACCTAAATCTGCTGCTCTGAAGGCGGCAGAGTATCCTCCAGGGCCGCCTCCTAATACAACGAGATCTCGTTGGACTTTTTCCATGTGTGTTCTCCTACAGTAAGATATTTCTCATCTCTTCTAATAAAGAGACGAGATACGTGGTGAATCTCACTCCCATCGCTCCATCAATAACTCGATGGTCGTACGAAAGTGAGAGAGGCACAACATCTCTTGGTTCAAATGTTTCACCATTAAATAGAGGTTTTTTCATCATCTTAGAGACACCTAAAATGGCCACCTCAGGGGGATTAATTAAAGGGGTGAAACTAGTTCCTCCAATGCCACCTAATGAAGAGATACTAAAGGATGAGCCACTGATATCGGAAGGGGTGAGTCTCCCTTCTCGTGCTCGTTCACTTATAGCAGCTAATTCATTGGCGATCTCTTTAATCCCTTTTTGATCAGCATTCTTTACTACAGGGACGACCAACCCTTGGGGTGTATCCACTGCAATGCCGATATTATAATATTTTTTAAGCACTAAGTTTTTGTTTATAGGATCATACGAAGCATTTAAAGCGGGGAATTGCTTAAGAGCTTTAGTGACAGCTTTTACAATGAATGGGAGAATACTCACCCTTATTCCCTGTTGTGCTAACTCTCCTTTAATTTGTTGACGATACATCTCTAAGGAGGTGATATCTGCTTCATCGTATTGAGTTACCAGTGGGATGTTTTGCCACCCTCGTTGAAGGTGGGGACCACTAATTTTTTGAATTCGTGTTAACTCTTGTATTTCGAACTCTCCATACACTGAGAAATCTTCTAATGGTTTTTCTTGAGAAAGAGCACCAGAGACTCCACCAGTAACGACCTGTTTCACAAAATCTTGAATATCAGTTCGTTGAATCCTTAAGTGAGGGCCTGTTCCTACCACTTGGTGTAATTCAACACCTAACTCTCTGGCATATTGTCTTACCGAAGGGGAGGCGTGATACACTGTTGTGTCGGTACTACTGGTTTGTACTACAGGTGGCTGAGCAACTACTTCCTCTTTTTGTACCAAAGGAGGTGTGAAAGTGGGCTCTTCTTTTACCGGTTCAACTTCTTTTTCTTTCTCTACTTCAGCCTCTTTTTCAACCTCTTTTTCAGCAACTTCAATATCTGCTAAAAGAGTTCCAGTATTTGCTGAATCTCCAGCTTTTACGTGAATCTTTGTTATAGTCCCTGCATAGGGGCTTGGGATGTCGGTGACAGCCTTTGCACTCTCGAGTGCAATGATTGAGTCATCGACTTCAACAGTTGCCCCTTCGCTCACATAGACTTCAATGATAGCGACATCAGAAAAGTCTCCTATATCAGGAACAAGTATTTGTTTTACTGCCATACTCTTTATCTCCTAATGTAATAGTGGGCTCGGAGCATCGCTATCGAGCTTAAATGTCTTAATAGCTTCAGAGACGACTTTTTTATCAACTTTCCCCTCTTTAGCTAAACCTTGTAGAGCGCTAACGACAATGTGATAACGATCGATTTCAAAGAAGTTTCTTAACGCTTCTCGAGTATCTGATCGACCATATCCATCGGTTCCTAACACTGTGATATGTTTATTTGGAATTAAGCGTCTAATTTGTTCTGGGTAGCTACGAATGTAGTCGGTGCTTATGACTACCGGTCCCTCATGACCTTTCATGATTGAAGTTAAATAGGGAACTCTCTCTTCCTCTTCAGGGTTAAGTAAGTTATATCGTTCAGCTTCAATACCGTCACGATGAAGTTGATTCACTCCCAAAATTGACCAGATATCAGAATCGACCCCATAGGAGTCTTTTAAGATATCAGCAGCGGCAATCACTTCTCGTAAGATTGTTCCACTACCCATTAACTGGACAGTGAGATCAGCTCCTTTTTTAGCACTTCTATAGAGGTATGCTCCTTGGCGAATCCCTTTTTCGACCCCTTTGGGCATCTCAGGGTGTTCGTAGTTCTCATTCATCAGTGTGATGTAATAAAAGATATCTTCATTATTTTGATACATTCTCTTTAATCCATCTTGGATGATGATTGCCAACTCATAACTGAAGGTGGGATCGTAACTCACAGCAGTTGGGAATGTCGATGCAAGCATCAGGCCGTGTCCATCTTCGTGTTGTAGACCCTCTCCATTGAGTGTAGTTCGTCCAGCAGTACCACCCATTAAGAATCCTTTTACATGGCTGTCTCCTGCGGCCCATATGAAGTCCCCCACTCTTTGGAAACCAAACATTGAGTAGAAGGTGTAAAACGGAATCATTGGAACACCATTTGTTGAATAGGATGTTCCAGCTGCAATCCATGATGAGACTGCTCCAGCTTCAGTAATTCCCTCTTCAAGAATTTGTCCATCGAGTTCTTCGTGATACCACATCAATGATTCTGAATCTTGTGGTTCATACAACTGTCCAGTTGGAGAGTAGATTCCAAGTTGTCTAAATAGCCCCTCCATACCAAAGGTTCTCGCCTCATCGGGGACAATGGGGACAATTCGTTTCCCAATCTCTTTATCTTTCACTAACTTCGTGAGCATTCTCACATATGCCATGGTGGTAGAGATCTCTCTCTTATTTGAAGAGGCTAAAAACTCTTTAAAATCATCTAGTGATGGAATTTTTAACTTTGGTGCATCATGGCTTCTAAAGGGGACAGGTCCTCCCATAATCCGTCGTCTTCGTTCTAAGAATTCGGCCTCTGGGCTATTAGGATCTGGTTTAATAAAAGGGAGAGACTCTAATTGGTCATCGGCAATAGGGATATGAAAGCGCTCTTTAAATGCTAATAAAGACTCTTTATTCATCTCTTTTACATTATGAGCTCCCATGGAAGCTTCTCCGCTTCCCATGCCGTATCCTTTTACTGTCTTAAAGAGGATAACTGTTGGTTCCCCTTTATGGTTGGTTGCCGAATGGAATGCTTTATAAATCTTACGGGGGTCATGTCCTCCACGAGTGAGCTGCCATAAATCTTGATCTGTTTTATCGGAAATTAAGCTTTGAAGATAGGGGTCGTCACCAAAGAGGTGTTCTCTGAGGTATTGAGGACCACGAGCTTGAATGGTTTGAAACTCTCCGTCGACCATAGTACCAAGTTTCTTTAATAAGATTCCTTTGGTATCACGTTCTAAAATGGAGTCCCACTCAGTTCCCCAAATAATTTTAATAACGTTCCAACCTGCACCTCTGAATCTCCCTTCAAGTTCTTGGATAATTTTACTATTTCCACGAACAGGTCCATCGAGGCGTTGTAAGTTACAGTTTACTACAACAATGAGGTTATCTAAATTCTCTCGAGAGGCGAGTGAAATTGCTCCTAAGGATTCTGGTTCATCCGACTCTCCATCTCCCATAAAGACCCACACCTTTCGATCTCCAACCTCTTTAAGACCTCGGGCTTCTAGGTACTTCATAAACCGTGCTTGGTAAATTGCCATCATAGGCCCCAGACCCATAGAGACCGTTGGGAATTGCCAAAAATCTCCCATCAAGTAGGGGTGGGGGTAAGAAGAGAGGCCTTTACCACCAACTTCTCTTCTAAAGTGGTTTAATTGATCTTCACTTAAGCGCCCTTCTACAAAGGCTCGAGCGTAGGTTCCAGGGGCAGAGTGTCCCTGAAAGAAAACCAAATCTGGTCCGTATTGTGCATCAGGTCCTTTGAAAAACCAGTTAAAGCCAACTTCGTAAATAGCTGAATAGGAGACAAAACTTGCAATGTGTCCACCAATACCAGGAAAGTCTCGGTTGGCTTTGGCGACCATGGCCATCGCATTCCACCGAACATATGCACTGACGTTTTTTGCAACAAGTGAATCATCGGCTGGAATAGATGTTGCCTCTTCATCGTTAATAACCGTATTAACGTAGGGGCTAATAACCCCTGGGCTTGTACGTACCCCTTGATTGCGGGCACTGCTTGTTAATTCTATTAGTAGGTGATTGGCCTTCTCTGGCCCCTCATGTTTAATAACGCCCTCGAGTGAGTCGAGCCACTCTTGTGTCTCTTGTGGGTCGGGGTCGTGATAAAACTTGTGTTTACTCATCTGTTCCCTCCTAGGTGCGTAGCAGGAAACACTTTCATCCCGTACGCAACGGAACATTTAATATGTTATGCATTGAGGAGACCTCAATATCCTAATTAACTGATATATCAAAGGTCGTAAAAGTAGCACTAATTGTCAAGCAAAGGTTCTAGGAGTGAACTACTCGTTTGTAAGGCATTGTGAAGAAGGTCGGTAATCTCAATAATCTGCTGTTTTCTCTTTTTAGGAGGGGAGGTTTTTGCACCTTGTAAGGTGATGGGTGATCCAATATAGATATGGGCTGTTTTATCGTTAAAACTGTAGCGGCTGTCTATGTTCCCCCCTTGAAGGCGGTTAAGAATATCTAAGATGTTAAGCATATATTCGACTTGGCGAATAACGCTCTCTTTTTGTTCGATATACGAAGGGTCAACATATTCTAATACATCGACAATTTGACTGTAATAGAGAGCAGTGTGTGCTTCTAAAGCACGAACGTTCATCAGTGCGTGTTCAACAGAATGAAGGCTTTTTTTGTGATAGGATCGGGGTCGTTGAATATCTAATGCACTGTAACGAATAGCAAACAGTCGATCTAAAAAAGTCCCTTCGTGTGATAGATGTAATAACTGTTCACTCCGATGTAGGAGTGTTTCACATATTGCATCACGTCGATCTATAAGGTTTTTATCGGGATGAAACAGATGAAGGTGTTTTTCTACTAAAGAGAATGTCACATCGGTTACTTCTAATAACCCTTTTGTCCCTTTGTGTTGTATCACCTCCCCAGTTAGCTTTTCCCACATCTGCAGTAACTCTTGTAATCTGAGCTTTTCCCCTTTTTGGGAGAGATAGCCCATAGCAATGGGGATGATAGTGACATCTTTGTGTTGCTCTAGGGCATAATAAGCAATTGAAGAGGCTCCATGGGCAATACCTTGAGATTCAAACATATGGTAGGTGACTTGGCCTTCGGGAGCTAAGGCGATTGGAAAAGGGCTCTCTAATAATAAAGAGCGGATAGTATCCATTGCTTGTTTATTAGAACTTCTATTTTGAATACCAACTGCTCCTAGGCGGGGAAAGAGCCAAGAGGCAGCTTTAGGTGCCCACTCTAATACGTCACTACCGTATAAGAAGTGGGCATGTGTTTCACATCTCTCTTTTTTAGGAAGAGATCGAACACTCTTTGAAAGCTCTTTTTGTAGTGCCCACATCAAAGAAGGAGCATCTTCTTTTGCTGTATGTCTAAACGCTAAAATGAGAGGGGTTTGCCCCTTTTGTAGTTGCATAAATGCCTCTACAAGAAGATCTTCGTTGTGAAACTTAATAGCTTTTATCCCTTCCACATAGCGAAGATATAAAGAGCCGAAACTTCGGATAATGAATCGAGCTAATAATGAGTAGGTGGGAGCAATAAAGCCTCGTGCTGGTTTAATAGGTTCAACAACATGGATCTTAGACAAGAGTTTCTCCTCGTTGGGCAATCATCTCTTCGTAGTACTCTTTAGTAATCGGGTAGAAGTGAAGCACTGCTAAACCGATAAGAAACCACATCACCGGAATAGGACCACAGATTAATTTAATAGCAATGACCGTCTTTGGGTTAAAGCTTTGGGGGTTATAGGCAAAAAGTGATAACATCCACCCATTTAAAAAGAGGGCAAAGGCTTGGCCAATTTTACTAAAGAACGTCCACAGTGATGAAAAGACTCCTTCACGGCGTACTCCGTTGTAGGTGATACTATCGTGTTCAACAATATCGGGTAAGATGGCATGAGGCATCACATAGTGAGTCGATAACCCAACGCCACTTAAAGCCATCACAATCACAGCTCCAGTGGGTCCAATGAGTTCTCCGGCTAAAGAAAACACCATCACCCCAACACTGAGGATGGTGATACCAATAGCGTAGGTTGCCTTTTTTCCAATGCGAGATGAGACAAACACCCATAAAGGAATACATAACAAGCTTGTAGTTAATAAAAAGACCAAGGCAAATTGAAACAACCCCTCATTGCCGTAGATATAGGTGAAGTAGTACACCAAAGCTCCTTGGACCATTGAAGCACCAGTAATAAACAGAGTCCATGGAACGAGGGCTGTTAAAAAGACTCTATTTTTTAACGCCTCTTTATAGGTCAAGATAAAACTCTTACGCTCAATGACCATAAGGTGAGAAGGCTCTTTTATAGCCCAGATAGTAATAAGAGAGCTAAAGAGCATCACAGCGCCCATCACATATCCCATCAAAGACCAAGAACCTAAGAGCCCCACCAACGGCATCACCGCAGCAGCTCCAACGAATGTTCCAATAACAGCAAAGCTCATCCGATACCCGGTTAATACAGTACGTTCATGATAATCGTCAGTTAATTCAGGTAGTAGTGCTGCATATGGGATATTGACTAACGTGTAGGCGGTATTGAGTAAACAGTAGATAAAAGTGACATAGATAAACAGAGGGATCTGTGTATCAATAGCTGGTTTAGTAAACATCCATCCCATACAGAAAAATGAGATAATAGAACCAACAAACATATATGGTCGGCGCCTGCCCCAGCGAGAGCGAGTTCGATCTGAGTAATAGCCGGTAATGGGATCGGTGATGGCATCCCAGATTTTACCAACCATCAAAGCAGCTCCTGCTAAAGCTGCTGATAAATAGACCACATCAGTAAGAAAATAGAGAAGGTAAAATCCAATAATCGTAAAGAATAAATTCCCTCCAAGATCACCAATACCAAAGCCGTATTTTACCCTTTTTGATACCATCTAACTCTCTACCTCTAGTAGATGTATTTCACTTAGTGTACGGTTGAAACCGCGTACGTTCAAGCACAATGTTCTATTTGCCCCACACGGCAAATGGGGGTATTGTAGGAACTAAAGAGGAGACATTATATGTATCAAGCAGATAACAATCGTTATAAAACTATGAAGTACAATAGAACTGGTAACAGTGGATTGAAACTTCCTGCAGTAAGTTTAGGGTTATGGCACAATTTTGGAGATACAGTCGCCCTAGAGAAGATGAAAGAGATGCTCTTTAGTGCATTTGATTTGGGAATTACCCATTTTGATTTAGCCAATAACTACGGTCCTCCAGCAGGTAGTGCTGAGATTAACTTTGGACGTATCTTACACAATGAACTCAAAGGGTATCGCGATGAACTGATAATCTCCACCAAAGCTGGTTATGATATGTGGGAAGGTCCTTATGGAGAGTGGGGTAGTAGAAAATATCTTACTGCGTCACTTGATCAAAGTTTGAAGCGAATGGGCTTAGAGTATGTCGATATCTTCTACTCTCACCGCTACGATCCCGATACACCGTTAGAAGAGACCATGAGTGCATTAGAGAGTGCCTACAAACAAGGTAAAGCGTTGTATGTAGGAATCTCTTCTTACTCTGCACAAAAGACTAAAGAGGCCTATGAGATTCTTAAAAAGAGAGGAGTACCTCTATTAATTCACCAACCTTCGTATTCGATGTTCAATAGATGGGTCGAAGAAGATCTTTTAGATACACTAGGAAAACTTGAAGTGGGGAGTATCTGTTTTAGCCCATTAGCTCAAGGACTTCTTAGTGATAAATACCTTCACGGCATCCCTCACGGAAGTAGAGCTGAATTAAACTACTTCTTACAACAAAAGATGATTACCCCCGAATTACTCACTCGTGTATCACACCTTAATGAGATTGCCCAAAGACGAGGACAATCGTTAGCTCAAATGGCCCTTTCTTGGGTGTTGAGAAAAAAAGAGGTTACCAGTGTTCTTGTTGGAGCTTCCTCAGTAGAGCAAATTAAAGAGAATGTGGGTGCATTAGAGCAACTCTCTTTCACCAAAGAGGAGTTAGACGAAATAGATCAATATGCCATCGACGGATCTATTAATCTTTGGAAACAATCGAGCGATCATCGCTAGTGAGATGAAATTCAATGGGGGTGTTTGCATAAACCCCCCTATACTCTTGTGGAACAAGTGTTGCAAGGCGAAGCATAATCTCATCGGCAAGCTGTTGACGAGTAGCACTATCAAGTCGTCCACCTTGTTGTTTAATCACAAACACCTCTCCAACAGCTATATGTAAAGGTGTTCTTTTAAAGCGTTTAAGATTCTCTTTTATCTTTTCAAACCCAGTAATCGCAATAGGGACAATAGGGACGCCCCCTTTGTGGGCGATAAAAGCGACTCCCGGTTTTCCACTTTGTAAAGAACCATCTTTGCTTCGAGTCCCTTCAGGTGCGATAGCTAACATCTCTTCTCTCTTTAACACTTGAAAACAGCTTTCCATCGTCTCTCGACCCATGTTATCTCGATCAACAGGGATAGAGTTCCACAAGTTCATAATAAAGCGGAGAAACCATGTGTCCCATAACTCTTTTTTAGCCAAAGCTATCATCTTTCGGGGTCGTAAAAATACATACATCAGTGGCCCATCAAATGTTGAGGTGTGATTGGCAATAATCATCAAAGGACCTTCGGTGGGGACTTTCTTAAATTCAGAGGTATCGAATCTATAAAAAAGGCGAAACAGTGTTCTAAAAAGAGCATTCACAATTCGTTCTTGAAATTTCATGAGAGCACTATAACAAACAATTGCCTTTTGTATCTAGCTAAGAAGCATAAAAGCAAATGGAATGGTTATTATTGAAATCAGAGTAGAGACCACTACAATCGAACTTGCATAGCGAGAGGGGACACCATAACGTACAGGTAACACTGCAGTAAATACTGCTGGAGGGAAAGAGGCTGTTACAACAAAGACGACTTTTGGCATACCAGTAATGTTAAAGAGATAGGTACAAAACAATCCAACCAAAAATCCTCCCACCATCCGTAGTAATACTGACACAAAGAGGTGAATATCGAGGTACACTTTATGAGATTGAAGCATTGCCCCCAGTAAGTAGGCAGCTAAAGGAGGACCTATGTTTCCTCCAAACTCCATTGCTTGTAATAAAGGGTCCCACACGGGAATCTTAAAATAGGTGAAACATGCACCGAGAATAATTGCCCATACTACAGGAGCTTTCACGACGTTTAATAAAGACTTCACTGAAAACCCACCGGTGATAATCATCAACCCAATAGTAAGCATGTAAAACGACTGTATTTGATCAAAAATGACCACAACATTCATAGCAGCAATACCGCCCCAGAGTTTCATCAAAGGGATGCCTAAAAAACCTGAGTTCATAAACACGGTGGAGGGGACTGTTTCACGAGGGTCTATCTTGGCAATCTTTGCATAGAGGTAGCTTATGCCAATCATAATTGAGACAAACACCGTAATAGATTTGATCATATCAACGACTAAAGCACCTTGGATATCACTGGTATATAGTGAGAAGAAGATCAGTAGTGGCATAAAGATATCACTTACTATGTGAATCATAGTCTTCTCATCGAGTTTGAATATGTTGTGAGTGAGATACCCTAAAAGTGCAATGAGTAAAATGGGGAGCATTTGGATGAACGCTTGAATAAACATAACTCTGATACTAAACCATTATGAAAAGATATGACAACTCTAAAGTTGAAAAGAAGAGGGGGGAAACACCCTGCTTCACATCGTAGCTTGATGCTCTTTTGTGTATATATGACAGAGTGTGACATATTGTTATGTTAATAGTTATACCTATATCAAACTTATGGTATGGTAATACAAACATATAAGAGGAGTTGTGGATGAAAACATATAAGAAGGCATTCTTAATCCTGTTCATTCTGTGTCTAAGTGTGGGCACTCTTGTTGCAAAAGAGAGTTCTACTAGTGGTTCCGTTAAACTTACAGCAAGTACTGCTCCTGAGTTTAAAATTGATGCGGGGTACACCGTCAAACTCCCTATTTGGGGAGAAGGTCCTCTTTTTGGGGGAAACAACGTTAAGATTAAAGGTGGATTAGGCATCACTCCTGTCACCATCAGTGTCAATGCCGATGTCATTCTCACTCCGATTGCCGTTGCTGAGATCTCGTTAGGTGGACAAGTTGGAACTGGATGGAACTTTGATCTCATGGGTGTTGAAGGACTCAGAAAAGGAGATGGGATTAGTCCTGCCGTATCCGATACTATGAACGGAATTTATGCCAAAGCAAAAGGTGGTGTTGCTCTTCAATTTGATACTGCAGCTATTTGGCCAGGAGCGTGGACAAGCGTAGTACTGCGAACTTACCATGAAATGAATTACCAAACATACACTAACAAGTTTTCTGACACTCCGAGTTATAACGCTTGGGAGTTTGAAACTGGTGGGCTTCACCAAGATGGATGGAACTACAAAGGCGAATACGTTGTTGGATACCAGATGCCTTTAATTATTAATATGGCTGCTATTATGGTTGAAACTTATCTAGAGAATATTGGTAATACAAGCAATTATGAGACCCCAATGACAATTGATGTGGGTATTATTGCAAACTTTGCGTTTACTGACTCTCTTAATCTTACTGTAATTCCACAGTTTTCTACCCGAAAAACAGATAAAGAGTCCCGTTTTGTGAGTCAAAAACCCTTCGGATGGAAACGACTTGCTGCTCAGCTGACATATTCATTCTAATAGTGTAACGTGCTCTCATACACAGTATAAAACGATTCTCTTACTTCTTCTAAAGGAGTAAGAGAGTTGTTGATATAAGACAATATTACTTCTTCTTGGAGATCCACTTGAACGATAAAAGCCGAATCAAACATCTTGAGTATGTAAAAGGACTCTCATTTACAACTATTGCCGTTATTGTATTAAGCTTTGATGCAATTTTAATTCGACTCTCTCATATGAGTAGCACCAGTGCTGCTTTTTGGAGAGCTCTTTTTGCAGCAATTTCATTAACGGTTATATTTTTTAGTACATACCGATCTCAAGCATTGAGTATGTTAAAAAGAGGTGGCATCAGAATCCTTATATCGGGATCACTTTGGGGTACAAGTAGTATCTTCTTTGCTTTTGCTGTGATGAGAGCTGGCGTTGAAACAGCCTTAGTGATGTGGAGTTTAGGTGCTTTTTTTGCGGCAGCTTTTAGTTTTATTTTTTATAAAATACGACCTTCATTAGTTACCTTATTAGCAGCTTTAGTTGCATTAGGTGGAATTGTATTTATCTACCGTAAAGGGTTAGGAGATATCCCCTTAGATGGCTTTCTATTTGCTTTGGCAGGACCAACACTCATTGGTGGGCATCTTACCTATTTACGGTTTAATAAAGATCTCAGCCGATCAGGTATTTTAATGGTTGGTGCTACTTTAGGGACTATTGTAACGTTTTTCGTTGCAGATTTTAATGTAGCTGTTGGTAGTGGCTCATTGTGGCCATTGGCTATATTAGGGCTCTTTGTTCTCCCCTTCAGTCAAGTGCTTATTGGGACAGGGACAAAATATGCTCCAGCTGCAGATATTGCTCTAATCTTATCTACTGAGACAATCTTTGGGATTCTCTATGTATGGCTCTTTTTACGTGAAGCCCCTGGACTCGATTTCATTTTCGGTGCTGCAATAGTCTTTATTGCAATCACAGTGAACTCGTTGTACCAGTCAAAAACGTAAAAAGAGGAGCACAAAGGAGCGGTATCGCGACTTTGTCCCTCTTATTGACCTAATATCCCCCTCAATATATGCTTTAGACACTACAAATAGGGAGAAATAGATGAAGAACATAGACTATGCGAATGCGCTTCGGATACTAAGTATTGATGCTATTCAAAAAGCAAATAGTGGACATCCAGGGGCTCCGATGGGAATGGCAGATATTGCCGAGGTGTTATGGAGAAGCCACCTAAAGCACAATCCAACTAACCCACATTGGCTGAACCGAGACCGGTTTGTTCTCTCAAATGGTCATGCCTCTATGTTGTTATATGCGTTATTACACCTCACTGGCTATGACCTCTCTTTAGAAGATATTAAACAATTTAGACAAATTCACGCTAAAACTGCAGGTCACCCTGAGTACGCCCATGTTGATGGGGTAGAGACAACCACTGGTCCTTTAGGGCAAGGGTTGGCAAATGCGGTAGGAATGGCTATTGCTGAAAAATCTCTTGCCTCTCAATTTAACAAAGAGGGCTTTAACCTCATCGATCACTTCACCTACGCATTTGTTGGTGATGGGTGTTTGATGGAAGGAATTAGCCACGAAGTTGCCTCATTTGCTGGAACTCATAAACTTGGAAAGTTGATCGTCTTTTATGATGATAACGGAATTTCCATTGATGGTGATATCTCACAGTGGTTCACTGATGATACCCCATCCCGTTTTGAGGCATATGGATGGCATGTGATTCCAGTTGTTGACGGTCATGATCCTAAAGCTATCGATACAGCGATTAAAGATGCTCAGAAAGTCACTGATAAACCAACACTCATTTGTTGTCAAACAGTTATTGGCTTTGGTTCTCCAAATAAAAAAGGGGATGCCTCTAGTCATGGTGCTCCTTTAGGAGATGATGAAATTGAGCTCACACGTAAAGAACTTGGCTGGGCCTACGAAGAACGTTTTTTTGTTCCCCAAGAGTTGTATGACGGATGGAATGCTGTTGATAGTGGTGCTACCTTAGAGAAGAAATGGAATGAGATGTTTGACTCATATGCAAAGGCCTATCCTCAAGAAGCCAAAGAGTTACAACGTCGACTCTCACACACCCTTCCTGAAGGGTGGGAGACATCCTACGATGAGATGGTTGCTTCATGGCAAAAAGAGGGTGTTAAAGTAGCGACTCGAAAAGCTTCTGAAATGGTATTAGATCATGTTGGAAAAGTGATGCCTGAGCTCTTAGGTGGTTCTGCAGATTTAGCGCCCTCAAATTTAACAAAACACACCTCTTCTAAAAACATTACTCCTGATGATGCCTCAGGAAACTACCTCCACTACGGAGTTCGTGAATTTGGAATGAGTGCCATGATGAACGGAATCTACCTACATGGAGGATTTAAACCATACGGTGGTACATTCTTAATCTTTATGGAGTATGCCCGTAATGCAGTGCGCATGGCTGCTTTAATGGGTCTTCCAGTTACCTATGTATACACTCACGACTCTATTGGGCTAGGAGAGGATGGTCCTACTCACCAACCTGTTGAACAAGGATCTATGCTACGCCTCACTCCCAATGTAGAGACGTGGAGGCCCGCTGACGCTGTTGAAACAGCCATAGCATGGAAAAGTGCTCTTAAGCGAACAGATGGCCCTACAGCGCTTTTGTTAAGCCGACAAGGTCTTGCGATGCAAGAGCGTGATGAGCAGATGCTTTTAAATGCTGCTAAAGGTGGATATGTCATCTTCCAACACGGAAGTGGTGAGGATTTGATTCTCATTGCTACTGGAAGTGAAGTTGCCCTAGCTATTGAAGCTGCGAAAAAATTGGCTTCTGAGAGTGTGAATGTACGAGTTGTCTCACTTCCTTCAACTGAAGTGTTTGATAAACAAGAGACTTCTTATAAAGAATCAGTTCTCCCTTCAAAAGTGACTAAACGAATTGCCGTAGAGGCGGGGATTCCCGATTATTGGTATAAATACACTGGCTTAGAAGGGAAGATTATAGGTATGAACACCTTTGGATTATCTGGACCAGAGAAAGAACTTTATGACTATTTTGGCATCACAGCTGATGCTGTTTACTCTAGTGCTAAAGAACTTCTCTCATAAGGGAGATACTTATCATATTGCATAGGCCCTCTATGACGAGGGCCTTTACTATTGTTCCATCTGCTCCTCTAAAGCTTTACGAAGGCGTACTTGATACACACTATTCGCTATAATGGCAATTAGAAGGATAAACGATCCCATAATAAAGTCGGCAGGGAAAGAGATATTTGTACATATCCACAAATAGATCATCCCAACAATGGGTGAGAGTAACAGAATTAACGAAATTTGGGTCGATGAGATATAACGAGTTGCTTTACATATCATCAGCAATGAGAAAGGGAGAATAACAGAACCTACCACTATCAGTGGCCATAGATGTCCTGACTGAAATGAGAGATTTCCTCGAGATATGGGTAACAAAAGAAGAAAAGCAATCAAACTTCCAATCGAAAGTGCAGCTGTGTTTTTAATCTCTTTGTTGTGCCACGTAAAGGTGAGTGTTGTTGCTATGAAGATAGGAGTTGAGATAGCCCACAACAC
>Ga0172382_10004956_pt1 | contig 20114 bp, 20 predicted proteins | sample Leawel138RmetaG_FD_122245 | JGI IMG/M metagenome (GOLD analysis project Ga0172382, IMG submission 122245) | Leachate microbial communities from a municipal landfill in Southern Ontario, Canada - Leachate well 138R metaG | ecosystem: Engineered > Solid waste > Landfill > Unclassified | place... | reverse complement strand
GCCGATCTGGCGTTGCTCGGCATCCATCACGACCTGTTCTCGTCCGAAGCGGAATTGCAGGCCGCCGGAAAGCCCGCCGCCGCCGAAGCGTGGCTGCGCGCGCGCGATCTGGTCTACGACGGCATGCTCGAGGCGCCCAAGGGCAAGACCCCGGACGACTGGGAGCCGGTGGCGCTGCCGCTGTTCCGCTCCACGAAGTTCGGCGACGACCAGGACCGGCCGATCCGCAAGTCCGACGGAAGCTGGACCTATTTCGGCGCCGACCTCGCCTATCACTACCAGAAGGCGCAATCGGCAGACGCGCTGGTCGATATCTGGGGCGCCGACCACGCCGGCACGGTCAAGCGGATCAAGGCGGCGGTCGCGGCGATGACCGGAGCGGAAGGGAAACCGACGCCGTTCGAGGTCAAGCTGGTGCAGATGGTCCAGCTCCTGCGCGGCGGCGAGCCGGTGAAGATGTCCAAGCGCGCCGGCACTTTCGTCACCCTGGCCGATGTCGTGCGCGAGGTGGGCAAGGACGTGGTGCGCTTCACCATGCTGACGCGCAAGCCCGAGGCGCAGATGGACTTCGACTTCGCCAAGGTGGTCGAAGCCTCGAAGGACAACCCCGTCTTCTACGTGCAGTATTGCCACGCCCGCGTCAGCTCGACGCTGCGCAAGGCGAAGGCGGAGGGCTTCGCCCCGTCGGATGCCGGGATCGCGCGGCTCGGCGCGGAGGAGATGGACCTCGTCAAGCTGGCCGCGCAGTTCCCCCGGCTGGTCGAGGCGGCGGCGGTGGCGCGCGAGCCGCACCGCGTCGCCTTCTTCCTCCACGACCTTGCCGCCGCGTTCCACGCCTACTGGAACCTCGGCAACGATCGGCCGGAAAAGCGCTTCATCGTGGCACAGGATGCGGCGCTCACCGGCGCGCGGCTTTTCCTTGCCGCGCAAATCGGGCAACTTGTCCGTAACGGGCTGGCGCTTCTGGGCGTCGAGGCGGTGGAGGAAATGTGACGATGACGACGGCCGACGCGAACGGGCCCGGCGGCGAAGGAACCGACGAGGAGCCTTTCGACGCGGGACAGGACCCGGCCGGCTCCCCCGCGGAACCCTGGGGCGAGACGCCGCTCGAAACCGAGCAGCTCGCCTTCGAGGACGAGGATGTGCGCCTGCCGTGGCTCGAGACCGACGGCGAGGACGACGAGGACTATGAAGGCCGCAGCGCCGGGCAGCTTTTCGTGCTGCTGGCGTTCGGGCTGCTGGCCGTCGCGCTGATCGGCGGCGGCATCTGGTGGGCGGTGGGGCAGCGCAAGGACGAGGTGCTGGTCGCCGACGGCAGCATCGTCCCCGCGCCCACGCAGCCGTACAAGGAGCGCCCGCAGGACCCCGGCGGCAAGACGTTCGCCGGCACCGGCGACACCAGCTTCGCCGTCTCCGAAGGGCAGACCCGGCCCGCGCGGCTGGGGGAATCTCCCGCCGTCAAGCCGCCTACGCCCGCGCCCAGCGCGCAGGCCACGCCGACCGCGCCGGCGCCGTCGGGCGTCGGCGTGCAGGTCGCGGCCTATTCCTCGCGCGCTTCGGCCGAGGCGGGCTGGACCAAGCTGGCGGGCCAGTACGAGGCGCTTTCCGGCCTCGGCCACCGCGTGGTCGAGGGCAGCGCCGACATCGGCACGGTCTATCGCCTGCAGGCGCTTGCCCCCGACGCCGGAGCGGCGCACGCGCTCTGCGGCCGGCTCAAGGCGGCGGGCCTCGCCTGCCAGGTGAAGAACTAGAGGCGGTTCGTTCCTGATCGACGCTCCAGGGCATTTCTCCCGTCGCCCCTGCGCAGGGGCGACGGTGAAGCGTCGGAGTGCTCACCTGCCGGGGGAGGATCGGCGACTAATCCACATTCCTCACGGCCCCGGAACTTGCGAAACCGGCATGGAATCGCGATTTCTACGGGCATGACACCCGCGATCTTCGGCATTGCCGGTCTGGCCTTGTCCGCCGACGAGCGCGCGTTCTTCCGCGATGCCGATCCGGCGGGCTACATCCTGTTCGGCCGCAACATCGCCGATCGCGCGCAGGTCCGCGCGCTGACCGACGAGCTGCGGGCGATCCACGGCCGCGACCGGACCTTCATCTGCATCGACCAGGAAGGCGGCCGGGTGGCGCGGATGAGGCCGCCCGAATGGCGTGCCTGGCCGGCGGGCGGCGCGTTCGACGGGCTTTACGACCTTGCCCCCGCCAGCGCGATCGAGGCGGCGCGGGTCAATGCCGAGGCGCTGGGGCTCGAACTTGCCGAAGTCGGCATCTCGGTCGATTGCCATCCGGTGCTCGACGTCCGCCGGCCCGGCGCGCACGACGTGATCGGCGACCGCGCCTTCGGCAGCGAGCCGATGCGCGTCGCCGCGCTGGGGCGGGCGGTGCTCGATGGCCTTGCGGCGGCGGGCGTCGCGGGCGTCGTCAAGCACATGCCGGGCCACGGCCGCGCGCTGGCGGACAGCCACAAGGAACTGCCCACCGTCACCGCGAGCGAGGCCGAGCTGGCCGAGGACATCGCCCCGTTCCGCACGCTCGCCGCCGCGCCGATCGGCATGACCGGGCACATCCGCTTCACCGCCTGGGACGCCGAAAATCCCGCGACGCAATCGCCCTTCGTGATCGGCGAGATCATCCGCAGGCGCATCGGCTTTGCCGGCCTCTTGCTGACCGACGACCTCGACATGGAGGCGCTGTCGGGCAGCGTGCCCGAGCGGGCCGCGCGCGCCATCGCGGCGGGCTGCGACATCGCGCTCAACTGCTGGGCCAGGATGGACGACATGATCGGCATCGCCGAACGGCTGCCCGCGCTCTCGGGCGTGGCGGCGGAGCGCTTCGACCGCGCGCTCGCCGCCACCGATCCGGCGAGGGGCGAGCTGGTCCGCCAGTCCGCGCTGCTGGCCAAGCGCGATGCGCTGCTGGCGCTGGCGGAGGCGCGGGCCTGATGGGCGAGGCCGATCTCGACCCGGCGCTGTTCGCGGACGGCGAATGGGGCGGGCCCGCCGCCGCGCCGACCGAGGACAGCGCGCTCTACCTTGAGCTTGACGGCTGGGAAGGCCCGCTCGACCTGTTGCTCGACCTTGCGCGGCGGCAGAAGGTGGACTTGCGCCGCATCTCGATCCTCGAACTGGTCGATCAGTACCTCGGCTACATCGACCGGGCCGGGGCGCTGCGGCTGGAGCTGGCGGCCGACTACCTCGTCATGGCCGCCTGGCTCGCCTACCTCAAGTCGGCGCTGCTGCTCCCGCGCGAGGAGCAGGAGGACCCGAGCCCCGAGGAACTGGCGCTGCGCCTGCAACTGCGCCTGCAGCGGCTGGGCGCCATGCGCGAGGCGGCGGCGCGGCTGATGGCGCGCGACCGGCTGGGCCGCGACGTGTTCCGGCGCGGGGCGCCCGAGGGGCTGCGGGTGGACCGCAGGAACGCCTGGACGTGCGAATGGTTCGATCTCATCCAGGCCTATGGCCAGGTCAAGGCGCGCACCGCGCCGGTGGTCCATGTCGTGCGCGATCGCATGGTGATGACGCTCGACAGCGCGCTGGCGCGGGTCTCGTCGATGCTGGGGCTGGCGCTCGACTGGATGGAGCTGCGCGAGTTCCTGCCGCCGCATGCCGAGCCGCGACTGCGGCGCTCGGCATTGGCGTCGAGCTTCGTCGCCGCGCTGGAACTGGCGCGGCTGGGCAAGGCCGATCTGGCGCAGGACGAGACTTTCGGGCCGCTGCGGCTGCGGCGGGTGAAATGATCCCTCCCGGCGAGCCCCGCGACGATGGCCCCGACGATCTCGTCCGTGCCGTCGAGGCGACGCTGTTCGCCGCGGCCGAGCCGATGACGGCCGAGGCGATCTCCACCCATCTCGGCGGCGCGTCCGTGCGCGCTGCGCTGGCCGAGCTGGCGCGGCACTATGCGGATCGCGGCGTGCATCTGGTCGAGCGCGGCGGGCGCTGGCATTTCCAGACCGCGCCCGATCTCGCCCACCTGCTCCGCCGCGAGAAGGAGGAGGTCCGCCGGCTGTCGCGCGCCGCCACCGAGGTGCTGGCGATCGTCGCCTATCACGAGCCGGTCAGCCGCGCCGAGATCGAGGCGATTCGCGGCGTGCAGACCGCCAAGGGCACGCTCGACGTGCTGCTGGAGGCGGGCTGGGTGCGCGTCGCCGGCCGGCGCGAGGTGCCGGGGCGGCCGGTGATCTATGCGACGACGCCCGCCTTCCTCGCCCATTTCGGCCTGCAATCGCGCCGCGACCTGCCCGGCATCGACGAACTGCGCGCGGCCGGCCTGCTCGATCCGGTCGAGGATGCCCTTGCCATGATGGGCGTAGCCACGGAACCGTCACGGGACGGAGATACGGAGGCCGCGGACAGGGTGGCAACCGGCGATGAAAGCGCCTAGATAAGTGCTTATGGGCCTTCGCCGCCCGCGAACTTCGGAGTCGAAAATGGGTTTTGGATCTCTCTGGCACTGGATCATAGTGCTGCTCGTCGTGCTCGTGCTGTTCGGGCGCGGCCGCGTTTCCGAGATCATGGGCGATTTCGGCAAGGGCATCAAAAGCTTCAAGCAGGGCCTGAACGACGACGACAAGCCCGTCGCGCCGCCGGCGCCGCAGATCCCGGCGCAGCCCGCCGCCCCGCCGCAGGCGACCGGCAACGGCGAGACGGTGGCCGATACCAGCCAGACCCCGCGCTGATCCGGGGCCAGGCGTGCCATGTTCGATGTCGGCGCGTCCGAACTGCTGCTGATCGTTATCGTCGCGATCGTCGTGATCGGCCCCAAGGACCTGCCCCGCGCGATGCGTGTGGCGGGCCAGTGGATCGCCAAGATGCGACGTATCTCCGGCCATTTCCGCTCGGGCATCGAGACGATGATCCGCGAAGCCGAGCTGGAGGAAATGGAGCGCACGTGGCGCGAGCAGAACGAGGCGATCATGAAGGCGCACCCGCAAGTGCCCGAAGCCTCGGCCGAGGCGGCGCTGCCGCCCGCTGCCGCCGCCGGGACGGGCGCGGAACCGGAAAAGCAGGAGCCGGGCGAGCCGCGGCTCCCGCTGCCGCCGCCGTGACGCGCGCGGCATCTCTCCCCTCCTCTTCAGAGGAGGGGATCAAGGGGTGGTGGCGATGCCCGGCATCGCTCGCGCAGCGAACCGCCGCGCCGCCGCGGCTCCACCCCCAGCCCCCTCCTCTGAAGCGGAGGGGGCTTTGTCGCCAGCCCCGCCCGGATGCACCATGCTGAAGATCAAGGAAATCGACGAGACGCAGGCGCCGCTGCTCGACCACCTGCTGGAGCTGCGCACGCGCCTGCTGCGCTGCATCGTCGCGCTGGCCATCGCCTTCGTCGTGTGCATGTATTTCGCCAACGACATCTTCGGCTTCCTGGTACGGCCGCTGACCGACGCGTTTCCGGCCGGGGAGGGGCGGCTGGTTTACACCAAGCTCTACGAGGCGTTCTTCGTCGAACTGAAAGTGGCGCTGTTCGCCGCGTTCTTCGTCAGTTTCCCGATCATCGCCAACCAGCTCTGGGCGTTCATTGCGCCGGGACTCTACGCCACGGAAAAGAAGGCCTTCCTGCCGTTCCTGATGGCGACGCCGGTGCTGTTCGCCAGCGGCGCGGCGCTGGCCTACTACATCGTCATGCCGACGGCGTTCCGCTGGTTCCTCGGCTTCGAGGGAACGCGCGGCGGCTTGCGGATGGAGGCGCTGCCGGGGACGGGCGACTATCTCTCGCTCGTCATGCAGTTCATCCTCGCCTTCGGCATCAGCTTCCTGATGCCGGTACTGCTGCTGCTGCTGAACCGCGCCGGCATCGTCACCCGCGAGCAGCTTGCCGGCGCGCGGCGCTATGTCATCGTCGGGCTCACCATCCTGGCGGCGGTGATCACCCCGCCCGACGTCATCTCGCAGCTTATGCTGCTGGTGCCGATGCTGCTGCTGTTCGAGGGGTCCTTGCTGGTCATGCGGTTCGGTGAGCGCCGGGCCGCCAGCGCGCCGGCGGCGCAAGAGCCGGAAGCCGGAACCGACGTGGTGCCGACGCCGGAATAGCCGCATCGGATGGCACGTCGGCCCGGATCAGGTCCGCGACGGCGACGGCCTCATCGTCCTTCGCCGGGCTCCGCCTCGCCAGCCTGATAGACCAGCTTGCCACCCGCCCAGGTCTGCAGCACGCGCAAGCCGCGCAGCTCCGCCGGGGTCGCCAGCAGCGGGTCGCGGTCGACCAGCAGGAAGTCGGCGCGCTGACCCTCGGCGAGCCGGCCGAAGCGCCCTTCGGCGAAGCCGGCCCAGGCCGCGCCCGCCGTCCAGGCCGCCAGCGCCGCCTCGCGCGTCAGGCGCTCCTGCGGCTGCCAGCCGCCATAGGGCTCGCCGTCGGCGCCCTGGCGGGTGATCGCCGTCGCCAGGGCGGCGAAGGGATCGGGCGCGCCGTCCGAGCCGAACGCCAGCGCCGCGCCGGCTCCGGCAAATGACTTCCAGGCATAGGCGCCGGCCGCGCGCGCCGGGCCGAGCCGCGCTTCGGCAATCGTCGCGCCGAGCGCCGCCTGCTGCGGCTGCATCGAGACGACCACGCCCTTGCCCGCCAGCCGGGGCAGATCGGCGGGGTCGAACGCCTCGGCCGCCTCGATGCGCCAGCGCCGGTCGCCCTTGTAGGTGTCCGCCAGCTCGTCGAGCGCGTCGAGCACCGCCGCGCCCGCCTTGTCGCCATGCGCCTCGACCGCCGCCTGGAAGTTGTCCATCGCCGCGCGGCTCATCAGGTTGCGAAGCTGCGTCTCGCCCAGCCGCAGCCCGCCTTTCGCGGCGGGCGCGTCGGCATAGGGCGCCTTGAGCGCCGCCGCGCGCGCCATCAGCGGGCCGTCGAGCGCCAGCCGCACGCCGTTCAGCCGCAGCCGGTCGTCGTAGAGCCAGGGCGTCGGCCCCGGCCCGCCGATCAGGATCATCGCGTCGACCCCCTCGGCATAGGCCATGATGCGCAAGCCGAGCGCGCTCGCGTCGCCGGCGCGGCGGTAGGTCTGCCAGTCCTCGATGGTCGTGCCCATGTCGGCGACCGCGGTGATCCCGCGCGCGAGCAGCGCCCGCTGCGCCTTGGCCAGCGCCTGGTCGCGATCCTCGGGGCGTGGCTGCGCGTCGGGCCGGGCGTCGGTCAGCAGGGCAAGGCCGAAGGGCATCAGCCGGATGTGCGAATCGATCAGGCCGGGGATGACCGTGCGGCCCTTGCCGTCCACCTTGAAGTCGACCTTGCCGGGGCGCTTGTCGGCGCGCCGGAGAAGCTGGGCGATGCGGCCGTCGTCGCCGACGAGCAGGCCGTTGAACCGCTCGACCCGGCCCTCGCGGTCGAGCGTCATGCCGTTGACGTTGTCGATCAGCGTGTCGGCCCGCGCGGGGGCGGCGAGAAAGAGGAGGGCGAATGCCATGATCCTCCCCCCACGGGGGAGGATTTCCGCAAGGCGCGCGATCACTTCCGGCCCTTCCGCGGCAGCCTTCGGATCAGCGCGCTGGTGTCCTCGCGGCCCGAGCCCATCGCCTGGAGATCGGCGTAGAACTGGTCGACCAGCGCCGTCACCGGCAGCGATACGCCCAGCCCGCGCCCCTCGTCGATGGCGAGGCCCAGGTCCTTGCGCATCCAGTCGATGGCGAAGCCGAAGTCGAATTCGTCGCGGTCCATCGTCGCCCAGCGGTTGTCCATCTGCCAGGATTGCGCCGCGCCGCCCGAGATCGCCTCGTAGACCTTGGCCATGTCGAGGTGCGACCCTTGCGCGAAGCGCACCGCCTCGGCCAGCGCCGCCACGGTTCCGGCGATGCAGATCTGGTTGGCCATCTTGGCGGTCTGCCCGGCGCCGGCCTTGCCGACGTGGACGATGCGCTGCGAATAGGCTTCCATCACCGGGCGCGCCGCCTCGATCGCGTCGGGCCGGCCGCCGCACATCAGCGTCAGCGTGCCCTTCTCGGCGCCGATCTGCGAGCCGGTCATCGGCGCGTCGACGCAGTGGACCTGCTGATCGCGCGCCTCGACCGCGATCTGGCGGGCGATGCGCGCGGAGACGGTGGTGTGATCGACGAAGACGCCGCCCTCGCGCAGCGTGCGGAACACGCCATGCGGGCCGAGCACGACGTCGGCCAGGTCGTCGTCGTTGCCCACGCAGGTGATGACCATGTCCGCGCCCTCGGCCGCCTCGGCCGGACTCGACGCGACGCGCGCGGCGAGGCCGGGGTTCGTCTTCTGCCACGCTTCCAGCCGGCCGGGCGAACGGTTGTATATGGTGAGTTCGTGGCCGGCGTTGCCGATATGGCGGGCGATCGCCCCGCCCATCACGCCCAGACCGAGGGAAGAGACTTTGCGTTTGGCGCTCATGGGGGGCTGTCTAGCGGGTTTTGCCCGATTGCACAGCCGTCCGCGACGAATCGACAAGCCGGCCGCTTTCCGTTACCCGCGCGGTCATGACCGAAGCCGCACTCAAACCCGCTGCAGGCGCAAGCGCCCTGCTCACCGCCGACGACGTCCACGCGGCGGCGCGGCGAATTGCGGGCGCGGTGGTGCGCACGCCCACGCTCAAAAGCCGGACGCTGAGCACGATCACCGGCGCGGAGATCTACCTCAAGTTCGAGAACCACCAGTTCACCGCCGCCTACAAGGAACGCGGCGCGCTCAACGCCATGCTGCAGCTTACCGGGGAACAGCGCGCGCGCGGCGTCATCGCCGCTTCGGCCGGCAATCATTCGCAGGGCCTGTCGTACCACGGCACGCGGCTGGGCGTGCCGGTGACGATCGTCATGCCGCGCACCACGCCGGTGGTGAAGGTCATGCAGACCGAGGCGGTCGGCGGCACCGTCGTGCTGGAAGGCGAAAGTTTCGACGAGGCTTCGGCCCACGCGCGCACGCTGGAGCTGGAGCTGGGCCTCACCTTCGTCCACCCTTTCGACGATCCGCACGTCGCCGCCGGGCAGGGCACGGTGGCGCTGGAGATGCTGGAGGACGTTCCCGACCTCGACGTGCTGGCCATCCCGGTCGGCGGCGGCGGCCTCGCCTCGGGCATGGGCACGATCGCGCGCGCGATGAAGCCCGATATCAAGCTGATCGGCGTCGAGGCCGAGCTGTACCCGTCGATGTTCAACCTGCTCAAAGGCACGCACCGCCCGGTCGGCGGGGATACGCTGGCCGAAGGCATCGCGGTGTTCGAGCCGGGCAAGCTCACCTCTGCGGTCCTGTCGCACCTGCTCGACGATTTCCTGCTGGTCAGCGAGGCGCAGATCGAGGCGGCGCTGGCGCTGCTGCTGCAGATCGAGAAGACGGTGGTGGAAGGGGCCGGCGCCGCCGGGCTCGCCGCGGTCATGGCCTATCCGCATCACTTTGCCGGCAAGAAGGTCGGCGTCGTCCTGTCGGGCGGCAACATCGACATGCGCCTTCTGGCCAACGTGCTGCTGCGCGATCTCGTCCGCGCCGGGCGGCTGGCGCGGCTGCGGCTGATCCTGCAGGACCGCCCGGGCTCGCTGCTGCGCGTCGCCAAGGTGTTCTACAGCCACAACGTCAACATCCTCGAGATCGTCCACCAGCGCATCTTCACCGACCTGCCGGCCAAGGGCATCGCCACCGAGATCGAATGCGAGGCGCGCGACAGCCAGCAGCTCGATGCGCTGATCGAGGCGCTGCGCGCCGAAGGATTCGAGGTCAGCCAGATGGAGCTGAGCTGAGCCGCACGTCGCTCCGGATCAAGGCCGGGAGCACGCGTTCCGCCTGCCGGCCGTTCGATGCAACAGGCGGCCGCGCCATGCGTTTGGCCGATATGGACATGGCAAAGCGACGCGCGATCGTTGCCGCCGCGCCGGGCGCGCGGGCGGTGGATCTCGACTACGTCGTCGAGAAGCTGGAAGTCGTCACGCTCGATATCGCTGGCGCGGACGGCCTGCTCGCGGGCCACGATCTGATGAGTCCCTACGTCTGGGAGGAGGACGGGTGCCGGCGCCTGCTGGTGCGCGTTCTGAATAACCCGCTGGGCGCCGCAGATCCGACGGGCGTGATCTACGCCGGCACCTCGCACGACGGGTTGTTCTTCAACGTCCATCCGTGCCCGGCGATCAGCCCCGGCCCCCGCGACATCGACGCCGGCGGGGTGGAGGACCCCACCGTCGTCACGGCCGAGGAGGGGCGGTTGCTGGTGTTTTTCACCGGTGTCGACCGCCCGCGCGAGCAGGGCTCGCTGCTGGTCGCCAAGGGGCCGGATCTCGATCATCTCTGCAAGGAGCAGGTCCTGCTGGAAGCGCCCAGGGGCGGCGGCAACATCAAGGAGGCGACCGTCGCGCAGGGCGCCGACGGGCGCTGGCGGCTGTTCTTCGAATATGCGCGCGACAATGCCTCGCGCATCGGGCTGGCGCTGGCCGACGCGCCCGAGGGGCCGTGGCGGGCGGTGGCTGACCCGTTCACCGTGCGTCCGAAGGGCTGGGACAACTGGCACCTGTCGACCGGCCCGATCGTCGCCCGGCCGGGCGAGCCGCCAGTCATGTTCTACAACGGCGCCACCGCCGACGCGCGCTGGCGGATCGGCTGGGTGGCCTTCGACGAGAACTATACCTGCGTGGTCGATCGTTGCGTCGAGCCCATGCTGGTGCCGCCCCCGCCCGAACAGCGCGCCGGCACGGACATCGCCTTTGCCGCATCGTGCCTGGACGATGGGTCCACCATCTTCCTCTACTATTCGCTGGAGGACCGGGTCCTGCGGCGGGCCCGCATCCGGCGCTATGTTAGCAATTGAGCGCGCGCTGCCCTGCCGTGGGACACTTGTGCAAAATAATGATCCGTTAACCGGAAATCTTGGTTAAAAGACTTTGAACTGCGCTGCGCGCCATGCATAGTTTGCCTGCGGGCGCGGATTGGCGCGCCTTGCAAGGCAAAAGGATCGCACCCGGCCGTGACGGCACCCGTTCGTTTTCCCAGGTTCTTCGTCACCAGTCCCGCGCCGTGCCCCTATCTTCCCGGGCGCAGCGAGCGCAAGGTGTTCACCGAGCTGAAAGGGGCGCATGCGGACGCGCTGAACGACGCGCTGGGCCGCATCGGCTTCCGCCGCAGCCAGACGGTGGCCTATCGCCCCTCCTGCCTCGATTGCACGGCCTGCGTCTCGGTGCGCGTGGTGGCGGATGAGTTCGCCCCCTCGGCGACGCAGCGGCGCAACCTGAAGCGCAACGGCGATCTCATCGCCACGCTGTGCCGGCCCTGGTCCACCGCCGAGCAGTTCGAGCTGCTCCAGCGCTATCTCGGCGCGCGCCACCCCGGCGGCGGCATGACGACGATGGACGAAGTCGATTATGCCGACATGGTCGAGCATACGCCCGTCACCTCCTACGTCATCGAATACCGCGAGCCGTCGTTCGACGGCGTGACGCCCGGCCGCCTGGTCGGCGCCTGCCTGACCGACAGGCAGGGCGACGGGCTGTCGATGATCTACAGCTTCTACGAGCCCGATCACAAGGCGCGCTCGGGGCTGGGCAACTACATCATCCTCGACCACATCCGCCGCGCCGGCGAAATGGAGCTGCCTTTCGTCTATCTCGGCTACTGGGTCGAGGGTTCGGCGCGGATGCAGTACAAGGTGCGCTACCGCCCGATGGAACGCCTCGGCCGCAACGGCTGGGAACGGATATCGGCCGAGGAGCAGGACCGCCTGATCAGCGAGGCCGCCAGCAGGCGTCGGAGCGAGGCGCCCGCGCTGCAAGGCAGCGGCAAGGACGGCGTCCCCGGCGGGCGGGAGCAGTACCGGGTCGTGTGAGCCGGCGCGGGCCGGCCTGGCCACGTTGCGTTCTACCCTCGTTGATCCCCCATACCAATACCCGCTCAGCGACGGCGCGGAGCGGTAAGATGCCCTCCCATCGCTCCCAAATACCCAACCCCCGCTCAGGCTGAGCGGGCGTGGGGGAGTGGGGGGTCGGAGGGAGAAGCGGGGCGGTTCGGTCCTGCAAACTCCTCCGCCGCATCCCGGCGCAAAAAGGCGCCCGGATCGCTCCGGACGCCCTTCTCGGTGATCGTGTCGGCCTGGATCAGAGGCTGTAGTACATGTCGAACTCGACCGCGGAGGGCGTGGTTTCCCAGCGCATCACTTCGGGCCACTTGAGTTCGATGTAGGATTCGATCTGGTCCTTGGTGAACACGCCGCCCTGCACCAGGAAGTCGTTGTCGGCTTCCAGCGATTCCAGCGCTTCGCGCAGGCTGCCGCAGACGGTCGGCACTTCGGCCAGTTCGGCGGGCGGCAGGTCGTAGAGGTTCTTGTCCATGGCTTCGCCGGGGTGGATCTTGTTCCGGATGCCGTCGAGGCCGGCCATGAGCAGCGCCGCATAGCACAGGTACGGGTTGGCCATCGCGTCGGGGAAGCGGAACTCGACGCGCTTCGCCTTGGCGCCGGTGCCATAGGGGATGCGGCACGAGGCGGAGCGGTTGCGGGCCGAATAGGCCAGCAGCACCGGGGCCTCGTAGCCCGGCACCAGCCGCTTGTAGCTGTTGGTGGTCGGGTTGGTGAAGGCGTTGAGCGCCTTGGCGTGCTTGATCACGCCGCCGATGAAGTAGAGGCACATGTCCGACAGGCCGGCATAGCCGTTGCCGGCGAACAGGGGCTTGCCGTCTTCCCAGATCGAGAAGTGCGTGTGCATGCCGCTGCCGTTGTCGGTCTTGATCGGCTTGGGCATGAAGGTCGCCGTCTTGCCGTAGGCCTGCGCGACCTGCTGCACGACGTACTTGTAGACCTGCATGCGGTCGGCGGTCTGGACGAGCGTGCCGAAGGTCAGGCCCAGCTCGTGCTGCGCCGAGGCGACCTCGTGGTGGTGCTTGTCGCAGGGCAGGCCCATCTCGATCATGGTCGAGACCATCTCGCCGCGGATGTCGACGCAGCTGTCGACCGGCGCGACGGGGAAGTAGCCGCCCTTGGCGCGCGGCCGGTGGGCGAGGTTGCCGCCGTCGTATTCGCGGTTCGAGTTGGTCGGCAGCTCGATATCGTCGATGCTGAAGCCGTTGCCGTTGTAGCCGTCATAGAAGCGCACGTCGTCGAACAGGAAGAACTCCGCCTCGGGGCCGACGTAGACGGTGTCCCCCACGCCCGACACCTTGACGAAGGCTTCGGCGCGCTTGGCGGTCGAGCGCGGGTCGCGGCCGTAGAGTTCGCCCGAGGAGGGGTCGACGATGTCACAGACCAGGATCAGCATCGGCGTGGCCGAGAAAGGATCGATGTAGACCGCGTCGAGGTCGGGCTTGAGGATCATGTCCGACTCGTTGATCGCCTTCCAGCCATCGATCGACGAACCGTCGAACATCAGGCCGTCTTCAAGCTCATCCTCGCCGAGGATGGAGGACACCATGGTCAGGTGCTGCCACTTGCCCTTGGGATCGGTGAAACGCAGGTCGATCCATTCGATCTCCTCGTCCTTGATCCGCTTGATGATGTCGCTTGCCTTGCTCATGCTTCGCCTTTCTCGTCGCCCCGGCCGGTGGCAGGGCTGGTTGGAACGTGTATCCTGGGATGCGGCGGCCCGGATCGGCCGGCCGCGTGGGGTCAGATGGCGTCTTCGTTGCGTTCCCCGGTGCGGATGCGCACGGCGCTTTCGATCGGGATGACGAAGATCTTGCCATCGCCGATCCGCCCCGTCTGCGCGGCCGCCGCGATCGCCTCGACCACCCGTTCGGCCAGCGAATCGGGCACGACGACCTCGAGCTTCACTTTCGGCAGGAAGTCGACGACGTATTCGGCGCCGCGGTAGAGTTCGGTATGGCCCTTCTGGCGGCCGAAGCCCTTGGCCTCGGTGACGGTGATGCCGGACACCCCCACTTCGTGCAGGGCCTCCTTCACCTCGTCCAGCTTGAACGGTTTGATAATCGCTTCGATCTTCTTCACGGCTCTAGAAACCCCTGCGCGTTGAACCGGACCGCCGACGGGCGGCCCGGACGTCCAAGTGCCCCGCTTACGATCTATCAAGAATCGTGCCAGAGCCCTGAACAGGCGTTTAGGCAATGCCGTGGATGCGGGAAAGGGCGGAATCGCGCGTATGCGATCGGCCCGCGCAGCTTCGCGATTATTTTACGCTGCCGCTTCGCCGGAAAAGTGATTAAATTCCAGGCAGTCGCGCCCAAAAATTGGGCAGCTAAAGCTGCAGCCCCGTCGTCTCCGGCAGGCCGGCCATCAGGTTGAGGTTCTGCACCGCCGCGCCGCTCGCGCCCTTGCCCAGGTTGTCGAGCACCGCGACCAGCCGCGCCTGGCTGCCGTCCGGCGCGCCGAAAACGTAAAGGTCGAGCCGGTCGCTGGGCGCCAGCGAGCGGCGCAGCAGCAGTTCGCCCGGCGCGTCGTCGTGGACGGTGACGACCTGGCTGCCGGCATAGGCGTCGACCAGGCACCGGCGCAGCGCCGCGGGCGCTCCGGCCGTCGGCATGGCGGACAGCGGCAGCGGCACGTCCACCACCATGCCGCGGTGCGCCGGGACCACCGCGGGCGCGAACACCGGGGTGTGAACGAGGCCGGCGAGCCGGGTCATCTCGGGCACGTGCTTGTGGCCGAGTTCCAGGCCATAGGCGCGGAAGGCGATGTCCTCATCGTCCTCGAACCGGCCGATCAGCGCCTTGCCGCCGCCCGAGTAGCCGGAGACGGCGTTCACCGTATAGGGCCAGTCGGCGGGTAGCAGCCCCGCCTTCACCAGCGGCGCGACGAGCGCGATGAAGCCGGTGGGATAGCAGCCGGGATTGCTGACCCGGCGAGCCGTGGCCACGGCCTCGCGCCCCACGACTTCGGGAAAGCCGTACGTCCAGCCATCGGCGACGCGGTGCGCGGATGAGGCGTCGATGACGCGCGTGTTCGGGTTGTCGATCATCGCCACGGCGTCGCGCGCGGCGTCGTCGGGCAGGCAGAGAATGACGAAATCGGCCGCGTTCAGCGCTTCCGCGCGGGCCGAGGCGTCCTTGCGCCGGTCTTCGGGCAGGGTCAGCAGGCTGAATTCGCCGCGGCCGGCCAGCCGCTCGGCGATCTCCAGGCCGGTGGTGCCGACGGCGCCGTCGATGAATACGCGTGTGGTCATGGTGCGGGTACCTCCAGTTCCTGGAGCACGACATAGCCGACAGGGCCGTCCTCGCCGTACTGGCCCCAGGCCCAGCCGCCGGCGATGTCGAGCACGTCGAACCGGCCGTCGGCGGGAATCCGCCCCACTTCCTCGGCGTCGGGCCTGGCCGCGAGGCGCAGGCTTGCCCCGCCCGCGCCGACGGTGTGCGGCATCGGCACGGCATAGTGGGGGACGAAGTAACGCCCGGCGAGCTTGATGTGCGCCAGGTCGCCGCGCACCGGCAGATGTCCCGTTTCGGCAGTAGCGCCGGGGCCGGTGAGCGAGAGCATGCCCTTCGGCAAGGCAAGCCGGATATGGTCATCGAATGACGACAAATGCTGGGTTCCCGCGAAGTCGAAGAGCGGCGCGCTTATATCGGTCATGGCATTGACGCAAGTTTGCGGGCGATTCGGGAATTCCACATAGGGCCCATTCGCTGCGCCCGGCGACGGAATCGGTCAAGTCCGCGCGGGCGCCGGCTGCTATGCGTCGCGGCGTGTCTGCCACGGGCACGAGAGGAAAAAGAGGATGCGCGACGCCGATCGACTGGTGCATGCCTATTTCGCCGCGGTGACCGCGGGCGAACTGCCCGATGCGTTGCTGACCGAGGACATGACCGCCTGGACCACGACCCAGGGGACGATGAGCAAGCAGGCCTATCAGGACGTGATCCGCCTGCTGGCGCGCATCTCCAGGGTTCCGCTTGCCTTCACCGTCGATTCGATCACCGCCGAGGATGACCGCGCGGTGGCCGAGGCGCGGTCGCAGGGCGTGCTGATCGACGGCGAGCCCTACGCCAATACCTACGTCTTCGTGTTCCGCATCCGCGACGGGCGCATCGCCGCGATCGCCGAGCATTTCAACGCGCTGATCGTCCAGGAAAAGATGGTGCCGCTGGTGCGGCCCGACCAGGGGAATTGACCATGCCAAGAGCCATGCGCCTGCGCCAGCCGGCGAGCCTCGACAATCTCAAGCTCGAAACGAGCGAAGCGCCGCCGCCGGGTCCGGGCGAAATCAGGGTGCGGGTGCGCGCCGCCTCGCTCAACTTCCGCGACACGCTGGTGGTCGGCGGGTTCTTTCCCGCGCCCGACGGGCTGATCCCGCTGTCCGACGGCGCGGGCGAGGTCGTCGCGGTGGGGGATGGCGTGAGCGAATTCGCGCCCGGCGACCAGGTGGTCAGCACCTTCCATCCGAAATGGCTCGACGGCCAGATCGAGAAGTCCGAACTGACCAACACGCCCGGCGGCCCGGCGGACGGCTTCGCCTGCGCGGAGACGACGCGGCCCGCCACCCATTTCACCCGCGCGCCCAGGGGCTTCTCGCCGGCCGAAAGCGCCGCGCTGACTTGCGCCGGCGTTACCGCCTGGCGCGCGGTGGTGACGGACGGGCGGGTGAAGCCGGGCGCGACCGTGCTGGTCGAGGGCACCGGCGGCGTTTCGCTCTTTGCGCTGCAGTTCGCCAAGGCGGCGGGCGCGACGGTGATCGCCACTTCGGGCAGCGCGGAGAAGCTGGAGCGGCTGCGGGCGCTGGGCGCCGACCACCTCGTCAACTACCGCGAGGAGGAGAAGTGGGGCGAGCGGGTGCTGGCGCTGACCGGCGGCCTGGGCGTCGACCACGTCATCGAGGTCGGCGGGCCGAACACCATCGGCCAGTCGTTCATCGCCACGCGCACCGGCGCGCATGTGGCGATCATCGGCGCGGTGGGCGGCTTCCAGGTGGATACGATGCCTTTCGCCATCGTCCAGGCGAAGCGGCTGCGGCTGCAGGCGGTGACGGTCGGCAGCCGGCGCGATCAGACCGCCATGGTGCGCGGTATCGAGGCAGCCGGGATCAGGCCGGTGCTCGATCGGACGTTCGGGCTGGAGGAGCTTGCCGACGCCTTCCGGCATCTCCAGTCGGGGCGGCACTTCGGCAAGATCTGCGTGGAGATCTGACGGGCCGGCGAGTCGGAGCGGACTCCTTTATTTACCGTGATTTCCGAGTCGCCAGATGATTCCATCTGGCTCGAAATCACTCTAGCCCGCCCCTCTCGCCCGCTGGACGAGGGGGATGGCGATGCCCAGCAGGATCAGCGCCATCCCGGCGAGGTGATAGGTGTGCAGCGCCTCGCCCAGCAGGGCCGCGGCGAGCAGCGCGCCCATCAGCGGCTGCAGGCTGATGACCTGGCCGGCGTCGGCCGCGCCGATCTCCGCCACCGCGCGGTTGAACAGCAGATAGGCGACGAGCGAGGGCAGCACCGCGACATAGGCGATGCCGCCGATCGTCATGGGCGTCGGCCGGATCGTGAAGTGTTGCCACTCCGCCACCGCGCCGGGCAGCATCGCCGCGACCCCGACCATGAAGGTCAGCGCCAGGAAGGCGAGCGGATGGATCGGCGGGCGCAGGCGCAGCAGCGCGGTGTAGAGCCCCCAGGCGACCACCGCGGCCAGGATCATGAGATCGCCCCGGCCGAAGCGAAGCGCGACGAGCGCGGCGGGATCGGCCTCGGACACGATGATCGCCACGCCCGCCGCGGCGATTGCCACGCCGATCACCTGCGCGGGGCTCGGCCGGCTGCGGAAGAGCGCGAAATCGAAGGCCAGCACCAGCGTCGGGATCGCCGCCTGGATCAGCAGCGCGTTGGTCGCGGTCGTCTCGCGCAGGCCCGAATAGAGCAGCGCGTTGAACGCGCCGACGCCGCAGGCGCCCAGCAGCAGGATGATCGGCCAGCGGGCCCTGATCACCGGCCAGCCGGCCCGGATCGGACGCCAGGCGAACGGCAGCAGCAGAAGCAGCGCGCCGCTCCAGCGGAACAGCGCGAGGCTGAAGGGCGGAATATCGTCGCGCACCGCGCGGCCGACGATCGAGTTCCCCGCCCAGAGCAGCATGACGATCACGAGCATCGCATAGACGCGGCGGCGGGGCAGGGCGGGCATGGAGGGCATTGAGGATGCCTCGGCGGGCGTCAGCCGAACTTGCCTTGCAGCATCCGCCAGCTTGCGCGCAGCCCCAGTGCGTCGCCGCCCTTGGGACGGCCGGGCTTGGCCGCCGGGCGCCAGGCGAACGTGTCGAAGTGCGCCCAGTCGATGCCGTCGGGCACGAACCAGTCGAGGAACAGCGCGGCCACGCTGGCGCCGGCGAAGGCGTTGGGCGAGTTGTTGCCGATGTCGGCGATGTCGGATTTCAGGTACTCGCGGTAGCCGTCCCACAGCGGCAGGCGCCAGCAGGGGTCGTCGCTCTGCGTGCCGGCCCTGAGCAGCGCCTCGGCGGTCTCGTCCCGGCGGGTGAACAGCGCGGGCAGGTCCGGCCCCACGGCCGAGCGCGCGGCGCCGGTCAGCGTCGCGAAGTCGAGCACGAACGCGGGCTTGTCCTCGCCGGCGCGGGTCAGCGCGTCACCCAGGATCAGCCGCCCTTCGGCGTCGGTATTGCCGATCTCGACCGAGATCCCCGCGCGTGAGCGCAGCACGTCGCCGGGGCGGAAGGCGTTGCCCGAAACCGCGTTCTCCACCGCCGGGACCAGCATATGCAGCCGCACCGGCAAGCTGCTTTCCATGATCAGCCGGGCGAGGGCGAGCGCGTGCGCCGCGCCGCCCATGTCCTTCTTCATCAGCAGCATCCCGGCCGAAGGCTTGATGTCGAGCCCGCCCGTATCGAAGCAGACGCCCTTGCCGACCACCGCGAGGCGCGGATGGGCAGGGTCGCCCCATTCGATCTCGATCAGGCGCGGCGCGCGGGCGCGCTCAGCGGCGCGGCCGACCGCGTGGACCATCGGAAAGCCGTGCTCCAGCGCGTCGCCGCGGGTGACGCGCAGCTCCGCCTTGTGCGGCCGGGCGACGGCCTCGGCCGCGGCTTCGAGGTCGGCTGGCCCCATGTCCCCGGCCGGCGTGTTGACGAGGTCGCGCACCAGCGTCACGGCGGCCGCTTCGGCGAGCGCGGGGGCGATCGCGTTCACCCCGGTGGTCAGCAGCACGCGCGGGCCTTCCTTCGCGGGTTCGGCCTTGTAGCGGTCGAAGCGGTACTGGCCGGTGATCCAGCCGTGCAGCGCCGGACCGGGCTCGCCGCCGGCGCGGCGGTAGGTGCCGGCGGGCAGCACTTCGGCGAGCCGGGCCATGCACCAGCCCGACAGCTTGCCCGCGTCGGCGACGCCGGCGACCACCGACCAGCCGTCGCCATCGCCGTCGGGCAGAATCGCGTGGCTGAAGCCCTCGCCCTCGAACTTCTGCGCGGCGAGCGCGGCGCGCTGCGGGGCGGGCAGCGCCTTGACGAAGGCGTCGAGCCCCTGCTTGTCGACGAGGTGGATCGCCGTGGCCTGCTGGCCGCGATCGGGCTGGATCAATGCGTGCTTGTCGGTCATGCTGGCCGTGAGCTTTGCCGGACCGGGACGGCGAGCGCGAGAGGAAAAACACGATGCGCCCATTTCGACCTGCCTTGAGCACCCTGGCTCCGATCGCTCTCGGTCTGCTCGCCGCGTCGTGCGCGAAGCCGGCGCAGGAGACGCCCGCGACGCTCGCCAGCAGCAGCATGCCGGCGCCTGGCGTCGCAGAGCCGGCGGAGACGGCAGCCGCCCGGCCGGAAGGCGCGCGCGAAGTCAGGCAGAGCAACGACCTGTTCGAGTTCGCCTATTCCTACCCGGCCGCCGCGGGCGCCGTTCCCGATCTCAAGGCGCAGCTCGACGCCGAATTGGACCGGCAGAAGGCCGAACTGGTGAAGAACGCTGAGGAACAGCGGGCCGAACGGCGCGAGGCGGGCTTTCCCTATCACCCGCTGGGGAACTGGACCGAATGGAAGGTCGTAACCGACCTGCCCGGCTGGCTCAGCCTGTCGGCCAGATTCAGCGATTATCAGGGCGGCGCGCATCCCAACCACGGCTTTGCCACGCTGCTGTGGGACCGGCAGGCAAACGAGCGGCGCGATCCGATCGACCTGTTCATCTCGAAGCAGGCGCTGTCGCAGGCGATCCGCAAGGACTTCTGCGCCGCGCTCGACCGCGAGCGCGGCAAGCGGCGCGGCGAGCCGGTGCGGCCCGGCAGCACCGCCGAGTTCGACCGCTGCATCGATCCGGCGGAAAGCACGGTGATCCTCGGATCTTCGTCCGGCCGGGCGTTC
>Ga0172382_10004955_pt1 | contig 20119 bp, 17 predicted proteins | sample Leawel138RmetaG_FD_122245 | JGI IMG/M metagenome (GOLD analysis project Ga0172382, IMG submission 122245) | Leachate microbial communities from a municipal landfill in Southern Ontario, Canada - Leachate well 138R metaG | ecosystem: Engineered > Solid waste > Landfill > Unclassified | place... | reverse complement strand
GCGCGCTTCCCCTGCCTGGGGCTGGCCTTCAAGGCGCTTGAGTTGGGGCAGGGGGCTTGTGTGTCATTGAACGCCGCCAATGAAGTTGCGGTGGCGGCTTTTTTGTCGCGGCGCTGCGCATACCTGGATATTCCCCGTATCATTGATGCTGTGCTGACTGCTTTTTCCCAGCAGAAAGCCGGGCTCGCGCTGTCGGATCTCGACGCCTTGCTCGCGCTGGACGCCTGGGCGCGCGCCTGCGCCGAGCAGTGGGTCGCCGCTTGTCCGTCATAGGTGTTGGCATGGTTTTGACGCTGCTTGCTTTTATCATCGCGCTTGGAGTGCTGATCGTGATCCATGAACTGGGTCACTACAGCGTTGCGCGCGCCTGCGGCGTGAAAGTGCTGCGCTTCTCGGTCGGCTTCGGACCCATTCTCTGGCGCCGCCTTGACCGGCATGAGACTGAATGGGCGGTGTCCGCGATTCCGCTTGGCGGCTACGTCAAGATGCTGGACGAACGGGAAGGCAATGTGGATCCCGCGCTGCTGGCCCAGACCTTCAACCGCAAGACCGTGTGGCAACGCATCGCCATCGTGGCTGCCGGGCCGGTGGCCAACCTGTTGCTGGCGGCCTTGCTGTACGCGGGACTGAGCTTTTATGGGTCGGTCCAGCCCCAGCCGGTGCTGGCGGGGCCGAGCGTCGGCACGGTGGCGGCGTTGGCCGGGGTGCAGGAGCGGGACCAGATCCTGCGCGTCGACGGCCGGACGGTGGAAAGCTGGACCGATGCGCGCTGGCACTTGATGAAGGCCATGACGAATCGGGGCCTGTCCGAGCTTGAAGTGCGCGATGCGCAAGGGGCCGTGCAGCGGCGGCTGATTGATTTCAGCGCCGCCGATATCCGTGACATGGAGCAGGACCTGCTGTCTCGGGAAGGCTTCCAGCTGGCGCTGCCAACGCCGGTGATTGGCGAAGTCATGGCGGGCAGCGCCGCTGAGCAGGCGGGCCTGAGGCCGAATGATGTGATTCTGCAAGTGGGCGAACTGGCCGCGCCGAATGCCAAAACCTTTGTTGACGCCGTTCAGGCGCATCCTGGCCAGCCCGTCAGCTTGCGGGTGGAGCGAGACGGCGCGGAGCTGTTGCTGTCCGTAACGCCCGCCTTGGCGCTGGACGAGGCCTCGGGCCGACAAGTGGGACGGATCGGCGCGCGCATCAGCGGCAACTTTCCGACGGTCCGGGTGCAGACCGGTTTGATCGCCAGCCTCGGCCACGGCGTGGTCCGGACGGCCGAAGTGGCCGGTTTCTCTCTGAAAATGCTCGGTAAAATGGTGGTTGGCGAAGTCTCCGTCAAAAACCTCAGCGGGCCTGTTACGATTGCGGATTACGCGGGCCAAACCGCCCGGATCGGACTGGAAGCCTATATCGGCTTCATGGCGCTGATCAGCGTCAGTCTCGGCGTTTTGAATTTGCTACCAATTCCGATGCTGGATGGCGGGCACCTGCTGTATTATCTTGTCGAGATTATTCGCGGGTCGCCTCCACCTGAAAAATGGATGGAACTTGGCCAGCGGGCGGGCTTCGGCATACTGATGCTGATGATGGCGGTCGCATTGTTCAACGACATGACAAGGCTGTTTACCTGAAGCGGCGATCCGTTCCGGATCGAGCCGCGCCCATCGCTTGAAGGCAAGAACAGAACCTATTTAAATTACCTCCAGGATTACGAATGACCCACCGCGTACGGCGCATGCCACGTTTGTTGTCCACGTTGCTGGCACTGGCCCTGGCGCCATTGGCCCATGCTTTTGATCCCTTCGTCGTGCGGGACATCCGTGTGGAAGGGATTCAGCGGACTGAAGCTGGAACAGTATTCGGCTATCTCCCCGTCAAGGTGGGAGAGCGCTTCACCGAGGATCAGGCGACGCAGGCGATTCGCGCCTTGTTCCGGACCGGTTTTTTCCGGGATGTGCGGATCGAGGTTGACCGGGACGTCGTGGTCGTGATTGTTGATGAGCGTCCGGCCATTGCCGACATCACCTTCAACGGCATGAAGGAATTCGACAATGAAACCGTGCTGAAGTCATTGGCTGAAGTCGGTTTTGCCGAGGCCCGGATCTTTGACCGTGCGCTGCTTGAGCGCGCTGAGCAGGAACTCAAGCGCCAATACCTGGCGCGCGGCAAGTACGCGGTTGAAATCGTCCCGACCATCACGCCGCTGGAGCGCAACCGGGTCGGCATTTCCTTCGACGTCTTTGAAGGGGAAGTGGCCCATATTGCCAGCATCAAGATTGTGGGCGCCAAGGCCTTCCGTGAAAAAGACCTGCTGGATGAGTTCCAGCTCAGCACGCCTGGCTGGATGACCTGGTACACCAAGGCTGACCAATATTCCCGGCAGAAGCTGCAAGCGGACATCGAGTCGCTGCGTTCCTACTACATGGATCGCGGCTATCTGGAGTTCAACGTGGATGCGCCGCAGGTGTCCATCTCGCCGGATCGCAAGGAAATCTACATCACGCTGTCCATCAACGAAGGTGAAAAATACGAGATCACCGACGTCAAGCTGGCCGGGGATTTGCTCGGCCTGGACGAGGAGCTGCGGCGCCTGATCACAGTCAAGCCGGGCGATACCTTCTCGGCCTTGAAGGTCAATGAGTCAAGCAAGGAGGTCACTGATCACCTTGGCAAGCTTGGCTATGCCTTTGCCAACGTCAATGCGATTCCGGATCTGGACCGCGAAGCCAAGAAAGCGGACCTGACCTTCTTCGTTGATCCGAACCGGCGCGTCTATGTGCGCCGCGTCAATATCGGCGGCAATACGCGCACGCGGGACGTCGTGATTCGCCGTGAGATGCGCCAGATGGAAGCCGCGTGGTATGACGCGCAGAAAATCAGCCTGTCGCGGGACCGGATCGATCGTCTGGGCTATTTCCAGGACATCCAGGTTGAAACCCCACCGGTGCCGGGCTCCAATGACCAGATCGACGTCAACGTCAACGTGCAGGAAAAGCCCACCGGCATGATCAACCTGGGCGCGGGCTATAGCAGTACCGACAAAGTCGTGCTGTCCGCGGGCATTCACCAGGACAACATCTTCGGTTCGGGTACCACGGCCGGCATTGAGGTCAACACCGGGGAATCGTACCGGACCATTGCCATCAGCCAGACCAACCCGTACTTCACGCAAGAAGGTATCAGCCGCTCCACCTCGGTCTACTACCGGACCATGCGGCCCTTCTCGGTCAACTACGGGGACTACAAAATCAAGAGCGCGGGCGCGGGCATGACCTTCGGCGTGCCCTTTACGGAAACTCAGCGGGTCTATTTCGGCGCCACGCTGGAAGCGAACGACATCACGTTGTACCCGACCTCGCCGGACCGCTACCGCGATTACGTCAACGAGTTCGGCAAGCGCAGCACAGCGGCCATTCTGTCGGTGGGCTGGAGCGATGACAAACGCGACAGCGCGCTGGCCCCGACCCGCGGCACCTACCAGCGGGCAGGCCTGGAAGGCTCGCTGTTCGGTGACCTGCGCTATTATAAGGCGTCTTATCAGGGCCAGTACTTCTGGCCGCTGAACAAATCGCTGACCCTGGCCTTCAATGGTCAGCTCGATTACGGCAAGGGCTTGGCGGGTCGGCCCTATCCGCTGCTGAAGAACGTCTATGCCGGCGGCATCGGCTCGATTCGCGGCTACGAAGCCTACTCGATGGGTGAACGCGATACGCCGTATGGCGACATTCTCGGCGGCGCCAAGCGTGTTGTCGGCAACGTCGAGCTGCTGTTGCCGTTCCCGGGCACCCAGCAGGACCGGACGCTGCGCTGGTTCCTGTTCGCCGATGCGGGCAACGTGTTCGCGGACCGTCAGAACATCGACTTCGGCGATTTGCGCTATTCGGCGGGTATCGGCATCAGCTGGCAATCGCCGATCGGGCCGCTGAAACTGTCCTTCGGCAAGGCCTTGAACGCCAAGCCGGATGACCGGACCCAATCGTTCCAGTTCCAGATCGGCACGGGCTTTTAATCACGTCGGCGCAGCCACAGTCAAAGGCTGCGTCGGCAGTCAGGGCAAGCGTTACAGCAAGGAGTGCTTTGTAACGCCAAACTTCGCCATTAGTGGCACAATGAAAGATATTTATCTCAGCGAGAAATCAATGATCCGCAAGTTTTCGACAACTGCTACCAACCTGACCGCTCACTCCGCTGTCAAAGGTGCCAGCCGGGTGCTGGCAGCTTTGGTGCTGTCCAGTGCGGCTGTCGGCGCGGTTCATGCGCAACAAGCGCAAGCGCCGGTCAAAGTGGGCTATATCAACACCGAGCGCATGATGCGTGACTCCGAGGCCGCCAAATCCGCATCCAGCAAGCTCGAAAGCGAGTTCCGCAACCGCGACAACGAGTTGCAGAACCTGGCCAAGCGCTTGTCTACGCTGTCCCAACAACTCGAAAAAGACGGCGCAGTCCTGTCTGATAGCGAGCGGAACAAGCGCCAGCGCGAATTCAATGACTTGCAGCGTGACTTTGAGCGCAAGCGCCGCGAATTCCAGGAAGACCTGACGGTGCGCCGCCAGGAAGAAATGGGCGCGCTGTATGAGCGTGCGGATCGTGTGATCAAGCAGATCGCCGAGTCCGAAGGCTATGACCTGATTCTGCAGGATGCCGTCACCGTCTCTGATCGGGTGGATATTACCGACCGAGTCATCCGGGCCTTGAACGGCAAATAATCGGCGCTTTGTTCATTCTTTAGGTAGTGGCTCATGCCCGTTTTGCTTGTGCCTGAAAAGGCCCCGGCGCTCGAGAAACTGCTCACAGAAACGGATACCCGCGGCTTGACGTGGCAAATTGAGCCAGCTTCGGCTGGCTCTGTCACAATCGCGGGTATCGGTCCGTTGAGTGAAGCTTCGCCCCTTGAGATCGCCTTCATTGCCAATCCCAAATACCTGAAGGAGCTGGATCAGACGCAGGCTGGCGCCGTCATCGTGACGCCAGCCATGCTTGAGACCTTGCAAGCGCAAGCGCAGCCGATCCAGACGCCGCTGGTGGTTTGCTCATCCCCCTATCTGCTGTATGCGCGGCTTGGCCAATGGTTTGATCGCCAGCTGCACCCGCAACCCGACGGCCAGCAACATCCGAGCGCTTGCATTGACGCCGCCGCGTCGGTGGATCCGTCCGCCGTCATCGGCCCGTTTGTCGTGGTCGAGGCGGGCGCCGTCATTGGTCCGCGCGCGCGTATCGGCGCGCATGCGGTGGTATCGGCGGACGTGCGCATTGGCGCGGATACCGTGGTTCATCCGCGGGTGACCATCTACCCCCGCGTGAAAATCGGTGCGCGCTGCAATCTGCTGTCGGGCGCCGTGATCGGCGGCGATGGTTTCGGGTTTGCACCGGACTCAACGAACGAGAAAGGGGCGTGGTGCCGCATTCCGCAGTTCGGCAGCGTCGTCATCGGCGATGACGTCGAAGTTGGCGCAAACACCACGATAGATCGCGGCGCACTGGATGACACGCTCATCGGCAATGGGGTAAAAATCGACAATCAAATCATGATTGGTCACAATTGCGTCATTGGCGATCACACGGCCATGGCCGCCTGCGTCGGCATTGCGGGCTCCACCGTGATTGGAAAGCGCTGCTCGATTGGCGGCGCGGCCATGATCGGCGGGCATTTGCGCATTACCGACGACGTTTTCATTTCGGCTGCGACGCCGGTCCACAGTCACATTGACAAGCCCGGCCAATACACCGGTTTTTTCCCAATGACGGACCATTCGCAGTGGGAACGCAATGCAGTGGCCGTACGGCACCTCGCCTCAATGGCCAAACGAATCAAAGCACTGGAAAACAAATAAGCAAGGCGAGTTCCAACTAGGTCAACCTTGCAATAAATACTGGATTTATTATGGAAATGGATATCAAGGGAATCCTCGATCATTTACCGCATCGTTATCCGATGCTGATGGTCGATCGGGTTGTCGACGTGGCGCCGGGCGAGTCGATCATTGCCATCAAGAATGTGTCGATCAACGAGCCTTACTTCACCGGCCATTTCCCGCATCATCCGGTCATGCCGGGCGTGATGATCCTCGAGGCGTTGGCGCAGGCGGCCGCCATCTGTTCTTTCACCTCGGCGGGCAAGAAGCCGGACGATCACACGGTCTATTACTTCGTCGGCATTGACGGCGCGCGCTTCAAGCGTCCGGTCGTGCCGGGCGACCAGATCCGCCTTGAGGTCAAGGTCGAGCGTGTGGCGCGCGGCATCTGGAAATACCATGGAAAGGCCTTGGTGGATGAGCAGATCGCTGCCGAGGCAGATCTGATGTGCACCATGCGAACCATTGACGCCTGAGCGGAGGAGTTGCGTGTCTCAGGTTCATCCCACCGCTCTCATCGATCCCGCCGCAGCGCTTGACAGCAGCGTCCAGGTGGACGCCTACGCGGTGATCGGCCCGCACGTTCGCATTGGCGCGGGAAGCGTGGTCGGGCCGCATTGCGTGATTCAAGGGCACACCACGATTGGTGAAAACAACCGTTTTTTCCAATCCTGCTCCATCGGCGCCGCGCCGCAGGACAAGAAGTACGCCGATGAGCCCACGCGCCTGGAAATCGGCAACAACAACACCGTCCGCGAGTTCTGCACGATCAATATCGGCACGGTTCAGGATCAGGGCCTGACGCGGATCGGGCATGACAACTGGATCATGGCGTATGTCCATGTTGCCCATGATTGCCTGATCGGCAACCAGACCATTCTTGCCAATGGCACGCAACTGGCCGGCCACGTGCATTTGGGTGATTACGTCATCCTGGGCGGCATGACAGGGGTGCATCAGTTCGTCAAGATCGGTGCGCACGCCATGACCAGCGTTCACACCACCTTGCTGCAGGATCTGCCGCCTTTCGTGACCTGTGCGGGCAGCCCCGCGGAGCCGGTCGGCATCAACGTCGAAGGGCTGAAACGGCGCGGCTTCAGCAAAGAAGAAATCAGCGCCTTGCGCCAGGCCTATAAAGTGCTGTACAGACAGGGCCTGAGCCTGGAGGCGGCGCGCAATACCTTGCGCGAGACCGCCAGCCAGCAGCCCGAGGCGGCGGCCGTGCTGACAGCGTTTGCCGATTTCACCGAAATCGCAACGCGCGGCCTGATCCGCTAAGCCGTGGTACGCGATCCTTTACGCATCGCCTGCGTCACCGGAGAGCCTTCCGGCGATTTGCTGGCGGCTTTGGTGGCCGCAGGCATTCGGGAGCAGGCGCCGGAAGCGGTCTTTGAAGGCATCGGCGGGCCGCGCCTGCTCGAACAGGGTTTCAATGCGCTTTATCCGATGAGCAAACTGGCGGTCAACGGCTATGCCGAGGTGCTGATGCATCTGCCGGAACTGCTATCCATCCGCCGCCATCTGAAGCAGCATTGGTCCGCGCATCGTCCCGCCGTCATGGTGGGCGTTGATGCGCCGGATTTCAATTTCAATCTTGAATTGCACCTGCGCCGTCAGGGCGTGCCGACTGTCCATTTCATCGGACCGTCGTTGTGGGCCTGGCGCGGAGAGCGCATGCGGCAGATCCGGGAAGCCGTTTCGCGCATGCTGGTGGTGTTCCCGTTTGAAACCGTGCTGTACCAGGAAGCCGGGGTGCCGGTCAGCTACGTGGGTCACCCGCTGGCCAGTGTGGTGCCGATGGATCCGGACCGCGCCGCGGCCCGGACGCGCCTGGGCCTGGATCAGGCGGCCCGCGTGCTGGCTTTGATGCCGGGCAGCCGGGCGTCGGAAGTCCGGCAATTGGGCAGCCGTTTTCTGGCCGCCGCCCAACGATTGCAGCGCAAGGATCCCGGCCTGCAGATTGTCGCGCCGATGGCCAATGCCGAGCGCCAGGCGGAGTTCCTGGCCCAGGCCAGGCAGCTGGGATTGAACGAGGTGCTGTGTCCAATAGGCGGTTCGCACGACGCGCTGGCCGCCTGCAATGCGGTGATGGTCGCCAGCGGGACGGCCACGCTGGAAGCGGCGCTGTTCAAGCGGCCAATGGTGATTTCCTATGTGCTGTCGCGCCTGTCGTACTGGATCATGAAGCGCCAGGCCTACCTGCCTTGGGTGGGGCTGCCGAACATTCTGTGCCGGGACTTTGTGGTGCCGGAGTTGCTGCAGGATGCCGCCACGCCGGTGGCCTTGGCGGAGGCGGGCTGGCAGGCCCTGACGGATGAGCGGCAGGCGCAGCGCCTCTACCAGCGCTTCTCCGCCTTGCATGACACGCTGCGGCGCGACACGCCCGCACTGGCCGCGCAGGCTATCCTGGAGGTGGCAAATCGTGGTGCGTAACTGGGTGCAGACGGAGCTGGGCTGGGAGGACCGTCCGCCCATTTCATGGCAGACGCTGTCGGCGGCCTTTATTGCCGGGGTGGATGAGGCGGGCAGGGGGCCGCTGGCGGGGCCGGTCTACGCGGCCGCTGTCATTCTTGATCCCGATCGGCCGATCCCGGGCCTGAACGATTCAAAAAAACTGTCTGAAAAGGCGCGCGATGCGTTGGCGCCGCGGATCAAGGAACAGGCTCTGGCCTGGACGGTGACGCAAGTCAGCGCTGAAGACATTGATCGGCTCAATATCCTGCAAGCCACCTTGTTGGCCATGCAGCAGGCGGTGGCCGCGCTGGCGCGGACGCCTGAGCTGGTGCTGGTGGATGGCAACCGCGCGCCGGCGCTGAGCGTACCGGTGCAGACCGTGATCGGCGGAGACGGGCTGGCGCCTTGTATTTCGGCGGCATCCATCCTGGCCAAGACAGAGCGCGATGCCGCCTTGCTGGTTTTGCACGAGCATTATCCTCACTATGGCTTTGATCGGCACAAAGGCTATGGCACGGCGTTGCATCTGGCCGCGCTGGAAGCGCATGGCCCGTGTCCCGCCCACCGCAGAAGCTTTGCGCCGGTGCGCCGCTGGATGAAGACGCCATGAAACAGCTGGCCTCAAAAGACAATCCGCTCTACAAGCAGCTTAAAAAACTGGCCGCGTCCGGCGGCGAGCGCAAAAAACAGCAGCTCTCGCTGCTGGAGGGCGTGCACCTGTGCGAAGCCTATCTGGCTTGGCAGGGCATGCCGGTATACGCGGTGTTTTGCCGGAGCCGCCTCAATGATGACAAGCCCGGCCATGCGGCGCTGCGGGTCTTGCACGCGCAGACCGATCCGCAGTGCGTCATCGAGCTGGAAAAAGGGCTGATCGACAGCCTGGAAAGCGTGCCCGCCGGGCAGGGGGTGGTGTTTTTCGTCTCCACGCCGGATCCGGCACTGCCCGCCCACATTGAAGAGAACACGCTGATTCTTGACCGGGTCCAGGACCCGGGCAATGTCGGCTCGATCCTGCGTACCGCCGCCGCGGCCGGTGTGCGGCGGGTGTTCCTGCTGCAAGGGTGCGCGGCCGCGTGGTCGCCGAAGGTGCTGCGCTCAAGCCAGGGCGCCCATTTCTCCCTGCTGATCCATGAAAACCTGGCGTGGGACGCGCTGGCCAGCCACTTGCGCGTGCCGGTGGCCGTCACCACGCTGGAGCAGGCGCAGAGCTTGTACGCACAGCCGTTGCCCGCCGCCTGCGCGTGGGTGTTCGGCCATGAGGGACAGGGCGTCGATGGGCGGATTCAGGCGGAGGCCGCGCATCGGTATTGGATTCCGCAGGACGCCGCCGCCGAATCGTTGAACGTGGCCGCCGCCGCGGCCGTTTGCTTGTTCGAGCAGCGGCGCCAGCGGCTTGGCGCGGCGTAGTTCAGAAGAAACGGCTGTCCAGTCCCACCTTCTGCATCACGGTGGTTGAGATTTCTTCAATCGATTTGGTCGTGGTGGACAGCCAGCGGATGCCTTCCCGGCGCATCAGGCGTTCAGCGGCAGCCACCTCCTGGCGGCATTGCGCCAACGAGGCATACTGGCTGTTCGGGCGCCGCTCATTGCGAACTTCGGACAGACGTTCGGGCTGAATGGTCAGGCCGAACAGCTTGGAGCGGTAGGGCAGGATCGCGGACGGCAGCGAGTCGCGTTCAAAATCATCGGGGATCAGCGGCACGTTGGCGGCCTTGACGCCGTATTGCATGGCCAGATAAAGACTGGTGGGGGTCTTGCCGCAGCGCGACACGCCCACCAGGATCACGTCGGCGGTTTCCAGCCCTTTGACGTACTGGCCGTCGTCGTGCGCCATGCTGAAGTTGATGGCTTCAATGCGGTCCTGGTAGTGCTTGGTCTGCGTGGAGAACGAACGGCCCATTGAGTGGCTGGATTTGATGCCCAACTCGTTTTCAATGGGTTCGACGAAGTTGAAGAACAGGTCCATGAACAGGGCGTTGGCCTGACGGACGCGGGTGTTGATTTCAGGGTTGACCAAGGTGCTGAACACAATGGGCCGGACGCCATCGGCCTGATAGGCCTGCTCGATCCGGTGCGCAACCTCATCCGCCTTGTCCAAGGTGTTGATGAAGGGGATGCGGAAGTTGCGGTAGCGGACCGAATCGAACTGGGCCAGGACCGCGTGCGCGAAGGTTTCGGCGGTGATGCCGGTGCCGTCGGAGACGACGAATACAGTGCGCACGGAGGCGTCATCGGGAGAGGGTAGCGGTTGCGTCATAAGCAGCTCGGTAGTGAATATTGTTTTGAAAGAAGTTTGGCGTAACTAAGACAGTCTAGATGCAGGATAGGGCTTCTAAGGCGTACAATCAAAAGATTGTCCTGAACCTACAGGTTATGTGGCGTTTACCTGCTGAAATTGCCCGCGCGCATTGACAGCTGAAGCGCCCCCATTTGGAAAAAAACCATGTGGGAAGGCCGGTTTGGCCAGCACACCTCCCGCTTGCACTGCGCAAGCGCCGGGGTCCACGTTGCAGGGTGTGCTCGCTAAACATGCTTTCTTGCCATTGTAATAGGGGACTTTCATGTCTTATGTAGTGCCATTTGAGCAGCTCCGCATGACGGACGTTGACTCAGTCGGAGGAAAAAACGCCTCGTTGGGTGAGATGATCAGCCAACTGACCGGCGCAGGCGTGCGCGTGCCTGGCGGTTTCGCCACCACCGCCCAGGCCTTCCGTGACTTCCTCCACGATGCGGGCCTTGACGTTCGCATCAATGAAAAACTCGACACCCTGAATCCGGAAGACGTGCGTGCGCTGGCCGACACCGGCGCGCAGATTCGTCAATGGATTGTCGAGGCGCCGTTCTCCGAGCAATTCGAAGCCGACATCCGCGCCGCTTTCGCCAAGCTGGACGCTGATGGCAAAGGCTCGTTCGCCGTGCGTTCGTCCGCCACGGCCGAAGACCTGCCCGACGCCTCGTTCGCCGGCCAGCAGGAGTCCTATCTGAACGTGGTCGGCATTGATGACGTCCTGGACAAGATCCGTCACGTCTTTGCCTCGCTCTACAATGACCGCGCGATTTCCTATCGCGTGCACAAAGGCTTCACGCATGCTGAAGTCGCGATCTCGGCCGGCGTGCAGCGCATGGTCCGCTCCGACACCGGCTCGGCCGGCGTCATGTTCACGATGGACACCGAATCCGGTTTCCGCGACGTCGTGTTCATCACCTCGTCCTATGGCCTGGGTGAGACCGTGGTGCAGGGCGCCGTCAACCCGGACGAGTTCTACGTATTCAAGGGCACGCTGGCGTCGGGCCACTTCCCGATCGTCAGCCGCCGCATCGGTTCCAAGCTGATCAAGATGGAGTTTGACGCCGCCCGCACCGAAGGCCGCGCCGTGCGTACGGTTGACGTGCCGGCGGAGCAGCGCAACCGCTTCTCGCTGTCTGACGAAGACGTCATCGAACTGGCCAAATACGCCGTCATCATTGAAAAGCACTACGAGCGTCCGATGGACATCGAGTGGGGCCGTGATGGCAATGACGGCAAGATCTACATCCTCCAGGCGCGTCCCGAGACCGTCAAGTCGCAGCAAAGCGGTAATGAAGTTCAACTGCGCTACCGCTTGAAAGCGTCCGGCAATGTGCTGGCCACCGGCCGCGCCATTGGCCAGAAGATCGGTTCGGGCAAAGTGCGCCTGATCTCCGACATCGCTGAAATGGACAAGGTCGAACCCGGCGACGTGCTGGTCACGGACATGACCGACCCGAACTGGGAACCGGTGATGAAGCGTGCGTCGGCCATCGTCACCAACCGCGGCGGCCGCACCTGCCACGCCGCCATCATCGCGCGTGAACTGGGTATTCCGGCCGTCGTCGGCTGCGGCGACGCCACCGAGGTGCTGACGGACGGCGCGCTGGTCACCGTGTCTTGCGCGGAAGGCGATGAAGGCCGCATCTATGATGGCCTGATCGAAACCGAAGTGGAAGAAGTCCGCCGGGGTGAAATGCCGGACGTGCCGGTCAAGATCATGATGAACGTCGGCAACCCGCAACTGGCCTTCGACTTCGCCCAGATCCCGAACAGCGGCGTCGGCCTGGCCCGCCTTGAGTTCATCATCAACAACAACATCGGCATCCACCCGAAGGCCATCCTGGATTATCCGAACGTTGAAGCCGATCTGAAGAAAGCGGTTGAGTCCGTGGCCCGCGGCTACGCCAGCCCGCGCGCCTTCTTCGTCGACAAGCTTGCCGAAGGCATTGCCACTATCGCGTCCGCTTACTATCCGAAGCCCGTCATCGTGCGCATGTCGGACTTCAAGTCGAACGAGTACCGCAAGCTGATCGGCGGATCGCGCTACGAGCCGGAGGAAGAGAACCCGATGCTGGGCTTCCGCGGCGCATCGCGCTACATCTCGGAAGACTTTGCCGAGTGCTTCCGGATGGAGTGTGAAGCGCTGAAGCGGGTCCGCGAGCAGATGGGCCTGAGCAACGTTGAAATCATGATTCCGTTCGTCCGTACGCTGGGCCAGGCGGCCAAAGTGGTGGACCTGCTGGAAGCCAACCAGCTCAAGCGCGGCGAGAACGGCCTGCGCCTGATCATGATGTGCGAAGTGCCGTCCAACGCCATTCTGGCTGAACAGTTCCTCGAGTACTTCGATGGCTTCTCCATCGGCTCCAATGACCTGACCCAGCTGTCGCTGGGCCTGGACCGGGATTCCGGCATGGAGCTGCTGGCGGCTGACTTCGACGAACGCGATCCGGCTGTCCGCGTCCTGTTGCAGCGCGCCATCGAGGCCTGCCTGAAAGCAGGCAAATACGTGGGCATCTGCGGCCAGGGCCCGTCGGATCATCCTGACTTCGCCGTCTGGCTCAAGGAGCAGGGCATTCTGTCCATCTCGCTGAACCCGGATACCGTTGTTGACACTTGGAAAAAACTCGCAGAGTAATTTAGCCCACCCCCTACGCGCTTACGCGCGCCCCCTTCAAGGGGGCGACACCGGCGGACCGGCAAAGCCGGATCCGCGGTGTCCTGAATAGGCTGAGCTTCTTCTGTAGGAGTTCTACTCGCGAATCGTTTTATCGCGGACGTTCGCGAGCAGAGCTCGTGCCTACCGAAGGCAAGGATTCCGCTATCCGTTGAAACAGTTCGCCGCCTTCCCAGGCATAATGGAGGTGAAGCATATTCAACGAGGTGACGTCGTGACGATAAGCGCACTGTGGATCTGGATGGGAATCGCCGGACTGGCCCTGGTCGGTGAGCTGCTTAGCGGGACGTTCTATTTATTGATCGTCGCGGTGGGCATGGTCACGGCCGGCATCATCGCGGGTTTCAACCTGGAGCTTGGCTGGCAGTTGCTCGGCTGTGTGGCGGGCATCGGGGCATGCACTTTCATATTGAGAAAGTTCGGGATACTGCGTAAAGATAAACAACCGGTTCAAAGCAACGCCAACGTCAACCTGGATATCGGCCAGCACGTTCAGGTCACGCAATGGAACGAACTCAGGCAAACCACTGTCACGTATCGTGGCGCGGTATGGCAGGCCCAGCTGCAAGCCGGGTTCCCGCCGCAGACCGGCTTGCATGCCATCGCGGAAATACGCGGCAGCATGCTGATTCTGCAACCGCTGCCGTGCAACCCTTGAGCCTGTAAAGGGAGTGTCATGAACGAATCAACAATCGTCTTACTCATTGTTCTGGCCGTGGCCGTCATTGCGGTCATCAAGGCCATTGCCATCGTGCCGCAGCAGCATGCCTGGGTCGTGGAGCGCTTGGGCAAGTTTGACCGCGTGCTGAGTCCCGGACCGGGTTTCGTGATCCCGTTCATTGAAAAAATCTCGTACAAGCATTCGCTGAAGGAAATCCCGCTGGATGTGCCGAGCCAGATCTGCATCACGCGGGACAACACTCAGCTCCAGGTGGATGGCATCCTGTATTTCCAGGTCACGGACCCGATGCGGGCGTCCTACGGCTCGTCCAACTACATCATTGCCATTACCCAGTTGGCGCAAACCACCTTGCGCTCCATTATCGGCAAGCTCGAACTGGACAAGACCTTTGAAGAGCGCGAGCACATCAACAGCACGATTGTGAACGCGCTGGATGAAGCGGCGCTGAACTGGGGCGTCAAGGTATTACGGTATGAGATCAAGGATTTGACGCCCCCCAATGAAATCCTGCGCGCGATGCAGGCGCAGATCACGGCGGAACGTGAAAAGCGGGCGCTGATTGCCGCGTCCGAGGGTCGCCGTCAGGAGCAGATCAACATTGCCACCGGTGAGCGGGAGGCCGCCATTGCCCGCTCGGAAGGGGAAAAACAGGCCAAGATCAATGAGGCGCAGGGCGAGGCCGCGGCGCTGGTTGCCATTGCTGACGCCACCGCCAGTGCCCTGGAGAAAGTGGCGGCGGCCACCCGGGCGCCGGGCGGTATGGAAGCCGTCAACCTGAAGGTGGCGGAGCAGTTCGTCGATGCCTTCGCGCAACTGGCCCGGACCAACAATACCCTGATCGTCCCGGCCAACGTCAGCGACGTCAGCGGCCTGATTGCCCAGGCCATGACGGTGGTGAAGGGCGTGAATGTGAACCGCTGAGTACGGTTCACCCGTTCTTAGCTTGAAGGCGCGTGAGCGCCTTGTTGTGTTGGATCCCAATTCCAGGCCTGCTCTTTCAGTGCCTGGACGAATTGCTGGACCAGCGGCTTGTAGTCGGCATCGCGGCGTGTCGTGATGCCGACCGATTCCGTCGTGCTGCTGGTATCAATCGGCAAATAATCCAGTTCGCCGCGCCGGTAAAAATATTCGGTCGCGCCGCGCGGCGCGATCCAGATCGCCCATTCCTGCGTCATCACGAGCGAGGCTTCATTTGAAATCGTCTGAATGACCTGTGGTGAGGGCTTGAGCTCCTGCGCCAGCAGGAACAGGTCGGCGGCGCGCCGGATGCCGGTGCCGACCGATGGCAGAATCAGCGGGTAGGCGGCAAAATCCCGCATCCAGTCCTGCCCAAGCTTCAGCAAAGGGTGTTCCTTCCGGACCGCGAGCTTCAACGGCTCATTGTAGAGTTGCTCGAATTTCAGCCCGCTCATGGCATCGGGACTGGCAATGCGTCCCACGATCAGGTCCAGCTCCTGATCATGCAGCCGTTTGATCAGGGCCTGGTTGCTCCCTTCCTGAATGCTGATTTCAAGCTGCGGCTCATGCTTCAGCAAGTGAGACATGGCCCCGGGGATCAAGGTGCGTATCGTGGTGGGCAGGATGCCGATCCGCAAATGCGGCGCGCTCTGTGTCTGGCCCCAGACTTTCACGACGCCATCTTCAATCAGATCCATGCCTTGCCGCGCAAAGCCCAGGAACTGGGTGCCCGCCGGGGTCAGCTCGGAGCCGCGCCGATGGCGGATGATCAGCGGCGCGCCAAGTATCGTTTCCAGTTCGGACAGCGATTTGGACACGGCGGACGAGGTTTGGCTCAAGACACGCGCGGCCTCCTGCACGCTGCGGTGCTCCGCAACGGCAAGAAAGCATTGCAGATGTCTGAGCCGGAGGCGGGAGTCGAGCGATTGCAATTGATTTCCTTCAGGTTGATATAACAGCTTAAAAGTTAGTTATAAGGCAAGCAAGCATTGCTACCATATATCGTCACCTGAGATGCAAAACGAAGTGATGTTCAGCGTGTGCTGAGACATCCCGATTCGGAGGAAGATAATGAAACTGAAGCAATGTGCGGCCCTGTTCCTTGCCCTGGGCGTCGTGCCCGCGTCAACCGCCTGGGCCAATTACCCGGACAAACCGATCCGCATGGTGGTCAGCATGCCCGCTGGCGGGCCGATGGACGTGATTGCCCGGACCCTGACCGAGAAAGTCAGCCAATACCTTGGCCAGCCCGTCGTGATTGAAAACCGGGGCGGCAGCGGCGGCAATATTGGCGCCGCCAGCGTTGCCAACGCGAACCCGGATGGCTACACCTATTTGCTGTCCCTGGACACGACGTTCACGATCAATCCGCATTTGTATGCCTCGATGGGCTTTGATCTGAACCAGTTGACGCCGGTGGCCATGATTGGCAAGAACGGCATGCTGCTGGTGACCAACGCCAAGAAAGGGATTTCCACCTTGGATGCCTTGATCAAGGCATCGGAGAAAGAGCCGATCAACTTCAGTACGGCGGGCAACGGTTCGCCCGGCCACTTCACGGCCGCCTTGCTGAAGCAGCATGCCAATGTCAATTACAACCACATTCCGTATCGCGGCAACGCGCCCGCCACCATGGGCGTGGTCTCGGGCGAAGTGACCGGCGCTGTCCTGGCCACGCCGGGCCTGTTGCCGCACGTGAATACCGGCGCCTTGACGGCGCTTGGCGTGACGGGACAAGCGCGCTCGGCGCTCTTGCCCAACGTGCCGACCATGACTGAACTTGGCTACCCCGAGGTGGATTTCGAGGTCAAGTACGTCGTGTTTGCCCCCGCGGGGACGGACGAAAGCAGGCAGAAAGTTATTGCCGATGCCGTGGGACGCGCGCTGAACGAGCCTGACGTGAAAGAGCGCCTGAAGGGGCTGGACACCGTCACCAACTTCCTGGTGGGACAGGAGCTGGCCGATGCGCTGAAGAAAGACCGCGAGCGCTATGGCGCGCTGAGCAAGGCCGCCAACATGCAGGTGGATTGAGAAGAGCGGCCTCACACAGGGGCGGCGTCCCCTGTGTCTGAGCACAGCACTTTCAACACCTGGATGAACTCGGCTATCAAGGGCCTGTATTCGGCATCGCGGCGGGTCGTGATGCCGACCGATTCCAGCGTGCTGCTGGTGTCAATGGGCAGGCAGGTCAAGGCGTTTTCTTCGATCAGCGGCTGAATGACGCCGCGCGGCGAGAACCAGATGGCATCCCGCTTCAGCATCATGGTGGCCACGTCCTTGGACATGGTTTGAATGACTTTTGCGGGGGCGGGCAGGCCTTGGGCCACCAGGAACAGATCGGCGCGGCGCCGGATATTGGTGCCTGCGCTGGGAAGCAGGAAAGGGTAATGGTGAAAAGTGGCTTTCCACTGATCCAGCTGCGCAAGCAGAGGGTGACCAAGCCGGACGGCCAGCATCAGCGGTTCGTTGTAGAGCTGTTCAAACTTCAGGCCGCTCATATAGTCCGGGCTGGCAATGCCGCCTACGATCAGGTCAAGCTCTTTTTCATGCAGCCGCTGGATCAGTGTCCGGTTCAAGCCTTCATAAATGCTGACTTCCACCTGTTCAAAAACGTCCAGCAGATGCTCAAGCGCCCGTGGAATCAGGATCCGGGAAGCCGTGGGCAGAATGCCGATCCGCAAATGCGGCCCGCGCTGGGTCTGTCCCCAGACCTTGACGATACCTTCGCTGAGCAGGTTCAGGCTTTGTTGAGCGTAGCTGAGAAATTGGGTCCCCGCCGCGGTCAGTTCCGAGCCGCTGCGGTGGCGGACAATCAAGACCATGCCGAGGATGTTTTCCAATTCCGTCACGGATTTGGAGACGGCGGAAGGGGTTTGATGCAGCATTTTTGCCGCTTCCTGAACGCTTTGATGTTCAGCAATGGCAAGAAAACATTGCAGATGGCGCAAGCGGAGGCGGGCGTCGATCGCGACCAATTGATTTCCTTTTTGTCAATTAAGTGTGCTTAAAGTTAATTGTAAAGCAACTATCGATTGCTAAGATAACTGGCGAAGTTGAAGAGCCACTCAATGAAAATGGTGAAGAGGAGAAGAGAAATGAACCGTAAATCGATCGTATCGGCGTTGGTCATGATGAGCTTGGCGCCGCTTGCGCTGGCGGCGGACTTTCCGGACAAGCCGGTACGGGTCATGGTCAACATGCCCGCGGGCGGGCCGCTGGACATCATGGCGCGCGCGCTGTCTGAAAAGGTCAGCCAGTATCTGGGCCAGCCTTTCGTGATTGAAAACCGGGGCGGCAGCGGCGGCAATATTGGCGCGGCGGCGGTCGCGCAGGCGGCACCGGACGGCTATACCTGGCTGATGTCATTGGATTCCACCTTTGCCATCAATCCGCACTTGTACCGGTCAATGGGGTTTGAACTGGACCGCGTGCGGCCCGTTGCGGTGCTGGCCCGCAATGGCATCTTGCTGGTGACGAATGCCAAGCAGGGCATCACCTCCCTGGATGCCTTGATGCAGGCCTCTGAAAAAGGGCCGATCAACTTTGGCACGCCGGGCAATGGAACGCCCGCCCATTTGACGGTGGCTTTGCTGAACCAGCACGTCAAGCTCAACTATAACCACATCCCGTACCGCGGCAATGCGCCGGCAACGATGGCGGTGGTGTCGGGCGAAGTCGGGGCGGCGGTATCCGCCACGCCCGGCGTGTTGCAGCATGTGAAAAGCGGCGCGCTGAACGCCTTGGCCGTCATGGGCAAGACGCGCTCGGATCTCCTGCCCGACGTGCCGACCATGGCGGAGCTGAAGCACCCCGAGGTCGATTTCGAGGTCAAATATGTGCTGGCCGCGCCCGCCGGGATGGATGCCGCGCGGCAGCAAGTCATTGTTGACGCCTTCGTGCGGGCAATGGGGGAACCGGATATCCAGGAACGTTTGAAAACCATGGACGTCCAGGCCGTGATCCAGACTGGGAACGCGGTCACTGAAACGATTCAACAACTGAGTGAGCAAAACCGCAAGCTGATCGAGGCATCGGGGATGCAAGTGGATTAATGAAGGAACGGCTTTGAAAACCAACTTTATTTTTATTGTCGCCGATGACCTCGGCTTTGCCGATCTGGGCTGCTACGGTGGTCGGGTGCCGGTGTCGCCGAACCTGGACAGGATGGCGCAGCGCGGCATCCGGTTCGTCAATGGCTATGCCAACTCGCCAGTCTGCTCGCCAACGCGGTTTGGCATGATTTCGGGCCGTTACCAATACCGCTTCCGCGGCGCGGCCGAGGAGCCGATGACGGGCCGGTTCCGGGGCAGCGATACGGTCGGGATGCCCCCCTCGCATCCGTCGCTGCCGTCCTACCTGAAGGCGCTTGGCTACGACACGGCGCTGATCGGCAAGTGGCACCTGGGCTATCCGCCGCATTTTTCCCCGGAGAAAAGCGGCTATCGCTACCACTTCGGCCCCTTGTCCGGCGGCGTCAGCTACTTCAGCCACGTGGACCGCACGCGCAAGCACGATATGGTTGAGAACGGCGAACCGGCGGACTACACCGGGCAATACATGACGGACTTGCTGACCGATAAGGCTGTGGGTTATCTGCACGAGCGCAAGGCGCAAGATCAGCCCTTCCTGCTCAGCCTGCACTACACCGCGCCGCATTGGCCGTGGGAAACGCGCAGCCAGGCCAAGGCCAACCCGCAGACTGACCTGGACATCACCGACAAGCAAAGCGGTTCGATCGAGATCTATCAGCAAATGATCCGCGAGCTTGACGAAGGCTGCGGGCGGGTGCTGGATGCGCTGGATGAGTTGGGCCTGGCCGAGAATACGATGGTCATTTTCACCAGCGACAACGGCGGCGAACGTTTCTCCGACACCTGGCCGCTGGTGGGCGGCAAGATGGACCTGACCGAGGGCGGCATCCGCGTGCCGTACATCGTGCAATGGCCCGCCACGATCCCCGCCGGTTCCGTGTCGGCGCAGCACTGCATGACCATGGACTGGAGCGCCTCCATACTGCGGATTGCCGGGGCGGAGATCGATCCGGCCTATCCGCTGGATGGCGTCAATCTGCTGCCGGTCCTGCAGGATCCCGCGCATCAGTTCGAGCGCCCGCTGTTCTGGCGCATGAAACACCGCGACCAGCGCGCCTATCGGCTTGGCAGCTGGAAATACCTGAAGGTCAATGAGCACGAGTACCTGTTCAACCTGGACCAGGACCAGCG
>Ga0172382_10004952_pt1 | contig 20125 bp, 20 predicted proteins | sample Leawel138RmetaG_FD_122245 | JGI IMG/M metagenome (GOLD analysis project Ga0172382, IMG submission 122245) | Leachate microbial communities from a municipal landfill in Southern Ontario, Canada - Leachate well 138R metaG | ecosystem: Engineered > Solid waste > Landfill > Unclassified | place... | reverse complement strand
GAGTCCCAGAACGCCCGCCACCACGGCGTAATTGCCCACATCAGTATGACCGAGTCGATCATGGTCAGGTGGTTGGGGCAGATCAACAGCGGTCGTTTATCCCGACCCAGCTTCTCCCGGATGCCCCGGCGCACCTCACGCAACTCCGGTATGTGGTAGGACAGTCCGTACCGCAGAAGTAAAATATAAAACGGGTAGAGCAGCGGTTGAACGAGCCGGGACAGAAATGCCTGCGTCCCGAGGGCGATCCACGTCAATCCGCCGATCTGCCGAGTCGCTTTCACCCCTTGATCTCCATGATCTTGTTCACCGCATCACCCAGGGTCTGAATCTCATCGGCTGCATCGTCGTCAATCGCTATTTCGAATTTATCTTCAAAATCCAGGATGATATCGACGAGTCGTGCTGAGTTCACCTTGAGATCGGTGAGGATATTGGTCTTCTCGGTGGCACTTTCCATCGCCGTCTTGTTGACTGCAAAGGGGCCGATTATGTTCTTTACCTCTTCAAATACTTGCTCTCTTGTCATCTGTTCCCTCCTCGGAGTTTATCCGTCGCTTCTATTGTACGAAATCCATTGTACGAAATATCACGCATGCGTTGACATCCCCAAATCCAAAGCTGGCCTTTGCCAGGATTTTTGCCGAACTCTCCTGCGTTTTCTGGACGATCCGGTCCCGGAACGGTTCCAGATCGGGGTGCAGGTCTTCACAGTTTACCGATCCATGAACAAACCCTCGGGACAACTGGAGAATCGAGGCGACGCATTCAATTCCCCCGGCGGCACCCAATGCGTGGCCCACAAGTGACTTGGTGCCGTTGAGCAATGGAATAGTCTCCGGTTTACGGTCCAGTGCGGCCCGCCAGTTTTCAACCTCCAGGGGATCGGCCATTGTCCCGGTGAGATGGCCGTTTACGACTTCAATCTCGTCCGGTTGAATCTCTGCATCGGCTATAGCCTCCCGAATGCATCGGCGAACACCTTCAGGGTTTGGTGCGGTCATGCTGCCGGTTCCGCGCTGGCCGCCGCTGTTGATCTGGGCACCAAGGACTTCCGCATAGATGCGGGCTCCCCGTTCCCTGGCACTTTCCAGAGACTCAAGCATCAGTACGCCTGCGCCGGAGCCGGGGACAAAGCCGCCGGTCGATCCGCTCATCGGTCGTGATGCCCGTTGAGGCTCGTCGTTATGGGTGCGGCTGAGCACTCGCATCGCGTCAAAACCGGCCCAGATATAGGGGCTGTAGCCTTCTGCCCCTCCGGCAAGCATCCGACGGGCGCGACCGGAACGGATGCGATCTGCGGCCATGATAAGCGCTTCGGTTCCGGTAGAACAGGCGCTGGAGTTTGTGGTGACTTGACCGCCGAGACCGAGAAGACCACCGACGCGGGCACTGACGGCGCTGGCCATCGTCTGCTCTACCACGGTGCTTCCCAGGCGTTTGGTCCTGCCGGCGTTAACCCCGGGTATCACCTTATCACCGAGGGTATCCACGCCACCTACCCCGGTGCCGATGATCGCACCGGTATCCCAGTCCACCACACCGTCCTCGCTCGGGTGTTCCGGCAGTCCGGCGTCACGTCGGCAGTCGATGGCGGCAATGCCTGCGTAGGTCATGGATGTGTTCATCGCCATCAATACGTCCGGCGTAAAATACTCTTCTTTCAGTTCGTCGATACCCTGGGGAATACCCCCCACCTGGCAGCCGAACTTCAGTTCCTGCAGTTCTTCTACAAACCGGATTCCCGAACGTCCTTCCCGTAATGCCCGCTCAAACTCATCAAGTCCATGTCCGTTTGGTGCAACTACGCCCATTCCGGTAATGACGACTCGATGTTCCCCATTGGCCCGAAAGTTGGTGCTATCTTTTTTCGCCGTCATCTTTCACTCCTATTCCTGAGGCGGTGGTCCGGGCAACCAATACGCCGTCCTGGTTGGTCATGGTGACCGTGGCTCGAAGTTTTCGTCTCCGCCAGAAGACCAGTTCGCCATGAATATCGACCGTTTCTCCGGGCAGTACGCTCCGGGTAAACTCTACCTCCGCATCGGAGAAGAGGGTAAGCCACCCGTGCTGCTCTTCCGGCGGCAACTCCAGTGCCACCAGGTAAATACCCTGGCATACCACCCCTACCTGACACATCGATTCCAAGAGAATCACACCGGGGGTGACGGGATTTCCGGGAAAATGGCCCGAATAAAACAGTTCGTCCCGGCGAAAGGTATACCGCCCGTGAATACTCTTTTCGTCTACTGCGATTATCTCGTCGACAAATCGGAAGGGACGCTGCTGCGGTAGCCGTTCCAAAAGCTGGTCCGGCGTTAAAGGCGTTAACGGCGTTAAAACTGTGCCCATACTACATCTTCCCCCCCCGGGACTTTTCACTGGGAAGGGGGTAGTCCGGATACCGTATATCCTGAAAAATACCTACTTTTGCGTCGGTAATCAAATAGATGACCTCATCGTCTACCAATACCTGGGCACTTCCCAGGGCGACAGCGCTTCCGGAAGCGGGCAGCTCGGCGTACCGGCGTATATCCACTTCGTACCGGACTACGCTGTTGTGAGGCCTGATCTGACCCTGAAACTCGACTTCCTTGACGCCCAGAGCACGGCCGTATCCCCGGGCTCCCCGCAAACCGGCGTACAGTCCTATGAGCTGCCACACTGCATCGACACCCAGGCAGCCCGGTTGGACCGGATCGTTCCGAAAATGGCACTGGAAGAACCACGCGTCCAGAAGGATATCCTGTTCCGCCACAATGCGGCCCCGGTTCCCGGTGTGGCTCACTTCGGTTATCCGGTCAAACATGAGCATCGGGGGACCCGGGAGACGGGCCAGCCCCTCAGCGGGAGGATCTTCAACCAGGGTCCCAAAGGCGATCGCCAGAATCTCCTCTTTTGAAAAGGAGTCCCGTTTCAGATAGTCTTTGTATTTCATGGTGGATGTTTTCATGGTGTTTGTACCTCAAAGGTCACGGCTCCCCAGGTCAGGCCTGCACCGACAACTGCAAGGAGAATCTCATCTCCTTTGGTGAAGCGGTCCCAATTCTGGGACACTACTGAAGGTGCTCCGGCGGCCCCGCAGTTTCCGTATTCTCTGACGTTGGAAAGGTGCCTGTCCGGGTCAATACCGGCCCGGGACACTACCGATTCCAGCATCAACAGGTTTGCCTGGTGGCCGACAAACCAGAAGTCGTTCCGCTTCAAGGTTGTCCGCAGGTCCTTTACGCATTCACCGGTCTTGCGAATGGCAAACCCCTGCACCGCCGGTCCGTTCTGGTCGAAATATCCGCCTGTGGGAATCACCACTTTCTGCCAGTTTCCCGGATCGGACCGCAGCAGAGATGTACCCAAACGGAACCGCCCCGGGTGGCGAGGTGAGACGACGGCGGCAGCTGATCCGTCGCCCCAGAGAACGGCGGTATTACGGTCGTTGTAGTCGACCGTACGGGTGGTATTTTCCACGTTGACCATCAGAAGGTAGTCCGGAAGTGCCGCCGACTGCATGCCTCCCAGGAAGTGCAGCTGCGCTGCAAAACTGGAACACGCCGAGGCGAGCTCAAAACACGGTGCTGTGATATCGAGCTCGGCGGCTATGGTACACGCCTCGGCCGGTGTGGTGTGCTGTGGGGAACATCCGCCGGAAATCACCATGCCGACCGCCTCCGGTCCAATTCCGGCGCGGTCCAGGGCCATCCGCGCGGCCATTGCTCCGCTTTCCGCGTTGGTGTACAAAGCAGCCTCTCGGGCTGCCCGGATATCCTGGTTGCGGGTCTTCTGGATGTAGTCCAGGGGAAGCACCGTCCTTCGTGTCCGTATGCCCACGCGTTCCAGAATCCAGGAGTCGGAAGTGCCGATGTCCAGCTCTTCCAGGAAGCGGTTGTCTATTATATTTTCCGGGTGAAAATGGCCGATCCCCAGCACATTGAGCTGCCCGTCGGTTTTCTCAGGACGAGGCAATGTGTTCCCCCCCATCCGCGCGGACGAGGCTGCCGTTGATCCAGGACGCTTCATCCAGGCTCAACAGATACACCACGTTGGCAATATCCTCCGGGGTCGTCAGTCGGTTAAAGGGGTTCCGTGACCGCGCGACTGCTTTCATGGAATTGCTTCCGGGGATTGCCCGGAGTGCCGGCGTGTCGGTAACGCCCGCCTGAATGATATTTGAACGGATTCCGTAGGGGGCGTATTCTACTGCAATTGAACGGGAAACCGACTCCAGCGCCGTCTTCGCCGCCGAAACGGCGGCGTATCCGCGCCAGGCAATGTCGTTCCCCTCACTGGTCAGCCCGAATACACGGGCGTCCTCGGCAAACAGACCGCGACCAAAAAGCGCCTGTACCCACGTAAGCAGACTCGTTCCCATACTGTAAATTGTACGGGCCATATCCTCATCTTCAATAAGGGTCTCACCGTATACCGGCGGAACAAGAGGCGAAAGTGCGTCGTAACCCTCCCCAAGCAGCTGCTCCGCTACCTCACGAACGCGATCCGCGGAGGTGCCAAGTTCTTCTGCAAGCCGGTCCATGAGCTGCCTCGTAGGCTCGCCAAAGTCATCGGGAACGGGGGCTATCGGTTTCAAATTACCAAAGGCAATCGAGTGAAGAAGCACCCGTACCGGTCGACTTGAGCCCGCCGCGGTTTGCTGCGCTTCGGTTTGCTGCACTTTGGTTTGCTGCGCCTCTTCGGCTATCGCGTCCAGAGTGGTCTCAATCCCTTCCGGGCTTAACGCATCCAGGTTAAGCGCCCGAAAGCGTGCCCCCGACTGCAAATTGCCGCGAACTACGTCGAATTCCCGTTCAATCCGCTCCATGGCCCCCCGTCGGTCCCTGTGGACGACGCAGACCGAAAGCCCGGCCGTTGCAAGCCGTTTTGCGGTTGCCAGACCAAAACCGCTGGATCCACCAAGAATGAGCGCCCATTGGGACGAAGAAAAAATTGCCTCTTTCATTTCAGCACCTTTCCAGTCATATTTTACTAACATGGCAGTTTTTGAACCAAGAGGCAATACGCAGAGTTCGGCGATCTACCAGTTCTCCTTCGACAAAACGACCTATTTTAGTGCTCTCTTCACTGCTTTAATTACATCTTCCGGACCATGGTACGCTTTCATGTCGATAATTTTGTCGGATTCGTCAAATGTCATCACATCTATACAGTTAATCCGAACGGGCTTTCCGTGATTCTTTCGACATGAAATCCCTCCACCGTCGGAATAATTACACCGTATCCGCCATCTGCATCCGCTTGAACTTTGCACCCAAGGCGTTCACCGCCACCACCATAGTGGTAGAACAGAGTATCATGATAATACCCAAAGCTGAGAGCCTGCCCCACAACCCGTCTTCAGAAAAGCGCAGAATCTGCACCGCCAACACCTCCGTACCGGGCCGGGACAGGACAACCGACAGAGACAGCTCCCGAAAAAACATAGTCGCCATAAGAACCCACCCGGAGACAATGCCGGGGATAATCAGGGGAATGACAATTCTCCTCATAGTGGTTAGCAGAGAGGCACCGCAAACGGTAGAAGACTCCTCAAGGTGGCTGTGAATCTGGACAAATGCACTTGTCATTGGCCGAATCCCGTAGGGCAGATACGTGGCGATATACCCAAACAGGAGTGCCCAGATCGTCGCGTAAATCGGAGTTCGCACAAAAAACCACATGAACCCCACACCAATAACAATCCCCGGAAACGAAAACGAGAGGAAACTCAGGGATTCCAGGAAACCGGACGCCCTCGTTCGCACCTTGACAATCACATAGGCGATAAAAATCGACAGTACCGAGCCCAGGGTAGCACCAACTATACCGAGAAAGAGACTGTTCTTAATAGAGAGAAGTGAAATTGGATCCTTGATCACCGCCGTCCAATGCTGCAATCCCATCATCGAAAACGCCTTGGCGCTGGGAACCATCGAATATGGAACGAACGAGGTATACAACAGCACCAATACTGGAAGAACGATCAACAGCACCGACAGAAATATCAGAATCGCAAACAGCGGAATCTTTGCCTTCTTCAGCTCGATGATGGTGGGCTTGAACCCCCGGCTCGATACCGTTACAAATCTCTCACTCGAAGACGTCAAGTACCGGTACACGTAGATCAGTACTATCGAAGTCACCAGAATACTCATCCCTATGGCCGCCGCTTTTCCGTAGTCGGCGACAAACCCGGTCGACACGGTCTGGTAGATATAGGTGGACATCACGTATATGCGCCCCGGTATTCCAAGCACCGACGGGACCGCAAAGGACGCCAGCGCCCGGATTATACAGAGGATAAACGCCGCCATGATTGCCGGGCGCAAAACGGGCAACGTAATCCGAAACAACGTCCGAAGCGGACCCCCTCCAAACACCCGGGACGACTCCTCCAGAGAGATATCAAAAGACGCCATAGCAGGAGCGATAATCAGGTATGCAATCGGCAGGTCCAGAAGCCCTTCAACCAGGATCATCCCCGACCTCGAGTATATGTTTAGCGGAGCCCCTTCCAGGGAAAAAGCCGCCTGGAGCCACAGGTTCAGTATGCCATTAGACGGATTCAGAAGCAGCGCCCAACTTACCGCGAAAAGAACGTGAGGAATCATCATGGGGACAACCGACAGCACCCGAAACAGAAACTTGAAGGGAATATCGGTCCGGTTATTCAGATAGGCGAGAAAAAGCGCAATGACCGTCGACAGAGCTGCCGATCCAACGACAAAGACAAGAGTATTACCGATAATGGCACCAAATGCAGGGTCCGTATAAACGGCAACGTACTTTCCCAGGGTAAAGTCACCGAAGGCGTTCAGACCCTTAGAAAAACTGCCGACTACCAGCATAAAGACCGGAGAGACCGTCAGCACCCCCACCAGTCCAATCAGGAACCACGTCAGTTTTGTGTGTCTTCTAGCCATCAATCATCCCCTCAGACGGCAACCAGAAGACAGTGTTCCGGCTTTACCGTGAAGCGTACTTCGCTGCCTTCAGACAGGTCCGTATCCGCCGCAATCCTGGCCAAAAGAAGTTGATCACCCACCCTGATCTCGCTCTCATACATCTCACCGACAAATACCAGCGTCTCAATAACCCCGTCAATCACATTGGTACCGCCGACGTCATCGGGAAGCTGTAACTGGATAAACTCCGGCCTGATGCAGAGGGTGAGATCCTTACCGGCGGGAAAATCCCTTTTGGAACAGACGATGTTTCCCAGAGGGGAAGAGACAAGAGTACCTGAATCCCGCTGTTCCTGGACTATCGCGGGCACAAGATTGGCCCGTCCGATAAAATCGGCGACAAACCGGTGGTCCGCATCAAAGTAGATCTTTCGCGGTGTACCGACCTCAATGATCTTCCCCGCGTTCATGACCCCGATAGAATCCGAAAGCGCCAGCGCCTCAACCCGGTCATGGGTTACGTACAACGCGGTGATTTTCAGTTCACCCAGAAAGGTCCGCAGCTCCTTGCGAGTCTCTTCCCGCAGCTTTGCATCAAGGTTACTGAGAGGTTCGTCAAAGAGAATGACCTTCGGCTCATCCACCAGGGCCCGTGCCAGGGCAACCCGCTGCTGCTGTCCCCCCGATAAATTGGTAGCCGGGCGCCTCTCATACCCCTCAAGCTGAACAAATTCCAGCGTCCGCGCAACCTTTTCCCTGATTTTTGCCTTGTCCATTTTCTGGTTCTGCAGCGGATAGGCCACATTGTTAAACACGTTCATGTGCGGCCAGATAGCATACGTCTGAAACACCATACCCAAGCCTCGTTTCTCCGTGGGCACATATACATTCTTCTCACTGGAAAAAACAAGAGTATCCCCAATACGGATCTCGCCGGCATCAGGAGTCTCCAGCCCGACAATACAGCGCAGAAGCGTCGTTTTGCCGCAGCCGCTTGGCCCCAGAAGTGTGAATATCTTGTTGGCGGGAATCGTGATATCTATCCCGTCGAGGGCCCTCACCACCTTCCCTTCCGAATGGTAGTGCTTCGTCAGCCCTGAAATTTGAATTTCCATCTGTTATTTCCTGATCCTGAACTCAGCCTGCGCGCCCACGAGCACGCCAGCCCGTGAAGCCTGCGAGCCCATAAGCCGGTGCGAAAGCCGGTGGTTAGGCCGGCCTTCCGGCCGGCCCAAAAAACCCTCAATTGGCCGCAAAAACCTTCTTAAACTCTCCACCCCAGTACTGAAGCTCATCGTCACTCAGCTCCCGGATCGGGATAACCTCAGCCTTATCCATGTTCTCTATCGGCGGAAAGACCCCCGGAGTCAGCACGTACTCACCAACCTTATTGGCCAGTATCGACATCGCCTCGTCAGAGAGCCAGTACTCCATAAACGCCTTTGCCGCCTCAGGATGAGGAGCCCCAACGGTCATAGCAATGGCCCGGGGAGAGCCCATCAGCGGCTGACTTACCTGAGCCCAGCTCAAAGGCGCAGGCGCCTTTGTTACAATGTACTTCGGCATGGAAATACCGATCTTCTTCTCACCGCTCTCAATCGGCGCAGGAGTAGGGCCAAAAGAGGCGACAAACATCGGTTTGTTAGCAGCCAGACCCCTCACAAAGTCCCACCACTCCTCTTCAGTATCAAAGATGTTCTCTTTCAGCCCAATCAACCAGGCAATAGTCGTGGCGTGACTCTCGGGATTGGCCATGACAATCTGGTTTTTCCACTTCGGATCGGTCAGGTCTTCGTACCGCTTCGGAACATCCTTGGGGTCTACCAACTCAGTGTTGTAAATCAGACCGACGTACTCAATTCCAAACAGATAAATCCCGTCCCGTTTTGTCCAGTCAGGATAGCTCGCAGCGGCCTTCGGCGTGTAATCTGCAATGACCCCCTGCTCTTTCAGAATCTCCATGACAGGTAAAGGAGCCTGCAGCACATCCGCCGCCAGCTTACCCGCCTGAAACTCCGTAAGGACAGTCGAGATAAAACGAGTCGTCGACAACCGAGTGTACTCACCTTTCACCCCTGTTTTTTGCTGAAACGCCTCCATGATCGGCTCTACCGCAGTAATACTGGCGTAGAACGACATCGAATCTTCCAACTGCGCCCCCTGAGAAGCCGCATCCTTAGACGCCCCGTCCTGAGTCTGCCCAGTCTGAGGCGCACCGGGCTGCTCCCCCTGCCCGGAGGCAAAGACCGATCCCGCCGCCAACAGCAACACCAAAGCCGTCACAACAAGCGTAATGGTTCGCCTGTTCTTTGAAACCATTGAAATCATTGAAACCTCCTTAGAAATCCCTCCACAGTATAATATGCCAAATAAGACCTGTCGATGAACGACACCGACGGACCCATACTCCAGCATACTCCAGGACACTCAGGACACTCCGGGCTCACTCCCACTCAGCATTGCAAAACGCCCCGACCCATGGTAAAAATCATAGACGGAGAAACCTTACAGCCATGCTTCCAATCGGAGAAATCATATTCAGACTCGTCCTCGCCGCAGTTCTCGGCAGCATCGTCGGCCTTGAGCGTGAACGCCTGGACTGGGCCGCCGGACTGCGCACCCACATGCTCGTAAGCCTTGGAGCATCACTGTTCATGATCGTTTCGTCCTACGGCTTCATGGACATATTAGGCTATCCAGACGTCGACCTGGACCCCTCCCGCGTGGCCGCCGGTGTCGTCAGCGGCATCGGCTTCCTCGGAGCCGGTACCATCATGTTTCGCCGCGACGCAATCCTCGGATTGACAACCGCAGCCAGCCTGTGGGTCGTTGCCGCCGTGGGCTTAGCCGTAGGAGGCGGACTCTACATCGGCGCCGCCGCCACAACCCTGCTCGTCATCGTAATCCTCGCCTGGATGAAACCCATCGAGAAACGCCTCTTTCAGAAACGCCGTAGCCGCTCCCTCAAACTCATCATCGACCAAAACGCATCCCTCACCGACGTTGAAGGCGCCATCGAATCCGCCCACGTCCTCCTCAAACACATCGTCGTGAAAAACAGCGACACACCGGGCCAACACCTCCTGGAAATCGTCCTCACCCAGGCCCGGAACAAACACCTCATCCCCCTGGTAGAGTCCCTGCGCGCCATGCCCGGAGTCTGCGAAGTAACCTACACCTCTTCATAGACCCTCATCTATTTTCATACATCTTGCCGGGGCTACCGCCCCGGCGAACTACGTTCTGCCCAGTACACCCCGTGCCCACCGGGCCACCCCCCTCGCGGGCACCCCGCGCGCCCAAAACCCTTTCCACTCAGGTAATCCAACAACAAAAAGAAGTAAATCAGCCCCCGATACGGCGATATCTCGGGAAACATCTGCCGAATAGCCCCGGACGACGGTCGTTCATCAAGATTCAGCCACTTTTGCAGTTTGTTCTGAATACCCACATCATCCGCAGGAATCGTATTGAGACGCCCCAACCCCCGCAACATGACGTACTCCGCCGTCCACGGACCAATACCGCGCAACGCCAGAAGAGATGACAAAACCTCGTCATCACCACCGTCGTCGAAGCGTTCCAGATTCAGCTCTCCCCCGACAGACATGGCCGCAAAATTGAGAATATACTCGGCCTTACGCCGACTGAAACCGAGCTCCATAAGATCGGCCGGCTTACGGTGGGCCAGGTCCACCGGTCGGGGAAATGCGCTCTCCCGGTCCGCCTGCGGGCGGTCCGCCGACAATCCGCAGGCGCTGCACAACCGGTTCAACAGTAGAATTCCCACGTGCAGCGAAAGCTGTTGACAGGCAATTCCGTTGATCAGCGTCTCAAAGACCGACGGAAGACGGGGAGGTTTCAAACCGGTAAAACGGTTGACAAGTTCGGCAAGAGGCCGGTTGGCGGCGGCGAGGCGGTAAAAATCGCCCAGGTCGACATCCAGACCCAACATCTTCCGCACCGTCATGACCACCTCATCCTCTTGCCGACTGCTCAGGCACCCCTCCTCCCATGAGACGGAGACTACCGGAGCATCAGCAGAACCTTCCTGAACAACCGATACCGTCACAGCCCGGTTGTCCGCGACCAGCACCCGCCGGTACGTTCGGCCGTCCCAGCGGTCCATGCCGTTCACCGCAGAGCGCCGCAGCGCCCACGCCGAAAAATCCAGACGAAAAGGCGGAACCGGTTGTATACGGACACTCTTCATATATACAAAAGTACGTAACCGGGAACGAAACGGAAAGAGCCGCCGGACCCGCTTCCTGAACGGTGGTTGGCTCCAATCGCAGGATACGGTAGATTGGGCGAGGAGGCCTGAAATGGTCAACGACAACATCAACTTCCCTGAACTGATCGAAAATAAAGACTGGAGTACCGTCCGGCGTGAACTGAAGACCCTCGAACCACTTGAAGTTGCACAAATCATCGATGAAAGCACTGAAGAAGACGGAATTGTCCTCTTTCGGCTGCTCTCCCGGGAAGAGGCAAAAGAGACGTTTCAGCACCTCAGCCACGATATGCAAGAGCAAATTATCGACGGTCTTGCCAAAAACACCAGCCGCGTGGCGGCGCTCTTGAACGACCTTGACCCCGATGACCGTACAGCCTTTTTTGAAGAACTTCCCGGTGAGATCACCCAGCGGTTACTGCAGCTTCTGACCCCGGCGGAGAGAAGCGTAGCCACCCGCCTACTTGGTTATCCCGAGGACAGTATCGGACGGTTGATGACCCCCGAATTTGTCGCCATAAAACCCGATTTTACCGTAGCCCAGGCGTTACGCCACATCCGCAAATACGGACGCGACTCAGAGACCCTCAACGTAATCTACATCATCGACGACAACTGGAAGCTGATCGACGACATCCGCATCCGTGAAATTCTCCTGGCAGAGCCGGAACAGATGATAAAAGACCTCATGGACGAACACTTCGTTGCCCTCAACGCCCAGGACGACCAGGAACTCGCCATCCGCGTCTTTCACGACCAGGACAGAGTCGCCCTGCCGGTGACCGATTCAGAGGGGTTGCTCATCGGCATCGTTACCTTTGACGACGTGATGGACGTGGTCGAAGAAGAAACGACCGAAGACTTTCACAAGTTCGGGTCAGTTCAGGGGGCAATCGTCAATCCGTTAAAAGCGGGAATCGGCTTCCTCTACGGAAAGCGAATCGTATGGCTGATGGCACTCGTCTTTATGAACGTCTTTTCAGGAGCCGTCCTGGCCAACTTTGAAAGTGTCATCCAGTCGGCGGTGGCGCTGATCTTCTTTTTGCCGCTGCTTATCGACAGCGGAGGAAACGCCGGCGCCCAGTCCGCCACCCTTATGATCCGTTCCCTGGCGATCGGCGACGTGGAAATGAAAGACTGGTTCAGGCTGTTCGGGAAAGAGTTCCTGGTAGCGCTGCTGCTCGGCCTCACCATGGCCGCCGGCGTCAGCGTCATTGCCAGCATACGGGCGCCGGAAATCATGGTTGTTGTCGCGTCGGCCATGGTCCTGACGGTCATCGCCGGAAGCATGGTCGGTATGCTCCTGCCCTTTATCTTCACAAAACTGAAGCTGGACCCCGCCACCGCCAGTGCACCCCTTGTGACCTCTATCGCCGACATCACCGGTGTCACCATCTACTTTGCCCTTGCATCGTGGTATCTGGGAATGGGCTGAGAGATTGAGACATCGGCCGATCCACCTATCGCAGAGTGTCGTCTGCCGGAACACCGCGAATCGGCGTTTTACGGCGTGTCTGCGATCGGGCATCGGCCTCCCGCCGGTTGTCTTCCAGTTTTGGTATACCCAGTTCTTCCAGATCCGAATCAGAAATAGACGCGTCGTCCTTAGTCAGGCCGGTTACCGGCATGGACTGAGTCGGCGATTCCTCATGCGGTGAGGCCAACCCGGTAAAAATTGAGGTAACCGCAAAGTTTGCGATGAAAAGGAGCGGCAGCAGCATAGCCACCATTCGCCTGCTGCTGTGCCGCCCAAACCAGTGCCGTAAGTGGTCCATCGGCCTGGAAAAATAGGTGTGAAGGGCGATAAAGAAAACCGTTTCCACGGTGATAAAGAGAATAGCGGCAAAAAGCCGTAACAAAAACAAGTTCATTGAACACTCCCCGGGCTTGCCCCGCGTGTGAGGTACTCCAAGACTATGCGCCCAACTTGACGAGGTACGTCCATCAGTGCGGCAAACCCACCGGTGGTACCATCAAGAGAACGGTGGTAGTACAGTCCGTGAATGGCACCGTCCCGGCCGAACAGGGGAGCACCACTCCTGTATCCGAACAACCCTTCCGGCGCATCGGTTACGATATTTCCTTTGTATACCCGTTCGTCTCCAAGGCTTAACGGTTGCCCAACTCCAAGAACCGTAAGCAGCATCTGTGATCCCGGGTCGGCAACCCACACCGCATCACCTTCACGAGGTATCGCAAAACGGGGAGCTGCCTCCAAAAGCGGCGAGACCGTCCCTGCCGGAGGACCGGACTGTTCCGCATCGGCCAGATTAAACCGCGCAAGCATCAGGTCGGTATCGGTATCGACGAACCGGTACACCATCGGATACCCTCCCGTGCCGTCCAACCCCGACAGGTACACATCGGTCATTTCGGTGTTCTGTGGAACAAACGGGTGTTTAACCGTGAGAACCCAGCCGGATCGATCCAGCAGGAGACCGTATACAAACGGATTGTCGTCACCGGTCTCCCTGTCGATGGCAATCCGGACAAGACTTGCCGTAGTATCTGCAATCCTTTCATTGAGCACCGGATCGATTTCCACTACGCCGGCCCTACCCGCAGCATCCGTTCCATCCGCCGCCTCCATCCCGACCATGACACGGAAGGCAATATCGAAAAGCGCGTTCATCTCCCGGACCAGCGGTTTCAAGGTCGGAGAATCGAGCCTTCCGACCGGAGGGATGACCGGTAACTCCGGTTTTCCGGCGGCTATCGTGTTCCACTGAAGCAAGTTTCGTTCCAATCGCATGATATCGGCACGGCCCCACCCGATGATCGTCCCACACCCCGAGAAAACGACGGTCACAAGAACCGTAAACAGGACTTTTATTACCGAATTAATCATAAATTTCGACACAGACAGACTGTAACAATCGGTCCCAACTGGTTCAAGGGTCATCTCCAACGCGTCTAGTGGCGTTTTGTCTTAGACGGGGATACTATAAGAGAAGCGCTTTCAGGAGACAAAGAATGAAAAAAATAGGAATCATCATCTGTGATCGGTATCACACGTGTGCAGGAGGCAAGTGCCTTCGCGCCTTGCGCAACCGCGAAGGAGCCTTTTCCAGGTACAGTGACGACGAAGTAGACCTGGTCGGATACACCACCTGCGGAGGCTGTCCGGGCGGAAATATCGAGTACGCCCCCGCCGAAATGAAAAAGAACGGGGCTGAGGTCATCCATCTCGCCACCGGGCTTGTAGTAGGATATCCTCCCTGTCCCCGACTGGAGGCATTCCGCACGTTTATACCGGAAAAATACGGCCTCGACGTTGTTATCGGAACCCATCCCATTCCCGAGAGTTACTACCAGACCCATGGTGCACTGGGAACCTGGAACAGCAGACGGTGGCAGGAGCACATCAAAGACCTGGTCTGCGACGAACAGACCCGATTGGCGTACAACTGACAGGAGAATACCGATGAAAAGAACGCCGAAGCAGACGTGCCTACCGACGTGCCTACCGACGCCCCTTCGTATTGCCGTCGCTGTTGCTGTGGTGCTGCTGGTCGGCCTGCCGGGACAGGCGGTCGCCGGGGGACAGGTAGAATCTGATCCGGAGGCGGTTACCGTAACCCTGGGGTACAACCCCTTCCTCTCCGATTCATTCACCGATGCACCCCCTCCAATCGACGTCATCCGAGACGAGCTGGCCCGTATTCACCCCGATATCACCATAGAGTACTACACCATGCCGCAGAACATGCTTGAACCGCTGGTCATCTGGATGACGTCACAGGATGCCACAATCGATATCTTCGGTATTGACGAACCCTGGGTAACCCAGTTTGGGCGGGCCCGCTGGGCCGTGCCGCTGAACGACCACCTGCCTGACCTGGAAGATCGCCTTGAGACGGCCGGTCTTGATTCGTTCTCCTACCAGGGAGACCGCCTGGGCGTTCCGTTCTGGAGCAGTCTTACCGGGCTCTTTTACCGGACCGACATCCTTTCCGAATACGGCTTTGCACCGCCGGAGACGATCGCTGAGATGGAGACTATCATCACAACGGTCCTGGCTGAGCGGCCGGAACTGGCCGGCTTTCTCTGGCCCGGTGCCCGCAGTGAAGAGTCCATCAACATGTTCTATGCCACCCTGCTCTACGCCTTCGGCGGCCGGTACCGCGATACGGACGGTAATTTTCTCTTTGACTCACCCGCAAGCATCAGGGCGGTCCAGTGGATGAGAGATACTATCGGGAAGGGGTTGTCGCCCCGGACGGTACAGAACCTGGAGCGGTTGGAATCACGGCAGCGATTTGTAGCCGGTGAAGCGATTTTTTCCTGGGATAACGCCGATATCATCACCTGGCTCGACGATCCGGAACGGTCGGCAGTTGCAGGCGCGTGGGACGTTATTCCGTTTCCGGCGGCACCGGGCGGCCGTTCCGTATCAGTAACGGGAGGATTCGCCTTTGCGGCCAACCCCTACGGAAAAAACGTCGATGCAACCATAAAGGTGCTGGACGTCATTTCCCGGGAAGCGGTTCAGAAGGGATTTGCCCTGGCCTGGGGGCCGGTACAGTACTACCGCGGTCTCTACGATCACCCGCTGGTACAGGACTACAACCCCAACGTGGAAAAACTGGGGTCCCTCGTGTCTATTGCAATCAACCGCCCTCCATCGCAGCACTACGCCGAACTTTCGGGCATGATGTCTGAGGAGATAAGCGCCGCTATTACCGGTACGCGCAGCGTCGAGGACGCTATGGACCGCCTTGCGCAGCGGGCCGCGACTCTGGAAGGGCGCTGACGCCTCGTGACCTCGTCCCTGCCCCGGTCGGAGACGAGGATCGGCCTGTTCCTCGTCGCTCCTGCTGCAATCGGGCTCCTTATATTCAATTTTTTCCCCGTTCTGCAAAGTGGGTTCTTTTCACTCCTCGCCCTTGATGCGGGGACTCAGTGGTGGGAAGCACGGTTTGTGGGCCTCCGTAACTACTCCGATGTCATGCGGAACGGGCTTTTCTGGTACACCCTTTTCTTCACTGTGGCGTTTACCGTTGCGGCGGTCACTCTGGACCTCACACTGGGCATGGCACTGGCACTGGCAACGTTCTACGTACCTCGACGTGTACGGGGAGTTCTCCGGGCAATCATCATCGTTCCCTGGGCAATACCCAAAGTCATCCAGGCCACCATGTGGCGGTGGATGCTCAACAGCGACGTCGGTCCCGTTGGAGATATGCTGGTCCGACTGGGACTGGCCGACGAACCGCCCCTCTTTCTGGTTGACCGGTTCCTGGCCATGGGCAGTGTGTTACTCGCCTATACCTGGAAGGGGTCGAGTATTGCCGCATTTTTTCTGATGGGCGGACTGGCAATGATCCCCCGGGACGCCATTGAGTCCGCCCGGGTCGACGGGGCCAATGCGTTTCAGCGCTTCTTCCGGATTGTTCTGCCTATGGTGATGCCTACTATTTACGTTGCCCTCTTGTATCGGTCCCAGGATGCACTTCGGGTCTTCGACGTCATCTACGGTCTTACCGGCGGCGGCCCGGGAACGACGACAGATACCCTCAGTTCTTTCGCCTATACCACCTATTTCCGATACGCCCAGTTTGGCCGCGCCTCAACGTACGCCGTTGTGACATTCCTGCTGGTAGCGGCGGTCGGCACCTTTTACATAGCCCGGATCAAAACCAACTTCAACTTCAGGGAACCGTGATGACCCATTCACAGAAACACCGTAAACATCTGACGTTATCCGGCATCATCCTCCTGGTTGCCGCGCTCTGGAGCCTTGCACCCCTCGCCTGGCTCGGCATCACGTCCATTAAACCCCAGGGCACTGAATACCGCATACCCGTCGAGTACTGGCCGGAACACCCGACGCTGGAGAACTACCGGACCGTTCTAGGCGACCGTTTTCGTATTCAGCGTGCCGTGTGGAACAGCGTCGTTGTCTCAACCACCGCCGCAATTGGGACGCTCGTCCTTTCGTCTCTGTCGGCCTACGCAATCGCCCGGCTGCGCTTCCGGTTTCGCTTTCATTCTCTCTACGCCATGCAGATTGCCGGAATGATTCCGCCAATTGTCGTTATCGCTCCCACATTTGTGCTGCTCCGGTCGCTGGGGTTGATCCGCACCTACTGGGCGATGATCATACCCAACATGGTGTACGCCGTACCGCTCTCCTCTTTTCTGATTGCCAGTTACTTCGCCAACGTTCCGTTTGAACTTGAAGATGCCGCAAAAATTGACGGTGCCGGTACCCTGCGGACGATTTTTTCCGTTATTCTTCCCGTAGCGGCTCCAGGGATGTTTTCTGCCGGTGTTCTGGCGTTTCTCGGGTCCTGGGGTGAGTTCATGTTGGCCAACACCGTTTCAATCGGCTCGGCCAAAGTAGAAACGGTACCGGTAGTGGTCCTCAGTCTCAGCAGAGCCTTTGAGCTGCAGTGGACCTGGGTCGCTGCGGGTACAGTCGTCACCCTCGTACCGGTGATCGCGGCGGTTCTTCTCTTCCAGCGGGCGGTAGTTCAGGGCCTTTCCGCAGGGTCACTCCGGTAGGAAGGGGTATGGCATTTACCGGTTCCGTACCCGTATTCATGGGGCTGCTGCTGCTTCTGAACGTCCCGTTATCCCTGTACCGTTGGTTTCCGACGGATGAATACATGCTTCTCCTCGTGCCTACCGTTGAGAGCCTTGTCATCATCTGGATTCTTCATCTTAAGACCCGGAAGGGTCGACGCAATACGACCTCCGCTGCCGGTGTATTCCTCGGGGTGCTCCTCGGCATCCTCAGCGGGCTCGCCGCAGCAGAGGCGTTTTTTCGGTTTTTTTACGCCCGGTCTTTCTCCCTCCGTGGCGATATCCCGATGGTCCGGGGAGGTCTGTTACTCCTCCTTGGCGAAATCGGTCCTCTGATCTACGTCATTGCGCCCCTTACCATCGCGGCACTTCTAGTTGTGCTGGGGTTGGCGGGTTGGACGGTGGTCCACCTCATGACAGCGACTCTGCGACGGTTCAGACCCCAGACAGCTGCCCTCGTCGTTATCACCCTGATAGTTCTAATCCCTCTCACTGCCGCAGGCCGGGACGCGTCCATTACAGCCGTCACCTTTTTGGCAACACAGCAAGCGGGATCGACGAAGATGGACACCATTGCGACGGCCCTTCAACCGGCACCACCGCAGATCCTTTTTGAAGACGATCAGGCCCATTACCGGCTCCCGGGATTGCAGGACCGGGATATCTACGTCTTTCTTGTTGAGGCGTACGGGTACGCTTCCACCTATCGGCCCGAACTGACGGAACATCTCGACCCGCCACGGGAACACCTGGAAGCGGTGCTGCAGGACAAAGGTTACCGCGTGGTCACCACGTACCTGGAATCACCCGTGGCAGGTGGATACTCCTGGCTTGCCGATGCCACCCTTCTCACCGGCCAGTGGATTAACTCGCAGGAACGCTTTTTTCAACTCTACGATGCGGACCTGCCGACCCTGAGTGGAACACTTCACGACGCCGGGTACTACACATTTACACTCCGGCCGGGGACGGTCCACGAACCGTGGCCCGAAGGGTGGGATCTGTACCGCTTTGAAGAGTCCGTTATCGGCTACGGCGGAGGATTTTCGTACCGGGGTCCCCGGTTTTCCTACGTATCCGTACCGGACCAGTTTGCCCTCTGGAGAGGCCACCAAAGACTCCAGGAACTCACCGCTCCCGGCGGCGACGCCTACGAACGTCCCGTTCTGGCCTACTACCAGTTGGTAAGCAGCCACACACCGTTTACCCGGATTCCCCCGTTCATCCCGGACTGGAACACACTGGGGAACGGCGACATCTACCACCTCCGGGCAGATGATATCCTGCTGTTTAACAACTCCTGGACCGGAGGCACCCAACTGATTGAAGGCTACGTCGCCTCTATTTCCTATGTCTTCACCGTTCTCACGGACTACGTACAACACGTTATGGACGACAGCAGCGACCCGATCATCGTCATCCTCGGTGACCACGAACCACAGCGACCCATTCGCTCACCCCAGTCGGTAAAATCGGTACCGGTCCACATTGCAGCCCGGGACGCGGTGTTTCTCAGCCGCCTCATCGCCCGGGGATTCACCGACGGAATCCACCCCGACCAACCTCCGCCCCACGAACGGATGAGCACGTTTTTCCCCATGCTGATGGACATAGCCAGGGAGCCACGGTGACCACCAGGACCAACCCCCGTCAGTTTACAGGGCGTAACCCCTTCGCCCGGTGGTACCGCCGCTGGAATCTGGTCTATGCCGCCGGTATCGTTGCCCTCGTCGCAGCGGCAGAGATACCGCCACTGACCATCCCAGCATGTACAACCCTCGCTCTGTGGGTCGGGATAGCACTGTTTCGGCTTGTCCTGTTCAGTAAAAAAGCCGGCATTACCACAACCCCCTCACCCTGGGGCCGGTGGGCCAACAGACTCACCGCCGTTCGCGCCGTAGCAGCGGTAACTCTCGTCCTGGCCGCAGCCGTCTTCCTCAGCCCCGGACTGGTCAACACCATTTCAAAAAGCTGGTGGCTTGTGGGAGCGCTGCTTATCGTGGAAAGCACCGACTTTTTTGACGGACGCCTCGCCCGGCAGGGGCCAAACAACCGATTTGGACCGATCTGGGACATGGAAACCGACGCCGCCTTCACCCTCTCTCTGGCCATAGTCAACCGCCATATCTTCCTGGCAAGCCCACTGGTACTGCTTATCGGCCTGATGCGCTACCTCTACGTCCTTCTGTGGCGTCACGAATACCGCCCAACTCCCGCACCCCATCCGCCCCGGGTACTCCGGGTACTCCGATTACAAACACTGTACTCCAAGACCACAACGGCCACACTCGTCACCGCCATGATTGTGATCATGGCCCCTCCCGTCGGCGCTATCCTCCGGGAGACCGTCGTAGCACTGGTCCTTGGCATGCAGTTGGTCTCCTTCGGGTGGGACATGTACCTCCAACGGCGAATGAAGCGGGACGACACCGCCTTATGAACAGTACCGAGCCCGCCGGCACCGCCGGTC